>WNGF01001778.1_pt1 | contig 58629 bp, 61 predicted proteins | sample 5400641 | NCBI WGS metagenome assembly WNGF01 (sample SAMN13153371, study PRJNA577476) | soil metagenome | isolation source: 80 cm soil or saprolite under grassland replicate 2 | place: USA:California | collected 2016-06-15
CACCTGCACCACCAACGACCGCCCGGACAGCCACATGTCGCTCATCGCGCGCTCCCCGGGCGGCTCGCCCGGCATCACGGACCGCGGCCGACACCCACTCGCCCACCGGCCCAGACACCACGACCGGCTCCGCGACCTCCGGCGCAATCCGCCCCGAACGCAATACCGCCCGACCTCCGCCAGCGTCACGCGCCACCGCTCGGTTAACTCCGACAGCCGCGCGCCCGCCGCTCGACGCGCCACAATCCGCCCAGCGACCTCCGGCCCCACTACCGCCTGGACCGACCACGCCCGAGGCTTCGATGCGCCCGCGCCCGACACCGGAGCCGTATGGTCACTGCCGAACGTGTCCATCAGAGCCGGGTCGGCCTGCTGCGCAAGATCCCAGTGATCCAGCGGACCCCGCTCGATTTCCTGGTTCCCGCGCACGTCCACCGCTACCTCCTTCGCTGCTCCCGGTGAGGGCTCGCATGATGGAGTCAACGCCGAGCTGCGCCGCCCAGGGAGGTGACAATCGGTGACACGCACCGGGTGTGATGCGATGACCGAGTCGCACCAGCGGGAGGGATTCGACCGATGCCGACGATCGCCGTGACCGGTACCCGGTCAACCGGCCATCTGGACCTGGCCGATCTGCGGGCCCTCTTCGGCGAATACCTCGGCCCGCTGGTCGGCCAGCAGGTGTACGTCGGAGGTGCGGTCGGTGTGGACACTCTCGCGATGAGCTGGCTCGCCGAACACACCGCCGCGCGACTGGTCGTTGTCGTCCCCGCCACGCTGGCCGACCAGCCGACCGAGGCGCGCGCCGCGGTCGCTGAGGTCCGGGCCGCTGGTCGGCTCGGCGAGCTGGTTGAGCTACGGCACCCGCAATGGCAGCGCCACCGCACGCCGGGCTATCAGGCCCGTAACCGCTGGATGGTCGACCGGGCCGAGATGGTGGCCGGCTTCCCAAGGGCCGACGCAAATGAGCACGACAGCGGTACTTGGTACACCCTGCGATACGCGGCCGACCAAGGGCTCCCCAGGCTGATCATCCCTGTGTGAACTGTGCGCTACCCTGCGCGCATGGCGGAAATGGCGGCTGCCCGCACGCTGCGCCGCCTACGAGAGCGCCGGGGATGGTCCTGGACCGACCTCGCCCGAGCACTCGCCAGCGCAGCCCGCGACCTCGGCGTTACTCGCGTCGCCGCAGCGAGCCAGGCAAGCATCCGCCGAACTGTCGCCCGGTGGGAACGCCCCGACCACCCCATGGCACCCGACGAGCGGTACCAGGTGCTGCTCGCCTACCTCTACGCCACCCGCGATGGCGTACCTAGCACCGGCCCGGGGTCCGACCTTGAGGCCCTGCTCGGTGCGTTGGCCGAGCACGGCATACCGCCGGCCCGCATCCAGGAGCTCCGCCGCGACACCCGAGCAGCCGCCGGCGATGGAGCGCCCTCCGCCCGGCCGCCCTGCCTCACGCCTGATCTGCTGGAGGAACTTCGGACCGAGCTGGCCTACCTACAACGGCAGGTCGGGACCGTCCCGTTCGTCCGGGTGCAGATCGCGCTTACCCCGGTCACCACCACATGCCGCCGGCTGCTGGCCACCGCGCCCGCCGGACCACTGCGGACGGGATTGTGCGAGACCGCCGCCGATACCCTCGGCTTCGCCGCCCGGTATGCATTCGAGACCCGCGACGACTCCACCGCACACACCTCGGGCACTCAAGCCGTGGAATGGTGAGGCTCCGCGACCGGGCATAGCCCCAAGGCCGCAGCTCGCCAGCACAACCAGGGCAACGCAGCTCACCACCGGCCAGGAGCCGGTCGACCTCGAGCGGGTCCGTACCTACCATCAGCACCGGGTGCCTCCACGCACCAAGCGACGGCCCTCCCATCCGGCCTCGGACATAGGGAGGGCCGCCGCGTTTCTACGACGTCGTCACGCTCTCGTCGCCAACCAAGAAGGGCAACCCCGCACGGCTGCCCTCACGACCACCGTCACCGTCGATGACGCCGAACCACCTACACGTCGTCAGCCACCGCGTCGCTCAACAGCCGGCATCGGCAGCTTCTTCGAGGTCGAAACCATGAGTCACAACGGCGGTGCCGGCTTGGTCGAGCAGGACAAGCTAGCCGCCTTTGTGGCCGGCCCGGGCATCGAGGCCACCCGCACCGAGGAGACGTACGACTCGCTGGTGCGGGCAGCCTTGACGGTGACCCGCTGACTCAGTCTGCCCTGACGGACGGTGTGCGCCGCTCCCACTGCGCCCGTGACAGCTCCACCAGGCGCCGCCGGACTTCGTCCACGTTCGCCTCCCCGAACTGGATGTTGACCGAGAAGTTGAACTCGTCCCGGCCGCGCATGGCCTCGTCTACGCCTTCGCTGGTCAGATCTACGGCGGTGTAGTCGAGGAGTTGCTCTGCCTGGTACCGGCCGGTCGAGATGAGCCGTGTCCACTCCGGCGTGCCGGGGTACGGCCGGAACTCGAAGACGCTCGCCCGGAATCGGCCGGGCTGGGCCTCGGCTGTCTCCCACAGCTCGTAGACGTGCCGCATCGTGGCGTCCAACTCGGCCCGCGTCTCGGTCGGGAAGCCGAGAATGAAGTAGCCCTTGACCGAGACTCCGCGCTCGGTCAGCCGTCGGACGACGGAGCGCGTCATCTCCGGCGTGATGCGCTTGCCCATGTAGCCGAGCAGCCGTTGGCTGCCGGACTCGATGCCCAGCGCCACCTCCCGCAGGCCGTTGGCCGCCAGCACGTCGAGGAGCGCGTCGTCGGCCCGGTGCAGGATGTTGATCCTCCCGGTCGCGTCCCAGACGTACCGGCCGCCGACGGCGTGCGTGGTGAACGCCGCCATGCACTTGCGGATGAACCGCTCGTAGCCGAGGAACAGGTCATCCACGAACCGGAAGGCCGTCACGCCGTAGGTGGCGTGCAGCCCGTCCATCTCGGCCAGGATGTTCACCGGCTCGCGCGTCCGGATGGTGATGTCCGGGTTGGCGCTGACAGCCGCGCCGCAGAACGAGCAGTCGTAGGGACAGCCGCGGGCGCCGACCATGTTGGCCTCCAGCCGGCCGTCACTGGCGCGGTACGGGTCGTCAGCCAGGAAGCGCCGGTCTACGAACGGCAGGCCGTCGATGTCAGGCGCCAAGTGGTGCCCAGCACCCATCCGCCCGCCCGTGACCGGCGTCTTGAGGATCGGGTCACGCCACATGACGCCGGGCAGGTCGGCCCGCCTGCGCTTGTCCGTCAGCAGCTCGACCACGCGCGTCTCGCCCTCGCCGAGCACCAGAGCTTCGAGGCGGGCGAAGCGTCGATCGACCAGTGTCTCGACCGGCATTGCCTTCGCCTGGTGGCCGCCGACCATGACATCAATAGCCGGGTCGAGCCCGGCCGCGATCCTCGCGCTGATCTCGTACGTCGGCGCCAGCAGGTTGAAGCCGGCCCAGCGCGGTTGCAGTTCGTTGACGAGTGTCTGAGTTTCGGCGATGCCGAGGCCGAGTGCTTCGGCATCGACCACACCGACATTGAAGCCTTGCCGGGTGGCGTAGGTGGCGATGTAGCCCATGCCGAGCACGGGTAGGGTGAAGTCGTTGACTCGCGGGCGGAGGCTGTAGTCGCGCAGCGGCGCGTTGATGAACAGGGCATCGATCGGCCGGCTCAGATCGGCGCCAGCCACGGCTTTGTTAGCCGATATCTCCATGTTGACTACCCCAAGCAAGGGTCAGGAGCGTAATTGCTGAAAGGTGGTCGCCAGCCAGCGTCCGCCAGACCTGGCCGAAGGTCGGTTCGTCCTGTGGCCAGTCATAGGCGGGGGCGGCTCGCGTGGCCCAGGTCCGCACAGCGAGGTCGGCGTATGGGTACAGCGACCAGTCGTTGCTGTAGTCGGCCACTGCCGCGCCGGCCGTCCACGGACCGATCCGCGGCACGCTCTGAAGCTCAGCGACCAGCGCCGCTGACGACAGTTCGCGCCACTTGATGCCGTACTCCAGGAACGCCCCGGCTGCGGCCCGCAGCGGGCGCCGCTTGAATGCCATGCCCAGCGCCGAGAACTGCTCGTCGCTCAACGCCAGCACAACCTCCGGCACCGGGAACAGTGCGTACGTTTCGCCGCCGGGCAGCGGCACCTGCTCGCCGTGGGCGGCGCAGAAGGCGCGGTACAGCTTCTTGGACTGCCCGGCCCGGATGACCTGCCGCAAGATGGCCGTCCCGATGGCATCCCACAGGCTGGCGTTGCGCAGGCGCCCGACGCGGCCGAGGCCCGCCAGGGCGCTGGTCAGCTCAGGCAGGGCCACGGCGGCACCGACCAGGGCGAAGCCGTTCACGGGCGCCAGGCCGCCATCGCCGTCCAGCCAGGTGTACGCGAGGCTGGCATCTTCGACCGCGACCAGGCAGCGCGTGTCGTCCGGCATGACGAGCACGCGCTGACATACCGAGCCGGCCTTCATCCAGGAAGGGTGCTCGGTCATCACGAAATCGAATGGCGCGGACGGCATGTCTGGCTCCGGGAGTGAGGCGAGGCAAATTGAATCGGCAAATTATCTCATGGCCAACCGCCTCGTTTCGTCTGAGCCTCCTGCCAGGCAGCTCTCGCGGCCGGCTACGGACACGTTCGAGAAGAGCGATGTCCCGGACGAGTGGAACTGTTGGCCGCCTGACCGAGGTTCGTCCTCGTCTCGGCAACCAACGCTCACCCGGAGAAGGAATACGTATCTCAGCCCACACCACCTTGCCGCTCCCTGACTGGAGGTAATCCCATGCCTCGGCCAGCATCTGCACCCAATACAACTCGCTGCCGTCGCCGCTGCCCGTGCCGGCCTGCCTCATCCGCGGTGGTCGTGCGTCGTAATCCCACGTCGCAATCACCACGCCCTCGGCTATGAGCTGAAAGCGCAACCCGAACGGCCGTACGTGGAGCAAATCCCGGTATCTCAATCCGGCCTTATCTTGTCCGCTCGTGCCCATGGCCACGCTCACCAACTCCAGCGCCAGCAGCTCGACTACGTCTCCGACCTGGCCCAATCCCCAGCCCTCCACAATGCGCCATACTTCCCGCTGCGCACAGCCGAGCGCGCTGTCGGTGGCGGCCAACTGCAGTGACCACATCAGCGGGCCAGGGTGGCTGCTCACGTCATAGCATCCTGTCGGCCGCCATCAGGTTGGCGTTTTCCGCCTGGCACCCCGCGCGGACGAAGCGCCGCCCCTGACTCGATCAGCAGCTTGTGATTGAGCCCGTAGGATCCGCCATACGTCGCCGCGAGTCCCCGAATGCTGACTCCCGTCTCCTCGTACCGCGCGCGAAGGTGAGCGGCGAGTTCACTGCGCGAGGCATTCCCAAGGTTGAAGTCATCCGCGGGCAGCGGCAGCACCGCGGCGGTATCTCGGTTCACTTGCTCGGCTCCTGCGGGTCGGCCGGCGGCTTGGACAGCGCGGTGCGATTGCAGCGGCAACCCCCCAGCTCGCCGCAGCGCGAACAGGGGAACGGTGCCGTCGTCATCGGTTCAGCTCCTTCGGTGTTCGTCGGTAGTCTCCGATGCAACGAGGCGGGTACGAGCCGGCATCACCAAGGCCATGGCTCCGGCCGCCGCCAGTTGTGCGCGCATGTCAGCTCGAAGCACCGGGTCACGTGACAAGTGCCCGTCTGTCGGCAGGACAACCATCTGCGCATCCCTCGGATTAAGGACATCCAGCAGTGCCGTCCACCCCAGCCGCACCAGCTCGGTATCGCTGACGGCCAGGTCGGCGAACACCAACTCCAGCGCCAACCCCTCTTGCTGGCAGTAGTCGGCAATCCGCCCCCGCCAGCGTTCCACCCGTGCCTTGTGTGCACTACCAACCCGCACATAGCCGAATACCCGGGGCGCGCTCACGGCGGATTCCTCTCCTTGCTGTCGTGGTCAGAAGCAAGGAGCGGTGCGCAGCCTCTGTCGGGGAGCCTTGATCTCTCCTGACTGCGCACCGCTCCTCATATTCGACAAGCCGGCAACTCGTGTCCTCAGCCGGAGGGAGCCCACCAAGTCACCAGGCCGCCGGCCCCGTGGCCGCCCGATGGTGGGCCGCTTGTGAAGGCCATCCAGCCACCGGACTTCTGCAAGGAGGATGTTCCGCCCCCGTTCTCCCACCATTCAGCACCACCGTCGCGAGCTGGGCCAGGTGCGCCAGCTCAGCGTTCAGGCTGTCCACCGGATGCAGGCCGGTGGCGCTGGCGGCGATCACCGGGCGGCCTTCCGGCTCAACAGCTCGATGACCTGCCCCATGCTGAGCTGGAGGCCGTGCCGGGAGCGTCGTACACCACGTCAGCGACCGGCCGGAGCGTGGTGTCAGCACGGATGTGGTAGCGCGCAGGGCCAGGAGGCGGAGGCGCTTGCGCTCTCGGGTGGAGAGGGCTTCGAGGGTGGCAGGGGCTTGGTCGGCGGTGGTCATGCCAGCGCTCCAGTTGGCTCGCGGATGGCCACCGGGGGGCTGTGGCCTTGGCAGTCACCAGTTGGCCATGCTTGGCTACGGAGCGTCGAGCGGTTCCCGCAGCGTGTGAAGGGCTGTGAAGAAGGAGACTCCAGGCATGCATGGCGACCCTGAGCTGGGCGCAGTCCTGCGGGAGCTGCGCACGGCTCGGAAGTTGACGCTGGCCGCTGTAGCGCGTCGGGCCGGCTGCGCTGAGTCGTTGCTGTCCCAGGTCGAGACGGGCAGGCGGCAACTCCAGCCCTGGTTGGCGGAGTGTCTGGACACCATCTACGGCACGGGTAGCGCGCTCGCCGGCGTGCTGCGTCGCGCCTACCCTGGGAGCCTGCCGACGAAGGCCAACGCTGCACTGAGCGACGACGTGCTGCTGGTGTGCCTTCCGCAGAAGGGTCTTGCCATGCCGGTATCACGTCGGGAGTTGCTGACGGCGCTGGGCGTCGGCGCGCTCGGCGGCGCCATGCTCGGCTCTTTGGACGAGGCCCTACGAAGCGTCGCGCCGACTCGGGACGTGCTGGTTGAGCTAGAGCAGTCGCTGACTGGCTTCCACGCTCTGGCCCGCGCGGTGCCGCCCACCCACCTGATCGACTCGCTGACCGGGCAAGTTGCGGTCATTGACATACTTCGCCGACGCGGTTCGACGAGCATGCGCCACGATCTCGCGATCTTGCAGTCGCGTTATGCCGAGTCGCTGAGTTGGATGTGCGAAGAGGCTGGCAATCTGCACGGTTCGTTGTTCTGGACGGATCGCGCCTCGCAGTGGGCACAAACGGTGAACTGGCTGCCGATGGTGACATACACCTTTGTGCGCCGCTCCATGATGGCGATTAGCTTCATGGGTGATGGCCTCCGGGCCGCGGAAAGCGCCAGTTATGTGCTGGAGATGCCGGGAGCACCAGCCCGTATCAAAGGCTTGGCCGCCAAGCAGATGGGATTCGGCTATGCCTTGGCGGGCCAGGCCGACGACAGCGCCCGAGCGCTTGATCTCGCCATGCAGTTCTTTGACCGGGCACAGGGAGACGATGAGATCGCGCTTGGACAGCGCAGTGTAGTCAGTGACGACCTGTTGGCGATCTTCCAAGCCACTTGCGATGTCTACCGTGGGTTCGGCGAGGCCGCCATTGCCACGCTTGAGCCACGCCTGCCCGTGATCTTCAAAGCCTCACCGCGAACGCACACCATCACCTGCGCCAAGCTGGCTCATGCCTACGCCAATATCGGGCAACCAGAGAAGGCATGTCGGTTGATGCTACAGACTTTCGACGCTGCCGAGGCCGTCGGCTCGCTGTCGGCCCGAAGCGAACTCCGCAGAGCACTACCTGTGCTTGGGAACTGGCCGAATCGACCTGACGTACAGAAAGTACGGCATCGCTTCGGTGTATCGTGAGTTAGCGGCGCACGCGGCGTGGTTCGATGCGCTCCTCTCGTATGGTGCCGTCTGAGCCGCGTTGCACCCAGTAGGCCGCGGCGTGATCACGGTCGGCCACCGCCTCTACCAGCTCGGTGCCGCGGTAGTACAGGCCAGCGCCGGCGTCGGTAGCATAGCCGGCTGGCAGCATTTGGTCGACAACAAGCCGATGATACAAGTCTCGGCGCTCGGCGTAATGGACCGTATTCGAGTACGGCAGGAATCCAAGGCCATCACGTATTGGCTGGACGTCGCCAAAGGAATCTGTAGTGCCGCCGACATGCCAACACATTGAGCCGGCCGATTCACCGCCCAGCACGACGCCCGCCTGCCAGCACTCGCGCAGGATCTCATCCAGCCGGTGGACCCGCCAGACAGCCAGCAGGTTAGCAACGCTGCCACGATCCACCCAGATCACATCCTGAGCCAGCAGGTGGTCGCGCGGACTGGCGTGGTTCGGCTTGTCGAACAGGGCGATGTGGGACGTATGGACGCCTGACGCTCTGAACGCTTCGTAGAACCGGCTGATGACCTCGGCTTGGTCGCCGTTCGCCGTTGCGATGAAGCAAAGCCGAGGTTTGGGCGCACTGCTGGCCAGCTCGAAGGCAAAGTCGAAGATCGGTCCAGGCTGCCAGGGGTTTCGGGCTCGGTTGAAGCCCATGGATGTGGCGAGGATGGTGGGAGCGTCGGCGGTCATGGGCCGATCATGCCATGGACAGCCCGTTGGCTTGCCAAGTACGAAGCGTCGCCGGTCGCGTTCGGCTGATGCGTGATGGCTGTGCGGCTGTAAGGTCGGGTCAGCCAGTAGCCGCTCCAGGCACTGCCGGTGTTGCGCGGATTGGTCAGCACTCCAGCTACAGTAGTACGGCTCGAACAGATCCCGAAGCCCCATACCCACAACCTTGGCTATCTTGCGAATATTCCCGATGCTTGGATTGCGTTTCCCTTTTCGATGTAGCCAATGTACGTGCGATGGACTTCTACCCGCTCGCCAACTCCTCTTGGGACATCCCTCTTTTTCGTCGCGTTGCGGCCAGGCGCTGGCCGAAGCTCTTGGGAAATCGTGCTTGTTCGCTATTCATGCATACAGTGAGGCTTATTCACGGACATGTTCTGCCTGTGTTGCGGCGTGTCGACGTGAATAACGGTCCGTTTCCCTCGAGAATTGGGTTACCACACTCGATTCTCGCAGAAACGGACCGCCACGCATGTATCATACCACCGGCTTCTCTCGGGATCAGATCACCGACCTGTGCGCGATGGTCTACCAGGAAGCGACGGACGAAGGGACGCGGGTCTGGCCGCCGGTCCTGGGACTGTTCAAATCAGTTGTCGTGGCGTTGACGTACATGCGGCGCAATCGTGTCCAGGTGGAGTTGGCGGAAACGTTCGGGGTGTCTCAGTCAACCATCAGTCGGGCGGTCACGGGAGTGACCCCGGTGCTGGGCGCGGTGCTGGCCGGGTACGTGCCGACGGCTGACGAGCTGGACGAGCGGACTCAGTACATCGTGGACGGCACCCTGCTTCCCTGCTGGTCATGGGCCTCGCACCCCGAGTTGTACTCCGGGAAGCACAAGACCACGGGCATGAACGTCCAGGTCGCCTGCACCCTGTCCGGGCACCTGGCCTGGATCTCGGATGCGATCGACGGAACCCGACACACACGTACTGCCTGACTGAGTCCGGCGTTCTCCTCGTGCCAAGCCTAGCGACGGCCCCACCTGGTTCGTAGCTCAGGCGATCGGTGGCGAGGTGACGGCCGCCTGACGGGTCAGGCCCGTCCTGCTCGACTGCACCGGCGGGTGTTGTGTTGCCGAATTACGCGGCGGGCGGCGCCGGAGGTTGACCGGACGCAGGCCGGCTCGCCCGTAGGGTGCCCTGGTGACCGTCGCGACCCTGCCGACCCGGCGGCTGATCCTGCGGGAGCCGACCGCCGACGACGCCGCCGCAGTTCTGGTGTTCCGTGGTGATCCGCAGGTGCAACGGTTCAACGACGAGCCGCTGCAGGACGTGACGCAGGCCAGCACGTTCATCGCCTATTTGCGGGCGGAGTCGGCTGCCGACCGCCGACGGCACTGGGCCATCACACTCGACGGGTCGGTGGTGGGACTGGTCGGCCTGCTCAGCACCGACCATCCGTAACACGGCCGGCGCGACACAGCAGCTCGCGGAGCCCGCCACAGCCTCACGCTCGTCGGGGCTACGGATCTCGGGGCGACGTCACGTTGGGGGTGGTGGGGCGGCGGGCTGCAGCTCCCAGCGGACCTCGCCGTCGAGGAGGTGTCCGGTTGGGCGGAGTCCCGCTGCGTGGGCTACTCGTTGGGAGGCGAGGTGCTCGGGATGGATGTGGGCTATGACGACCCAACCGGCATCCCGGAGGTGGCCGACGAGGCTGGTCGCCGCCTCGCGGGCGTAGCCGTGGCCTTGTGCGGTGCGGGCGAGCACCCAGGCGACCTCGGCGGGACCGGATTCCGGCCCGCCGGCTGGCAGCGTCGCCTGCAGGGTGCCCACCGCGGCGCCGGTGGCGCGGTCGCGGAGCACCCAGTTGCCCCACAGTTGGCCGCCGTCGGATGAGCGGCGGGCCTCCAGTCGAGTGTAACGATCCACCAGCGCCGGCAACGGCAACGGCGAGCCGCCGATGAACCCGTGCAGGTGCGGGTCGTTCAATCCCTCGAACAGCTCCGCGGCGTGCGCGCGGGTCAGCGGTTCGAGCGTCAGGCGGTCCGTTGACCAGCCTTCCTCGGGGGCGACCACAGCTCCGACCGTAGCTAACGCACACCGGACCGAACACGAGCCGACCGGCGGCATGGGACGTTTCGCTGGCCGTAGGTGTCGGCGGGCCCGCGGTACAGGCCGTGGCCAGGTTGGGTAGGAGCCCTAGGACCGCGCCAGATGCCCACCCTGGCCCACGTTGTAGGCCTCGCGAACCCATCCGGCGAACTCCTCGTCCATCTGCTCACGGGCGGTGATCCGGAAGTGGTGCACGAACAAGCGTTTGGTGTAGGGCACCGCACTCAGGATCCGAGGGTCATCGACCAGCCGCTGCAGATCCAGATACCCGACCAGCCCACGCGCGGTGGGCCGGGCACCGGCGAACCCCCGCCTGCTGCCCTTGAACGTGATCGTGGTCTTGGCCACGGCGTAGGTGAACGGCCCGCACGCCCCGACAAGCTGCACGAACCGCTCGTAGAGCTCCACGAAGCCGGGCGGCTTGTCACGTAGGTGGTCTTCCACGGTCCAGTCGCTGTGCTCCATGTGTCAGAACGTAGCCGGAGGGTCCGACAAGACGCTCGGGGCGTCTGGTCGGCAGGGTCAGGCGCGGCGTGGTCGGCGGGCCCGGGCGGCGTCCAGCTCAGTGCAGGCCGTGGCGGCCGACCAGCCGTACGCCCGGGTGAGCTCGCCCGGCGTCGCCTCGACCATGGTGTCCAGGAAGCGCTCGGCCGCGTAAGGGTAGTCAAGCCGTCCGCCGACATCGAAGAGCCGGCAGGTCAGCTCGATGACGGTGGCTGGCCAGCCGGTGCGGTGCGCGCGCACCCCGGCCGAGGTCACCAGCAGATGACGCTGCAGCGCCACCATCGCCCGGTCGTAGCGGCCGCGGTCGCCGATGATCTCGCGCAGCGCGGCTGAGGGCAGCGGGTCGATCATCAGCGCCTCAGCGATGCGGTGCGCCTCCTCGGGCAGCGCGAATGCCTCGTGGTCGGTGGGCTCACCGGCACCGGCGTACAAGGCGGCCAACAACCGCGGCGACAGCAGTGAGGCCCGGTTGTAGACAAACCTGCCGTACCAGGCCAGCCCGGCCAAGGGCAGTTCGTCCTTCCAGGTCCACAGTTTGGTCTCGGCCGGCCCCATGCCATCGGCAAACGGGATGGCGTCCTGGCCGGCCACGGCCTCCCACAGCGACGGTGCGTCGGCCCGGGTGGCCGGGAACAGCAGAGCGAAGCCGACGTCGTCGACGTAGCCCGCCGCCGCATTGATCGACGATACGGGCCGCTCCGGCAGCCAACGATCGCCGCGCACCCGGCCGAGCGCGACCCCGCTTTCGCACCCGCTCGCCGCTCCCCTTCGGTCGCGCTCCATGCCGCCACCGTATTCCGCACCGTGCGGCCGCTCCGGCGCCACCGCCTGAGACACCTGCACATGGCGCGAGTCGGTGGTCTGGTCGGCTGTTCGCGGCCTATGGCATCTCGATCGCCAGGAAGGGGCGTGCGTCAGGTGCCCGTGAACGGTACGAGCAGGTGGGTGAAGTCCCAGGTGTTCTGCACGATCCCGGAGCAGTCGTTCGATCCGGTGCTGCCCGGGCAGCCTCCATTGTCGCGCTGGATCGCCCACATCGACAGCAGGCTGATCCCGTTCGCCCGGGCGAAGTCCAGCAGCCGTTGCGCGTCGGCGAGGTAGGTGACCTCGGTCCTGCGCGGATAGTCGTCGAGACCCGGCATGATCGTATTGCCCTGCATGGCCCACAGCTCGGCGGGAGTCTTGGCGGGGTAGAGGCCGTGGAGTTGGTCGAACAGGCCCTGGGCTGCGCTGATCGCCGCCGCGCCCATGTCGGTGGTCACCCGGTCGTAGTAGTCGAACGTCATGATGTTCACGATGTCGACCCGCACGCCGTTTGCGATCGCGTTCTGCAGCACGGCCAGCCCGGATGCCTCCAGCCCGGACGCCGAGGTGGGCAGCGTGTAAACGATCTGCACGGTGCGGCCCTGAGCCGCCGCCCAGTCCTGCAGCAGCTTGATCGCTTTGTTCCGCCGGTCGATGCCGTCGGTCCTGGTCAGCGACCGGCCTTCGATGTCCATATCCAGCCGGGTGACATCGTAGGTGGTGATCACCGACTCGTACGCGGCGGCGATCGCGTTGACGTCCTTGCACGAGTCGCCGATCTCGGTGCCGCCTTGGTCGGCACTCCAGCCGCCGAACGACGGCACCACGTCGCCACCCATGACGCGCAGCGCGGCGATGTCGGACAGGTACCGGCCGCTGGCCAGCGTCTGACTCTTGTCACCGTTCCAGGCCAGCGTGCACGAGCTCTTGCCCAGTGTCTCGAGGAAGGCGAGGGTGAAGTAGCGCGCTCCGGACTGCTGGGCGAGGGTGGAGATGCTGTCGGTCGTCCAGGTCTCGAAGTACGGCGCGAACGCGTGCGCTGGCAGTGGCGTGCCGCCGGCCGCTGACGCGGAGCCGCCGCCGACCAGAGCGATCGGCAGTCCAGCGGCGGCCACGACGATGGCGGCGAGACAAGCGCGGAGCCGTGATGACAGCACGAGGCTCACGTCCTTCGTCCGTGGAACGGGGAAGCCGCCGCGGTCGCGGGTCCGTCCGTCCCGGCCCCTCAACGGTTAGGAAACTTCCTTACTCATTCGAGCCGACACGTTAGGCTCGTGTCCGTTCGGCGTCAAGGGACAGCCTGATCCGCCGGCCGTACGGTCGGCGCCGCGCCCGCACGGAGCGCGGCGTGACCGTGTAACGGTATGCGGCCATGCCAGCTCCGCGACATGGATGCGCGCCGTTTCGGCAGCCGGCCTGCCGAGGCCTGGTCATCGAGGCGCGGCTGCCGCTGCTGCGACTCCGGTCCGTCGGACATGGTGAGACGTGCCCACCGCTGCGAGGGCAAGTTGTGCGCTCGTTCACTTTCCGGTCTGCAGCCAGGCCATCAGGTCCAGGGCCTTCCAGCGGCCGCCGTCCGCGGGCAGGGTGAGCCGGTCCGCCTGTGTTCCCGGGAACCCGAGCAGCCTGCCGCCGGCGACGACCACCAGAAGGTCGGTCGGGTGGGTTGTCAGCGCCTGTTGCCAGCGGGCGTAGTCGTCCTGCCCGATCGTCGCCTCGATGGTCCACAGGTGCGGCTGGTCGGTGGAGTGCGCGGGGCCGACCACGAACTCCCGCACCCGGGTGAGCGCGAAGATCTGCGGCCCTGTCCGGCTGGGGGCGGTCGATCTACCTCGCCCGGGTGCCGGTCGGCAAACTCACCACACTGGCCGCCTGGCATTACCGCACCACCCGCGGATGGAGCGCCGGCCGGTGGGTGGCCGTCACCCGGCCGAACGACTTCCTCGGTGATCACCTCAGCGCGTTCACCGCCGGCGCGCCCTGGGGGCCATGGTCCGAGCGCCGACTGTTCGCCGACCCGGCGCAGCCTGGCCAGATCCGGTACGCGGCCCTGGCCCATCGCACGCTCCCGAACGGCGACCTCCTGATCACGGTGTGCACTAACTACCGGGACACAACCCAGTTTCGCGAATACCAGAAGGAACCACCCGATCGGGTGGATCGGAGCGAGCCCCACCCGCCTATCCCGGGTCCGGGGTGGGTCATGCGGAGCGTGTCGGCCTGGGTGGTCGTGCCGCATGACCGCGCAGCCTGTCAGTGGGTCATCCGGTCCGGTTATCCCTCGGATGTATATGTCCGGCATATGGGTGGTGACCTCGCCGGTTACTACCGTGGGGTGGTGAACACGGAGCGGTCCATACCGAGGTTCGACCCGGAGTGGTTGGAAGATCCGCGGTTGCGGGCGAGCCTGGCGGTTCAGGATGTGCAGGCGTTGTTTCGCTGGTTGCAGGCGCGCGGGTGGAGTCAGGTGCAGATCGGTGCGGCGACGGGGCAGTCGCAGCCGGAGGTGTCGGCGATCCTGAAAGGCCGTCGGGTCACGGCGCATGCGTTGCTGCTGCGCATCGCCCAGGGTCTGGGGATCCCGGCGGGTTACCTGCGGCTCGGTAGCTGCATCGCGTGTGACGGTGACGGCGGCTCACACGCCAGCAGCTACCACCTGGAGGGAGATGACCCGGTGTTCCGACGGCAGTTCCTGGCCGCCGCAGGTGCGATCGCAGCCGGCGGCGCCATGGACGGCGTGAGCCGCCTATTCCCCAGCCCGGTGCCTCCGGTGCAGGCCGTGCCGGAGCGGGTCGGCGCCGCGGAGGTAGCCCAGGTCCGGGTCACCACCGCCCAGTTGCGGGCCCTGGACTACCGGTTCGGGTTCGGCGCGAGCCTGGACGCGGCGCGGGGATTCGCCGGCTGGGCGCATGGGATGCTCAGCTCCCGGCAGAGCCAGGTAGTCGCCCGGGACCTACGCATCGCGCTGGCCGACCTGCATGTGATGATCGCCTGGTCCTACAACGAAGGCGGCCGGCCGACCGGCGCACGACGGCACCACGTGCAGGCGCTTGCGCTGGCCCGCGACGCCGACGAGCCAGCAATGATTGGAGCGATCCTCGGCGACATGGCGCGCGTCAGCGTCTACCACGGCGACCCACCCGAAGGGACTCGCCTGGCGGGCTTCGGCCTGCTGGCCGCCGAAGTCGACGGCATCCCACCCGCCGTCCGCGCCGCCCTGTACCTGGAAGATGCCCTCGCCCGGGCCTGCCTCGCCGATGAGCGCGGCGTCTTGGATTCTCTGTCCCGAGCTGCGGACACCCTCGCGCGCACCGACCCCGCCACCGTCCCGGCATGGGCATCCACGGCGTCGAGGCTGGTCAACGAACCCGGCGCACACGCCGGAATCCGGGGACAGGTCTACCAGGAACTGGTCCGCACCCCCGCCTACCGACGCTACGCACAGACCGCCGTCGAAGACGCCGAGGACGCCATCGCCGCCAACAACGGCCAGCGGCATCGGACTGGCCACGTCCTGGACCGGATCTCCGTCGCCACCGGTTTGCTCCGCGCCGGCGAACGGGACATGGGGATGACCGCCGCCAACACTGCTCTCGACCAGGCCACCGCACTCCGGGGCTCCACCCGGGCCCGCGCCCTGCTGAGTGACATCTCCGCCGCTGCCCGCGACTACGCCGGTCACCCAGACGCCGACGACCTCCGCGCCCGTATCGCCGCCCTCACCGCCGCCTGACCGACTCGCCAACACGCACGCGCCCGCCCGCGCACACCCCTGTTGACGCGATGCGTGGCCGAATTGGGCTTGTATCAGATCAAGGCCGCCGCCTGCGGCGACGGCGCGGGCGCGGCAATCCGCGGACCGTCGCCGCTCGCTGGCGCTCGCGCTCCGGCCGCGTCGCCCGCCCGCCGTCCGCGTAGTCATCCGGTCAACTTGGCGGTGTCGGATCATCGACACGGCTGATTGGGTGGTCTTACTCCGGCAGGAAACCGTGTGCGGGCGCTGAACCGCGCACAGATGAGTTGGCGGCTCGTCAGTCCGGTTACGAGTCGAAGGTTCGCGCCGCTCATGTCCGCGCCGTGCAGGTTCGCACCGGCTATGTTCGCCTGGGTCAGATCCGCGCCCCTCAGGTCCGCGCCGGTCAGGTTCGCGCCGCCGGTCAGCTTCGTGCCGACCAAGTCCGCGTCCTTCAAGGTCGCGCGGGTAAGATCCGCGCCGAACAGGTCCGCCCGTGTCAGGTCGGCGCCCCTCAGGTCCGCGTGGGTCAAGTCCGTTATCGTCTCGCACCGACCGCCTAGCTCGCTTGCCGAGGACCCTGCCGCCGCAGCGAGGCTGTGGTGGCCGCACGCACCCCGAGGTGCTACCTCTCCGTCTTCTCCCCTGGCCATCCCATCCGGCAGCCCTCTCGGCGCCCACTCCGGCGACCCGGACGACCACCTTCCTACCAGCAAACAACCGCAACCAACGATCACCATGAAACACAGAAACCGATGAAGCAGTCATGCCTCTATTGTGCTCTTCGCGAGACTGGACTACCGCCGCGGTGCTGGCAGATCCGGCGATGTACCGTCCCACTTGGCACCAGGTGACCATCTGATGATCGCGATGTCGGTGCAGGATGGGGCGAGGCCACCAGCGCCGGGACGCCCGCTCCGCGGAGGCGGCAGCGGCCGGCCTGATACGTGACAACGCTCATGGCCGGTGAACTTGACATTCTCCGGCTGTTCTACTGGCGCGAGAAACTACGCATTTCAACGGGTCGGTGGCCGTCCGGCGCGGCTCTCTGCGCCCTGCGGGTGGGGTCGCATCATCCGCGCGGATGACGGCGACGCGAGCAGGTCGGGACCGGAGGCTACGCGGCACCCACCAGGGGTGGACCGCCGAATTCGGCAGCGCGGATGATGACGGCAGTATTCCCCGCTACCTAGTCTTGGTGCTGTCGGGGAGCAGATGAGGCACGCACTCGTGCCCAGTGAAAGGAAATCATGAATCGCGCGCTTATCGTGGCCAGGATCGCGCCGGACGCGCAGGGCGAAGTGGCCCGTATCTTCGGCGAGTCCGATGCCACCAGCCTGCCGCGGGAGCTGGGAGTCATGGAGCGGAGCCTCTACGTGCTGGGCGACGTGTACGTCCACGCAGTGACGTTCGACCGGGACGTCGATGAGGCCATGGCCGTGGCGCGCGGGCATGAGGGATTCGCGGAGATCAGCGACCAACTGCGCCCGCACATCGCGCCTTACGATCCAGAGAATTGGCGTTCGGCCCGGGACGCAATGGCGCAGCGCTTCTACCACTGGGAAGTCGCAACTCGGCGTCGAGTTTCTTAACGCGTATCCGGCCGCCGCCCGTCGCGGGCGGCACAGCGTTCTGCCGGTGCGAGAACGGCGCCGCCGCGTTGTCCGCGGGCGGCCCGGCAGCCCGCCAAACACGCTCTCCGGCCAGTCGCCGGGGTCTCCACATCGTCTCGCCTGACCGCGTCGCAGTAGTCGGTCGCGGCCTGATCGGAAAGGTTGGCGCATGCATATCGTGAAGCGGCAGGTCCAGGCCGGCAGGGGCACGGCCGACTGGGTACGGTGCCCGGCCTGCAGTCGGCCGCTCTACGCCAAGCGGTACGCGCGCAACAACAAGGTCTGCCCCGAGTGTGGCCACCCGGGCCGGCTCTCGGCGCGGGAACGCATCGCGCTGCTCGCCGACCCGGGAAGCTTCACCGAGCTGGACACCGACGTCACCGCCGCCGACCCGCTGGACTTCGCCGACCTGCGCCCCTACCGCGACCGCCTGCGGGACGCGGCCGCGGCCACCGGCGCGCGGGACGCGGTCGTGTACGGCACGGCGGAGCTGCACGGCAATCCGGTCGTCCTGCTCGCCATGGAGTTCGGCTTCATGGGCGGCAGCATGGGCGCGGTCGTCGGCGATGCGGTGGCCGCCGCGGCCGAGCTCGCCGCGGACACCGCCCGCCCGCTGATCTACGTCTGCGCCTCTGGCGGGGCCAGGATGCAGGAGGGCGTCATCTCCCTGCTGCAGATGGCCAAGACCAGCCAGGCGCTGGCCCGGCTGCACGAGGCGGGCGTGCTGTCGATCGGCGTTCTCACCGACCCGACGTTCGGCGGGGTGACCGCGTCGTTCGCCATGCTGGGCAGCGTCGTCGTGGCCGAGACCGGGGCGACGGTCGGGTTCGCCGGCCGGCGGGTGATCGCACAGACCATCCGCGCGGAGCTGCCGGCGGACTTCCAGACCAGCGGCTTCCTGATGCGGCACGGGCTGATCGACCGGGTGGAGAGCCGGGACGCCCTGCGCCCGCAGCTCGCCCGGCTGGTCGCGCTGCACCGGCCGCAACGGGGACACGCACAACGGGGACACGACTGGCCCGAGCCCGGCCAGGCCACCGCACCAGTGCGCCACCAGCCGCTGCACCGGACCGGCGGCCGGGACGCCTGGGAGGTGGTCCGGGCATCTCGGCACATCGGCCGGCCCACCACGCTGGACTATCTGAGCGGGGCGTTCGACGACTTCGTCGAGCTGCACGGTGACCGTGCGTTCGCCGACGACCCGGCCATCGTGGGCGGCGTCGCCTCGATCGGCGGCCGCTCGGTGGTCGTGGTCGGGCACCAGAAGGGGCACGACACCAAGGAACTGGTCGCCCGCAACTTCGGCATGGCCCACCCGGAGGGGTACCGCAAGGCGCTGCGGCTGTTCGAGCACGCGGAGCGGTGCGGTCTGCCCGTGGTCACCCTGATCGACACCCCGGGCGCCTATCCGGGCATCGAGGCCGAGGAGCGCGGCCAGTCCGGTGCCATCGCGGAGCTGATCATGCGCTCCTGCCGGCTGCGGGTTCCCATCGTCTCGGTCATCACCGGCGAGGGCGGCAGCGGCGGAGCGCTCGCGCTCGGTGCCGGCGACGTGCTGCTGATGCTGGAGAACAGCACCTACTCGGTGATCAGCCCGGAAGGCTGCGCCGCGATCCTGTGGCGGGACGCCACGCACGCACCGCAGGCCGCCAGGGCGCTGCGGATCACCGCCTCGGATGTGCTCGAGCTGGGCGTCGCGGACGGGGTGGTGTCAGAACCGCCGGGTGGCGCGCACCGCGACCCCGTGGCCGCGAGCGCATCGCTACGCAGCGCCGTCATCGGCGCGCTGGACCGGCTGCTCCCGCTCGGCCCGGCGGAGCTGCTCTGCGCCCGCTACGCCCGCTTCCGCGCGGTCGGCTCGGCCGCCGACGCCCTGCCCGAGGCGGTCAGCCGATGACCGGTGAGCCGCAGCGGTTGAGCATGGCAGTGCCGCACCAGGCGCCGGTCACGGCCGGCCGGGACGGCGCAGTGCGCGGAGCCGAGCGGACCGGCACGGCGGTGCAGCCCAGCGTGCCGATGCAGCCCAGCGTGCCGATGCAGCCCAGCGTGCCGATGCAGCCCAGCGTGCCGGTGCAGCCCAGCGTGCCGGTGCAGCCCAGCGTGCCGGTGCAGCCCAGCACGGCGGAGCCGCTGCGGGAGCTGTGCGAGCAGGCCGCCGCCCTGGTCGGCAGCCTGCCCGGGCCGATGCGCCGGGTCAGCCTGCGGTCGGTGAACCACGCGGTCGAGATCGAGTGGCCCGAGCCGGAGGCCGCCGCCGTGTATCCCGGCGCCCGGCCGGACCACAACGAGCCCGACCGCACCGGGTCGGCCGACACCGGGTCGGCCGACGTCGAGCCGGCCGACACCGCGGACGTGGTGCGCACGCCGGTGGTCGGCACGTTCCACCACGCGCCAGCGCCCGGCGCGGAGCCATTCGTGACGGTCGGCAGCGTGGTCGAGGCCGGTCAGACGCTCGGCATCGTCGAGGCGATGAAGCTGCTCAACGACGTCGTCGCCGAGCGGCCCGGCCTAGTGGTCGAGATCTGCGTAGGCAACGGCCAGCCGGTTGAGTTCGGCCAGCCGCTGATGCGGATCGAACCGATCGACCGATACGCCGTGGCGGTGGCCCGGTGAGCGCCGGGGACCGGGCAACGCCGCCGATGTTCGGCAAGCTGCTGATCGCCAACCGCGGCGAGATCGCGGTCCGCGTCGCCCGGGCCTGCCGCGAGCTTGGCGTCGGCGTGGTCGCCGCCTACTCCACCGCGGACCGGGACAGCACGGTGGTGCGGATGGCCGACGAGGCGGTGCACATCGGTCCGCCCGCCCCCAAGGACAGCTACCTCAACATCCCCAACATCATCGAGGCGGCGCTGCAGACCGGTGCGCAGGCGATCCACCCGGGTTACGGCTTCCTGTCCGAGGACCCGGACTTCGCCGAGATCTGCGCCAAGGAAGGGCTGGTATTCGTCGGGCCGCGGCCGGAGGTGATGGCGCAACTGGGCGACAAGGCGCAGGCCCGGGCGTTGATGGCCCGGGCCGGGCTGCCACTGCTGCCCGGCACCGTCGATCCGGTCGGCACCGTGCGCGAGGGCGAGCGGGTTGCCGGGGAGATCGGCTACCCGGTGGTCATCAAGGCGACGGCCGGCGGCGGCGGTAGGGGCGTAACCGTGGTGACCGACCCGGCGGACTTCGCCGCGGCGTACCAGGGCACCCGGCAGACCGCCCGCGCGGTCTTCGGTGACCCGTCGGTGTATGTCGAGCGGTTCCTGACCAGCGCCCGGCACGTCGAGGTGCAGGTGCTCGCCGACGGACACGGGAACGCGGTGCACCTCGGCGAACGCGACTGCTCGGTCCAACGCCGGCACCAGAAGCTGCTGGAGGAGGCGCCGTCCAGCCGGCTCGACCCGGCGCAACGCGATCGGCTCGGCGAACTCGCCGTGCGCGGCACGCTGGCGGTCGGTTATACCGGGGCGGGCACCCTCGAGTTCCTGCTCGACGACGACCGGCGCTGCTACTTCATGGAGATGAACGCCCGGATCCAGGTCGAGCACCCGGTCACCGAGATGATCACCGGGGTGGACCTGGTCCAGGAACAGATCCGGATCGCCGCCGGGCAGCCGCTGTCGGTGGCGCAGCAGGACATCAACCCGTCCGGCGCGGCGATCGAGTGCCGGATCAACGCCGAGGACCCGGCCCGCGGCTTCGCGCCGACGCCGGGCGTGCTCAGTGAGTTCCGCCCACCGGCCGGCCCATGGACCAGGGTCGACTCCGGCTACCGGCAGGGAGCCACGGTGCCCCCGAACTACGACTCGCTGCTGGCCAAGGTGGTGGTGTGGGCCCCGGACCGGGCTGGCGCGTTGGCCCGGATGGAACGGGCGCTCGCCGAGTTCGAGGTCTCCGGGCCGGGCATCGCCACCACCGCCGCGTTCCACCGCGCGATCCTGCGCGACCCGCGCTTTCGCGCCGGCGAGCACGACCTGAGCTTCATCGATCAGTTCACCGCAACCCAGACAGGAGAACGGCAATGCCCGAACGGCGCTTCGACGTGACCGTGCTGATGGACATCCTGGTCCACAAGGCCGGGCTGCCGCCCGAGGACCGCACCGACGACCCGGCCGCCACGCTCGACGACGTGGGCCTGGACTCGCTGGCCTTCCTGCAGCTACAGGCGGAGCTGCAGGAGTGGTACGGCTTCGAGCTGGCCGACGACCGTCCACAGCAGACGTTCGGCGAGATCGTCGCCCAGGTCGAGGCCCGGCGCGCCGCCAACGCGGCGGAGGTGGCCTGATGAGCGCGCCCCGCACCAGCGGCCCCGGACACACCGACAACTCCGTGCGCATCGACGCCGACCCGGACCTGGTGTGGGACCTGACCAACGACGTCGAGCGGTGGCCGGAGCTGTTCACCGAGTACGCCAGGGCGGAGATCCTGCACCGGGACGGCGACACCGTCCGGTTCCGGCTGACCATGCACCCGGACGAGAAGGGCAACGCCTGGAGCTGGGTGTCGGAGCGGATCGCGGACCGGGCCGCCCGCCGGGTCACCGCGCGGCGGATCGAGCCCGGCTGGTTCGAGTTCATGAACATCGAGTGGACGTACCAGCCGGACGGGGCCGGCACCCGGATGCGCTGGGTGCAGGACTTCACCATGCGGCCCGACTCGCCGCTGGACGACGCGGCGATGACCGCGCGGATCAACGCCAACACCCTCGTCCAGATGGACGCCATCAAGAAGAAGGTCGAACTCGCCGCCGCCACGGCCGCCCGAACCTGAGCCACCCAAGGAGAAGACCGTGACCGCAACAGCCCATCCGCGGATCGCCGCAGCGGCGGTACGCCTGATGTCCGGCCAGGACGTGCCCGCCAACCGGCGGCGAGGCGGCGACATCCGGACCCTGCTCTCACCGGCCACGGTCGGTGCCACCTCGGGGTTCTTCGGCACCCTGACCCTCGAACCGGGCGAGGTTGTCACCGAGCACTGGCACCCGTACTCGGAGGAGTTCCTGTACTGCGTACGCGGCCGCGTCACGCTGCGGCTGGACGGGGAGCAGCACATCCTCGGCTCGGATCAGGGCGTGCTCATCCCGATCGGGATGCGGCACCGGTTGCTCAACGACGGCCCGGACACCGCGTTCTGCGTCTTCCAGCTGGCCCCGCTCGCGCCGCGCCCTGATCTCGGGCACGTGGACACCGAGCCGCTACCCACGGAGCAGACCTGATGGGCGGCCGCAGGACGGTGATCACCGGGATCGGCGTGGTGGCGCCGGGTGGCGGCACCCGCAAGGAGTTCTGGCAGCTGCTGACCGACGGGCGGACCGCCACCCGGCGGATCTCGCTGTTCGACCCGGCGGACTTCCGTTCCCAGATCGCGGCGGAGTGCGACTTCGACCCGGCCGCCGCCGGCCTCACCCCGCAGGAGATCCACCGCAACGACCGGTACGTCCAGTTCGCCCTGGTGGCCGCCGACGAGGCGGTCGCCGACGCCGGGCTGATGCTGGCCGGGCCGGACAGCGCCGTGGACCACGACCGGATCGCGGTCAGCCTGGGCAGCGCGGTCGGCTCCACCACCCGGCTGGAGGACGAGTACGTGGTGCTCAGCGACCGCGGCCGGCACTGGACCGTCAACCCGCGGTACGCCACGAACTTCCTGTACCACGCGCTGGTGCCCAGCGGCCTGGCCGCGGAGGTGGCCTGCCGGTACCGGGCGCACGGGCCGGCCGCGGTGGTGTCCACCGGCTGCACCTCCGGCATCGACGCGCTCGGCTACGGTCACCAGCTCATCGCCGACGGCGACGCGGACATCGTGATCAGCGGCGCCTCCGACGCGCCGATCTCGCCGATCTCGATGGCCTGCTTCGACGCGATCCGGGCCACCTCGGCCCGCAACGACGACCCGGCCCACGCGTCCCGGCCGTTCGACGCCAGCCGGGACGGCTTCGTCATGGGCGAGGGCGCCGCGGTGCTGGTGCTGGAGGAGTACCACCACGCGGTGCGCCGCGGCGCGCACGTGTACGGCGAGGTGGTCGGGTACGCCAACCGCTGCAACGCCTACCACATGACCGGCCTGCGCCCGGACGGGGTGGAGATGGCCGAGGCGATCAGCAACGCGCTGGACCAGGCCCGGCTGGACCCGGCTGCGGTGGACTACGTGAACGCGCACGGCTCGGGCACCAAGCAGAACGACCGGCACGAGACGGCGGCGGTCAAGCGCAGCCTGGGCCACCACGCGTACCAGGTCCCGATGAGCTCGATCAAGTCGATGATCGGCCACTCGCTGGGGGCCATCGGCGCGCTGGAGGTCGCCGCCTGCGCGCTGGCCATCGAGCACAACGTGGTGCCGCCGACCGCGAACTGGACCACCCGCGACCCGGAGTGCGACCTGGACTACGTGCCCAACGTGGCCCGGGACCAACGGGTCGATGCGGCGCTGTCGGTAGGCAGCGGGTTCGGCGGGTTCCAGTCGGCCATCGTCCTGGCCCGGCCCGGCGCGGCGGCCGGCCGATGAGCGGGCGCAGCGAGCGAACCAATGGGCGCAGCAGCGGCATCGCGGTGGTGACCGGGATCGGAGTGGTCGCGCCGACCGGCATCGGCACCGAGGAGCACTGGGCGACCACGCTGCGCGGTGAGCTGCGGGTCAGCCCTATCGAGGAGTTCGACGCCGACCCGTACCGGACCACGCTGGCCGGCCGGGTGCCGGAGTTCACCGCGGCCGGTCACGTCGAGGACCGGTTGGCCGTGCAGACCGACCGGTGGACCCACCTGGCGCTGGCCGCCGCCCGGTTCGCGCTGGCGGACGCCGGCTATGACCCCGCCGGCCGGGACCCGTACGACACCGCGGTCGTCCTGGCCAGCGGGTCGGGCGGCAACGAGTTCGGTCAGCGGGAGATCCAGGCGCTGTGGGGAAGGGGGCGTCGCGCGGTCGGCGCCTACCAGTCGATCGCCTGGTTCTACGCGGCCAGCACCGGCCAGATCTCCATCCGGCACCAGACCAAGGGACCGTCCGGCGTGCTGGTCTCGGAGGGGGCCGGCGGCCTGGACAGCCTGGGCCAGGCCCGCCGGGTGGTCCGCCGCGGCACCCCGGCGGTGCTGGCCGGAGGCACCGAGGCGCCGCTGTCGCCGTACGCGCTGGCCTGCCAGGCGACCAACGGCAGGCTGTCCACCCGGCGGGACCCGCGGGCGGCGTACAAGCCGTTCGACCGGCAGGCGTGCGGGCACGTCCCCGGCGAGGGCGGCGCGGTGCTGCTGGTGGAGGACCTCGGCCGGGCCAGGGCGCGCGGCGCGGCCCGGGTGTACGGCGAGATCGCCGGGTACGGCGCCACCCACGACGCGCACCACCCGCAGGACGCGCCGCCGGACTGCACCCAGTACGCCAGGGCGATGTCACTGGCGCTGGCCGATGCCGGCATCGTCCCGTCCGCCGTCGATCTGGTGGTGGCCGACGGCGCCGGCAGCCCGGCGCTGGACCGGCTCGAGGCGCAGGCCATCACCCGGGTCTTCGGCCCGCGGGCGGTGCCGGTCACCACGCCGGCCGGCCTGGTCGGCCGGCTGTGCTCCGGCGGTGCCGCGCTGAACGTCGCGACCGCGCTGCTGGCGATGCGGGACGGCGTCGTGCCGGCCGTCGGCAACCTGGACGACCCGGTCGCCGAGTACGGCCTGGACCTGGTCTGCGGCGCTCCCCGCCAGCTACCGGTCCGGGTGGTGCTGGTCGGCGCCCGCGGCCAGGGCGGTTTCAACAGCGCGCTGGTGTTGCGCGCAACCGAGGGGAGAACGGCATGAACGTCCGCCGGCTGATCGAGTTCGTCCTGGAAGGGCTGGCGGCGATACAGGCGGCCGTGCCCGGCGGCCACCTGTTGCCACCGCCCATGCCCGGCGGCCACCTGTTGCCACCGCCCGAGAAGACCATCCCGAGCAACCCCGAGAGGGAACTGTCATGGACCGTTACGCGCTGACCTTCCGGATCAAGCCGGCCTCGCACAACGCGGTGGCGGAACTGCTGGCCGACTACCGGGCACCCCGGCTGGAGATCGACGACGACACCCGGCTGCTGGGCACCGCGGTGTTCGCCTCCGGCGACGTCGTGGTCCGGGCAGTGGAGGTGCTCGGCGACCTGGCCAAGGTGGCACCGCACCTGTCCCGGGATCCGGCCATCCAGCAGGTGGAGAGGGCGCTCGTCCCGCACCTGGCCGATCCGTACGACCCGGCCGACCCGGCCGCCCGCGGGCGCTTCTTCGCCCAGCGGCTGATGGAGCGGGTGACCCACCGGGAGAACGAGGTGCCCGGCGATTGGCCGACCCGGACCCGGCACGCGCTGAAGTACCCGATCCAGCCGGGCAAGGAGGAGATCGCCACCCGGGTGATGCGGATGGCGGCCGACCCGCCGCTGCGGATGGGCGGCACGACGCTGCTGTCCACCTCGGTGTTCCGCAAGGAGCACACCATCGTGCGGATCTTCGAGATCGACGGCACCGTGCCGGAGCTGGTCGCCGGCCTGTCCGAGTCGGTGGAGGTGGCCGACGTCGGCCGGGCGATGGCCAACCTGTTTGCCGGCCCGTATGAGTTCACCACCCGGGACGGCCTGGACCGGTTCTTCACCGACAACCTGATGACCACCCTGACCGACCGCACCGCGCCGGCGCCCGAGGCGGTGATACGTACGCGGGCCGCGGCAAGCCGGGCCCGCCACGTGGTCGGGTTCAGAACCTCCGCTGGTAGCCACCCGGGGGAACGGCCATGAGCGGGCGCGTCGCGGTCGTCGGCACCGGGACCATGGGCCGGCCGATCGCTGAGCGGCTGGCCGAGCGGGGCCACCGGGTGACCGTGTGGAACCGCACCGCGGCCCGCGCCGAGTTCGGCCAGCCGGGCGTGCAGGCCTGTCGGCGGGTGGCCGACTGCGTGCGCGGTGCCACCCACGTGCTGCTCGTCCTCGCCGACGACGCCGCGCTCACCGAGGTACTGCTCGGCGCCGAGCACCGGCTGGTCGACGAACTGGTCGCCGGGCAGGTCGTGCTCGCCCTCGGCACGGTGCGGCCGGAGACGGTCCGCTCGCTCGCCGGACCGGTGACCGGGCGCGGCGCTGCGCTGCTGGATGTCGGGATGCTGGGCAACGGCCGGCACGCACGCGGCGGCGAGCTGCGGCTGTACGCCGGCGGCGAGCAGGCCGAGCTGGCCGTCGCGCAGCCGGTCCTGGCGGACATCGGCAAGGAGATCCGGTACGTCGGCGAGCTCGGCGCCGGGATGGGCGTCAAGCTGGCGCTGAACCTGCTGATGGGCCTGCAGATGCAGGCGCTGGCCGAGGTCGGCGCGCTGGCCGAGGCCCGCGGCCTGGACCGCGGCACCGTGCTGGAGATCGCCACCGGCAGCGGCTTCGGCTCGCCGGTGATGGCGTTCAAGAGCCGCCGGATGGCGGGCCGCCGCTACCAGGAGCCGGACTTCCGGCTGGCGCTGATGACCAAGGACCTCGGCCTGGCCCGGCAGGCCGCGGCCGCGGGCGGCCGGGACCTGCCGATGACGACTGCAGCGTATGAGTCCCACGAGTCGGCCTGCGCCGCCGGCCTCGGCGACCTGGACTGCGCGGCGATCGCCGACGCGCTGCCGGGCGGGCGGCCCGCGGAGGTCGGCTCGTGATCATCGACGTACACGCACACCTGTCCCCGCCGTCCTCCGCGCAGCGCTACCCGATGCCGGCCTCGCTCACCGATGTGGACGCCATGCTGGCCGCGCGGGCCGAGGCCGGGATCGACCTGACCGTGATCGGCAGCCCGGTCGGCGCCGGCGCCATGATGCGGGTCCCCGGGGTGGACAACTACGCCCAGTCGCGCGACCGGCTCCGTGCCTTCCACGACTGGATGGCCGGGCTGATCGGCCGGTTCCCCGACCAGCTCCGCGGCTACGTGTACGCCAACCCGCTGGGCGACGAGAATCACCTGGATGGCGTCCGGGAGACGCTGGACAACCCGGCGTTCGCCGGGTTCGTCATCAACTCCAGCGTGCGCGGCAGATTCCTTGACGACCCCGCGGCCGACGCGTTCTTCGCGATGGCCGCGGAGTCGGGCCGGCCGGTGCTGGTGCACCCGCCGGCAGAGCCGGCCGGTGCCGCGGCCGTGGCCGACCTGCGGTTCGTCGAGCAGGTCAGCCGGTTCTGCGACGTGACCGCAGGGCTGGCCATGCTGGCCTTCGCCGGCTGGCTGGACCGGTACCCGGAGCTGACCGTGATCGGGGCCACCGGGGGCGGCGCGATTGCGGCGCTGCCGGAGAAGCTCGACCTGGCCGCCGCGCCCCGGCCCGGTGCCACCGCCGGCCCCCCGCCCGGTGTCACCGCCCGCCCCCGGCCCGGTGTCGCCGCCGGCTCCCGGCCCGGTGCCGCTGCCGCCCCGCGGCCCGGTGCCGCTGCCGCCCCGCGGCCCGGTGCCGCTGCCGCCCCGCGGCCGGGCGCCGCGGCCCGCCGGCTGTTCGTGGACACCGCCACCCCCAGCGCGGCCCACCTGCGGATGAACGTCGCGGTGCTCGGCGCCGGCCAGGTGCTGCTCGGCACCGACTCGCCGCCGGTGCCGGTGCCGCCTGCCGCGGCGGTGGCCCGGGTCCGCGCGCTGCCGATCGACCCCGCTGAGGTCGAGGCGATCCTGGGCGGCACCGCGGCGCGGCTGTTCGGGTTGCAGCCCGCCGTCCCGGGCGGTGTCCGGTGAGCGAGCTTGCGAGCGAGCCCATGAGGCTTGCGAGCGAGCCCATGAGCACAGCAGCCCCGGCGAACGGTTTCGACGAGCGCAGCGATGAGAGCCCGGTGAGCCGCGGCCGGGTGGTGTTCCTGATCCGGGTTCCGCAGGACCGGCAGCCGGCGTTCCTCGCCGCGTACGAGGAGATCCGGCACCTGGTCGCCGCCGGCGTGCCCGGACACCTGGTGGACCAGGTGTGCCGGTCCGACGACGACCCCGAGCAGTGGCTGATCACCAGCGAGTGGGCGGACCTGGCGGCGTTCCGCGCCTGGGAGCGGTCCGCCGAGCACCGGGAGCTGGTAGCGCCGCTACGGGCCTGCATCACCGAGGCCCGGTCGTTGAAGTTCGTCGTCGTCGCGCAGACCGAGGCGGTCAGGACATGACGCCGGCAGACACAGGAGGTGCGCGGGTGGAAACCGAGGATCGGGTTATCGTGGTCGGCGCCGGGATCGGTGGCCTGGCCAGTGCGAACGCGCTGCAGGCCGCCGGCATCCCGGCACTGGTGCTGGAGCGGGCCGCCGAGCTGCGCGAGATCGGGGCCGCGATCGGAGTGCAGACCAACGCGGTCCGGGCGCTGCGCCGCGTCGGGCTGGCCGAGGAGCTGATCGCCCGGGGGGTGCCGATCGAGTTCTACGAGTACCTGTCCTGGGCCGGCCGGCGGCTGGCCCGCTGGCCGCAGGGCGAGATCGGCCGCCGGCTCGGCGAGCCCACCGTGGTGGTGCATCGGGCGGACCTGCAGGAGGTGCTGCTGTCCGGGCTGGCTCCCGGCGTGGTCCGGCTCGGTGCCACCTGCGAGTCCTACGCGGAGGACGCCACCGGGGTGACGGTCCGGCTGACCACGGGCGAGGACGTGCGCGGCCGGTTCCTGATCGCCGCGGACGGGCTGCGGTCGACGGTCCGTCCCCGGCTCGTCGGCCCGGACCCGCTGCGGTACTCGGGCTGGGCCGCGTACCGCGGTATCGCCCACTTCGCCGACGGTCGGTTCCCGCTCGGGTACGCCCGACAGATCCTGGGCGCTGGGCGCAGCTTCGGGATGTGGCACATCCGCGACGGCCGGGTCTACTGGGTGGCGACGGTCCGCCAGCCCGCCGACTCCACCGCCGACCAGGCCGGCCGCCGGGCCTACATCCTGGACGGGTTCCGCGGCGCGCCCGCGCCGGTCGCCGACCTGGTCGAGAAGACCGACGAGGCCGCGATCCTGCGCAACGAGGTGTACGACCGGGCGCCGGTGACCTCGTGGGGCACCGCCCGGGTGGTGCTGCTCGGGGACGCGGCGCACCCGACCACCCCGGTGACCGGCCAGGGCGGCGGGCAGGCAATCATCGACGGGTCGGTCCTGGTCGCGGAGCTCGCCACCTCCGGGCTCACCGACACCGAGCGACTGCATGCCGCCCTGCGAGGCTACGAGCGGCGCCGGATGCCGGTCACCACCGGCATCACCAACGAAGCGTGGCGCATCGCGGCGATGCACCACCTGGTCAACCCGATCGCGGTCCGCGGCCGGGACCTGTCGCTGCGGCTGACCCCCGCCCGGGTCTGGAACAAGCGGATGGAGGCCCGGCTGGGGTTCTGACCCCTACCCGGCGGCCAGCCGCCCGGTCAGCCCGCCCGGTCAGCCCGTCCGGTCGGCCCGCCCGGCGCGGACGCCGTCCCGGATCCGGCGCAGGCCGTCCCGCAGCCGGACGAGCTCGGCGTCCGGAACGCCCCGGGTGCCAGGCAGGTCGCCAAAGAGCAGCGCCTCGAACCGCTTCCGGGCCGTCCGGCCCTGCCTGGTGATCCGGATCTGCTTGACCCGCCGGTCCCCCGGGTCGGGCTGCCGCTCCACCAGGCCCAGCGACTCCAACTGGTCGACGATGCCGGTCACGTAGGAGGCGTCGCACTCCAGCGCGACGGCCAGCTCGCGCATCGGCCGCGGGGTCTCCAGCAGCCGCAGCGTCTTGGCCTGGACCGGCGACACCCCGACCGCGGCGGCGCTGGCCGCGAAGTGGCCGCGGAGCGGGCCGAACAGGTCGAAGAACAGGTCGAACAGCTCCTCGTTCAGCACCGACCGGGTCGGAGCGGGAGCCGGCACACGGGTGCGCGGAGGCATAGCCATTGACTGTAACAGATGTCCACCCAATCAAGTGACCAGCTAAAAGGTTGACTAGCTAAAGTATCTGGCGCTACGGTTCGACTGCCCGGGCGGATCCGCCGAGGGGCCCAGCCGGAGCGCCGGGGAAAAGGAGACCACCATGGGTTCGACCGCTCGCTCCGGCGCCGGTCCGTGCATCGAGGCCGCCGGGCTGGTCCGCCAGTTCGGCAAGGACATCCGCGCCGTGGACGGTATCGACCTGAGCATCGGGTACGGCGAGATCTACGGCTTCCTCGGCCCGAACGGCGCCGGCAAGTCCACCACGGTCCACCTGCTCACCACCCTGCTGCCGCCCACCTCCGGCCGGGCGTCGGTGGCCGGGCACGACGTGTCGACCCGGGCCGGCGCGGTCCGGCAGGCCATCGGCGTGGCCATGCAGGAGGTCGCGCTCGACCCGGTGCTGTCCGGGCGGGAGCACGTGCTGCTGCAGGGCGCGTTGCACGGGCTGCGCCGGTCCGAGCGGGTCCGGCGCGGCGGCGAACTGCTCGAGGCGTTCGGGCTGGCCGCCGCCGCGGACCGCAAGGTCGGCGCCTACTCCGGCGGCATGAAGCGCCGCCTCGACCTGGTGCTGGCGCTACTGCACCGGCCGTCGGTGCTGTTCCTCGACGAGCCGACGAACGGCCTGGACGTGCCCAGCAGGGAGGCGCTGTGGCATCAGGTCCGCCGGCTGGCCCGCGAGGACGGCGTCGGCGTCTTCCTGACGACGCAGTATCTGGAGGAGGCGGACGCGCTGGCCGACCGGGTCGGGATCATCGACCTGGGCCGGATCGTCGCCGAGGCGCCACCGGGCCAGCTCAAGGCGGAGATCGGCCGGCCCACCATCGAGGTGACCGCGGCGGAGCCGGCCGAGGAGATGGCGGTGGCCGCCACCCTCGCCCTGTTCGGCAGCGCAGTGCCGGCCCGCCCTGGTGCGCTGGCCATCCGGGTCGAGGACGCCACCTCCGGCCTGGTGGAGATCATGCGGGCGCTGGCCGCCAACGGCCTGGCGCTCGGCCACGTCGAGGTGCGCCAGCCCAGCCTGAACGACGTGTTCCTCGCCAAGACCGGCCGGTCGCTGGAAGGCGCCACCGAGCAGGCGGAGCGGGTGGGGGCATGAGGCGCTCGCTGATCCAGCTCCGCTGGCTGGCCCGCCGCTCGGCGCTGCGGACGCTGCGCCGGCCGGCCGCGTTCTACCCCTCGCTGCTCTTCCCGCTGGTGCTGTTGGTGATCACCACCGGGGGCCTGCACCTGTCGGAGCACGTGCCGGGCTTCCCGGCGACGTCGTACTTCGCGTTCGCCCTCGCCGGCGCGTTCGTCCAGGGCGCGCTGGTCGGCGGAGTGAACGCCGGGGTGGACCTGGCCACCGACATGCAGACCGGCTTCCTGAACCGGCTGTCGCTGACGCCGACCCCGCGGCGGCTGGTTATCCTCGGCGAGCTCGCCGGTGCCGTGGTGCTCGCGCTGTCCCAGGCGGCGCTGTACCTGATCATCGCGGTGGCCAGCGGTGTGCGGCTGGCCAGCGGCCCCGGCGGCGCCGCGGTGGTACTGGCACTGACGGTGCTGATGAGCCTCGCGTTCAGCTCCTTCGGGGCGTTCCTGGCGCTGCGCACCCGGTCCAGCGAGGCGGTGCTCGGCACGTTCCCGCTGACCTTCGTGCTCCTGCTGTTCAGCTCGTTCTTCATGCCGCGCGCGCTGATGCACCGCGGCTGGTTCGCAACGGTGGCCGCATGGAACCCGGTGTCGTACCTGATCGAGGCGGTCCGCGGGCTGGTGATCACCGGCTGGGACACCGGCGCGCTGGCCCGCGGGTTCGCGGTGGCCGGCGGCCTGGCCGGGCTCGCCGTCGCGCTGACCGCCCTCACCCTCCGTACCAGGAGTGTGGCCGCATGACCGCCCCCGTGCAGTCGCACCCACCGCTGCGGCACGCCGCGCTGGCCGCCGCCGGCATCGCCCGGCGCAACCTGCGGACGGCGCTCACCACACCGTCGCTGCTGCTGCCCCCGCTGATCGCGCCGCTGGTGTTCTTCGCCGCCTTCTGCGGCGGGCTGTCGGTGCTGGCCGACGCGCCGGGCTTCCAGTTCACGCCGGGGTACGTCGCGTTCGAGTTCGTGTTCGTGGTCGTGCAGGGCGCCGTGTTCACCGGCATCTTCAGCGGCCTGACCCTGGCCCGGGACTTCGAGAGCGGCATGGCCCGCCGCGCTCTGGTGGCGGTGGCCGACCGGCGCGCCATCGTGGGCGGGTACGTGCTGACCGCCCTCGGTCGGGCGCCGGTCACCGCCGCGGCGCTGTACCTGGCCGGGTTGGCCGCCGGGATGCCGGCCGGCGGGGTCATCGACATGCTGGTGCTGTTCGCGGTCACCGAACTGCTGGCCGCCATCGGCGCGCTGTGGGCGTCCGGCATCGCGCTGCGGATCAGGTCGGTCCAGGGCGCCCCGATGATGCAGATGCCGGCCTTCCTCGGGCTGTACCTGGCGCCGGCGTTCGTCCCGTTGGGCCTGCTGACCGGCTGGCTGCACGGCGCCGCGGCGGTCAACCCGTTCTCGCTCTACCTGGAGTCCGGCCGCGGCCTGGTCGCCGGTCATCCGGTCCGGACCGCCGAGACCCTGGCGGTCAGCGCGGTGCTGATCGCCCTGCTCACCCTGTGGGCGTTGCGCGGACTGCGCCGCGCAACCGCCCAGGCGTCCTGACTCCGACCAACACCCATGACCCAGACACACCCTGAAAGGCTCGCGATGAACGAGACTCTCGCCACCTCGGCGCCGACCCCGGCGCTGGCCCACCCCCGGCGCTGGTCGATCCTGATCCTGCTCTGCCTGGTGGAGTTCATGCTGCTGCTGGACGACACCGTGGTGAACGTCGCACTGCCGCGGATCAAGGAGGATCTGGGCTTCTCACTGGCCAACCTGGCCTGGGTGGTCAACGCGTACGTGCTGGTGTTCGGCGGGTTCCTGCTGCTCGGCGGTCGGCTGGCCGACCTGTACGGCCGCCGCCGCATCTTCCTGCTCGGCACCGGCCTGTTCGCGCTGGCCTCGCTAGCCAACGGGCTGGCCCAGAACCAGGCGATGCTGGTCGGCTCGCGGGCGGTCCAGGGCCTCGGCGCGGCGCTGGCCGCTCCCGCGGCGCTGTCCATGATCGCGGTCCTGTTCACCGACCCGAAGGAGCGGTCCCGGGCGCTCGGCCTGTGGGGCTCGCTGACCGCGCTGGGCGGCACCACCGGGGTCGTGCTCAGCGGCGTCCTCACTGACATGGCGAACTGGCGGTGGATCTTCCTGATCAACCTGCCGGTCGCGGCGGTACCCCTGCTGCTGGTGCCGCGGCTGGCCCCGGAGAGCCGCCGGACCACGCAGCACGGATTCGACCTGCCCGGCGCGGTCACCGTCACCGCCGGCACCAGCGCGCTGGTGTACGGGCTGCTGTCGACGGTCGAGCACGGCTGGGGCGCGCCCGCCACGGTGACCGCGTTGGCCGCGGCGGCCGCGCTGCTGGCCGCGTTCCTCATCATCGAGACCCGGGCGGCGCACCCGCTGGTGCCGCTGCGGTTCTTCCGCCGTCGCCGGCCGGCCACCGCGAATGGGCTGCAGCTGCTGATGGCCTCGGCCAACTTCGGCACGTTCTTCCTGCTGACCCTTTACATCCAGCAGGTGCTGGGCTACTCCCCGCTCAAGGCTGGCCTGTGCTACGCCGGCTTCTTCGTCGGGATCTTCCTCGGCTTCGGCACCGGCTCCCCGCTGGTGCCGAGGATCGGGGTGCGGCCGTTCATGGTGGGCGGGTTCGCCCTCCTCGCCGCGGGCATGTTCTGGTTCGCCCAGGTGCCGGCCGACGGCCGGTACTGGCAGGACATCTTCCCCGGCTTCATGCTGATGTCGGTCGGCATCGCGTGGACGGCCCTGACGGTGACCATCGCCGGGATGACCGACGTCCCGGAGAGCGAGACGGGCCTGGCCTCCGGCCTGCTGAACGCGAGCGCCCAGGTCGGCGGGGCGGTCGGCCTGGCTGTGCTGGTGACCATCGCCTCCCGACGGGCGGGGCACCTGGCCGCCGCCGGGAAGGACGCGCTGGCCGCCCAGCTCGGCGGCACCCACCTGGCGTTCTTCGTCGGCGGCGTGCTGCTCGTCCTCGCCGCGGTGGTGGCCGCGGTCTTCATCGGCCGGCTGAAGCCGACCGAGCTGCCGCCGATGGTCATCCTGGAGGAGCACGAGGACGTCCGGGTGACGGCGCGATGAGCACCGCGTCCAGCTCAGTGCCTGGGCCCGCGCTGGAGCGCCTGACCGCGCGGCTGGACCCGGCCGGCTGCACATCGAGATCGACGCGGCCTTCGACCGCTGCTGACGACAACACAACAGGAGAACGAGATGACCGCGACCCCGACCAAGCCGATCACCGCGGCGCACCGCCCGGCTCCGCCGGCGGCGCCGCCCGGCCCGCCACCGGCGGCCTCGATGCGGTTGCTGGAGATGCTCACCGCGCCGTGGATCGCCCAGGCCATGTACGTGGTAGCCAGGTTCGACATCGCCGACCGGCTGGCGGACGGGCCGCGCAGCGCCGAGAGCCTGGCCGCCGAGACCGGGCTGCATGCGGACACCCTGTTCCGGATGCTGCGCACGCTGGCGTCCGTCGGGGTGTTCACCGAGACCCGACCGCGCCATTTCGGTCTCGGTGAGACCGGGCAGTACCTGCGGGGTGACGTGCAGGCCAGCCAGAAGTATTCGGCCCTGCTGTTCGGGGCCGAGACATTCCGCTCCTGGGCCGAGGTGCTGCACACCGCCCGCACCGGCGAGCCGGCGTTCGACAAGGTTTTCGGCCGGTCGTTCTACAGCTATCTCGAGGACCATTCGGAAGCCAGCGAGCTGTTCAACCGGGTAATGGCCGTCGCCGGCGTCGTGCCGCCGGTCACCAGGGCATTCGATTTTACGCCGCACCGGCACGTGGTGGATGTCGGCGGCGGGAGCGGGGCGGTCATCGCGGCCATTCTGGCCGGTAATCCGGAAATGCGGGGGACGCTTGTCGACCTGCCCGAGGCGGTGGCCGGCGCGGAGCCGGCGCTGAGCGCGGCCGGCGTGTCGGACCGGTGCGCGAGGGTGGCTGGCAGCTTCTTCGAGCCGCTGCCGGAAGGCGCCGACCTGTACCTGCTCTCGCGGGTCCTGCACAACTGGTCAGACGCCGACGCGGTGCGCATCCTGCGCAACGTGCGGGCCGCAGTCCCGGCGCACGGCCGGCTGCTGGTGTGCGAGAGGTTCCTGCCCGACGGCGACGAGTACCACATCGGGAAGGTCTTCGACCTCGTCATGCTGGTCATGCTCGGCGGCCGCGACCGCAGCGCGGCGGAGTACCGCGACCTGCTCGGCACCGCGGGCTTCGAGGTCACGGGGCAGGAGCCGGGGCCGGCCGGGGTGGGGATGCTGGTGGCCAGGCCGGCCGGCTGAGCCGCCGGGGCTCACCCCTCGCCGCCGAGCCCGCACTGCTCGGCCCGCCGGTGCGCGAAGACCACCAGCTGGGTGCGGTCGCGCAGCTCGAGCTTCCGCAACAGGGCGGAGACGTGGCTCTTCACCGTCGCCTCGCTGACGTGCAGCCGCCGCGCCACCTCGGTGTTCGACAGGCCGTTGGCGACCAGCCGGAACACCTCGACCTGACGATCGGTCAGGCCGCCTATCTTGGCCGCGAGCACGAGGTCCGGAGGGGCTGCCGGCGGGCTGCCGGGACGCGCGCCAAGCTCCCGGGCAACCGGGCCGGCGAGAACAGCGATGCCGTGGAACACCAGCCGCACCGCCGCGGCGAGCTGGGCAGCCGACATGTCGCGGAGCAGGTACGCGCCAGCGCCATTCCGGATAACCTCGGCGGCCTCGTCGGCATCCGGATTGGCGGCAACGGTCATTGTCCGCGCACCGCATTGAACGGCCGTTCGGATGACTTCGAGCGCTCCCCCACCGGCCAGCTGAAAGTCGACCACCACGACGTCGGGTCGTACCCGACAGATCACTTCGACGGCACCGCTGACATTGGCGGCATCCGCGACGACCATTATATCCGATACCTGCCCGAGTAGGGATCTGATGCCGGCCCGGTAGAGCTCGCTCGCGTCGCACAGCAGCACCCGAATGGGCGGCGTCACGGCAGTGCCCCGGCCGTCGTTGCGTACCGCAACCCCCGTTTTCGGGCCGAGCGGCATTCCCGCCTTCTCATGCCGGTCTCCACCTTCCTGGCGGGTAGTCAAGTGGGTCCCGTTCGCGCTCGACATGTGCCCATTCGAGTACATTTACGGTGTCGCCCCCCGTGTCCAGCGCAATCTTGACATATCCATTATCGGGGCCGGGAACGCCCTAGATGGCCGCCCAAACGGCCTAACCCGCCGTCACCTTGGTGCAATTGCGGAGCACAATCCGGTACCTGCGGCGGCCGCGCGGCCCGCCACCGACTTCCGACCGGCACCGCCTACGTGTCAGGGTGGTAAGGGGGCATCGCGGCACCATCAACGGCAGACCTGACGAGCGTCGCCCGCAACAGGTGCCGAGGTCGATCCAGCGAGCCATGCGCCCCCACTCCCGCACAATCTCCGCAGCTCATCTGGTTGAGCGGCCAGTGAACGCGCAGATACACCGGGTCCATTACGACCTACGCCACGCGGCCACCGGGCTCGGGGTGGCGGTGGCGGTGGCCTCGGCGTCAGGCAGGCCGACCGCCGAGGTGGGCAATCGCCGCGGCCACGTTCTTCTCGTGCGGACCGGTCGTGTCGATCACCAGGGCGTCCGGCTCCCAGGGCACGAACGCGGCCACGCGGCCCGGACGGTGGTGCGTTGCCAGGGTGCATGACTGGCCGGATGGAGCCGGACAGTCACGGCTGGTGGGCGATCGGCTCGGCGTGAGCCGGTCACTTGCCGACCAGATGTCCGTTCTGCACGGCGAAATACACCCAGCGGATGTCCTGCGAGTGCTCGGAGTTGATCTGAACGCCGGCGGTCCAGTCCGCGTCGTCCCAGCCCTCGACATCGTGGTCGCCGGGCATCGCGATCGTGTCGGTCCGGGTGTGCTGGCCCTGCTTGTACAGGTGCACCAGGTCCTTCAACGACTGCCGGACGATCGTCGCCTGGCCGGCGTTGCGCACGTTGTACCGCACGGACCCGTCGGTGAACGCCGGCTCGGCGGTGAATTCGACGCTCGCCGGCCCGGCGGCCGCCGCCGGGTCGAGGTGGTCGGGGTGGGTGCTCTCACCCAACCCGCCGGGCGCCTGGCCGGCGTGCATCTTCATGTCCTGCACGTAGAACGGCACCCAGACGACGTCGTTGTGCTGCTCGGCGTTGATCTGGACCCCCGCGCTCCAGACCGCGTCGTCCCAGCCGTCGAGGTAGACCTCGTAGCTGGCGTCGGCTTCGTGGCCGGGTTCGATGTCGGACTCCGGCACCATCACCGTGTCGGTTCGGGTGTGCTCGCCACGTTTGTACAGGTGCACGTGGTCGGTGACGCTGTGCCGGCCGATGGTCGACTCGCCGACGTTCTTGATGCGGTACCGGATCACCCCGTCGGAGAACTGAGGCTCGCCGGCCAACTCAACGCTGATCGCCTCGGACATGAGGGGGAGTGTAGGAGCGGCGGGCCAGGCACGCAGCGGGCGGGAGGGTTCCCGCGCGGGCAGCAGCGGACGCCCTTGCGGGCAAGCGCCCTTCGCGACGCGGACGCCGTGGCAGTAGGTTCCACTGTGGACAGACAGGCAGGGACTTCGCGAATGGGCGATACCGATCCTCGCCGGACCGTGCTCGGCCGGTGTTCGGTGGCTGGCTTTTGGCCGCGCCGCACGGGAGGGCCTGTTCGACGTCGTCACCGACATCGTGGAGCGGATCGGCGGCCGCCAGCCCACCACGGTCGCCGATTCGCCCACCGCCCGCTGCTCCTCGCAGCCCGACGCATGCCATGAACTGGTAGCTCGACTGTCCACGTCATTGGCTCATTGGCTGGCACGCACGGCCCGCCGAGTACCGCTGGTAGGTCGCCGTTCAGCCGGGCTGGCGGTACCGGTTGAGTATCGCTCGGGCCTGTGCGGTCATCTCGGCGACCACGGTGGCGGCGGGCTGCACCGTGTTTACCAGTCCGACGCCCTGGCCGGCGAGCAGGGCCATCTCCTCCAGGTCGCCGGTAGTACGCTCGCGCATCGGTACCAGGTAGGAGAACTTGTGCATCTCCACCCGCTGGCCGTCGAGGTCCATGTGGCCGATGACCGGCAGCCCGGAGGTGTCGGCCGGAACCTCCTCCATCCGGTCCTGCCATTCCCGGACCACCCGGTTCCGCAGCACCCGCATCGGGTTGAACTGCGGGTACTCCGGTCCGAACATGCCGGTGCGCACGGTTTCGGTGGCCTGCGCCGCGACCACCCGGGACTTGTACCCCTCGTGCGCCTCGGACTCGGTGGTCGCCACGAACCGGGTGCCGACCCAGGCGCCGTCGGCGCCGAGCATCAGCGCGGCGGCCAGCCCGCGGCCGTCGGCGATCCCGCCGGCGGCCAGTACCAGCGCCGGCGCCACCGCGTCGGCCACCAGCGGCACCAACGCGAACGTCGGCAGGGTGGAGTAGTTGTGGCCGCCGGCCTCCTGTCCCTGCGCCACCACCACGTCCACGCCGTCGTCCGCTGCGCGCTTGGCTGCCTCGACCGATCCGACCTGTTCGAACACGCCGACGCCGGCGGCGTGCAACTGCTCGATCCATGCCCGGGGCGGGTGGCCCCAGTGGAATGAGGCCACCGCAACCCCGGCCGCGCAGACGGCATCGATGTGCGTCTGCTCGGCGAAGATCGTGATGAAGTTGACGTTGAACGGCTGCGCGGTGCCGGCCCGGATGGCGGCGATGGTCTTGGTCAACGCCGGCGCGGGCATCAGCCCGACGCCCAGGCAGCCCAGCGCGCCGGCGTTGCTCACCGCGATCGCCAGGTCCGGGGTCATGCCGACGAACGCCATGCCGGCCTGGGCGATCGGCGTGGACAGTCCGTACGCTTCGGTGAAGCGGGTCTGCAGCGTCATGGCCACATGGTGCCGGATCCCTACCGTGTCTGTGTTGCGTCGCGCGCACATGCGGGTTTGCATTGCGTGCAACGCCTCGCCGGCTGACACGAGAGGGTCCATGGCTAGCCACCCAGGTCGGCCCGTTCGATGTGGCCTGCGACCGGGTGCGCCAGGCTTGATCCGTACGCATCCGAGGACCCCGCCGCTGCCGGTGGCAGTAACTTAGGGGGCCGCCGCGGCGGCTTCGGCGTAGCGGGTCAGGCCCTTGTTCCGGCCGTCCGGGGAGTTCACCGCGTCGCGGATCTGCTCGGCGCGGTCACCGTGCGGTTCCAGGTGCCGGTGGGTGAGGGCCGGCAACTCCACGCCACCCGGACAGCCGGGATACGGCTGCGGCTGCCATCTCGGTCGCCGGACCGGGCGGTCCGGCCGCCGCGGTGCTGCATGTGCGGACCGTCCGGTCCGCACCGAGGGTGCGGGGCTCACCGCTGACGACGCGGCGGCCCCAGGCCATCCGTCGGGCGGCACAGTCCGGGTGTTCGCCGTACTCCTCGGCGACGAGGTCGGCGCAACCGCGGCTGCCGTGGCGCCGGATCGCGTCCCGGACCGCCAACCGGACGTCATCCGGGTTCGGCGAATCGGACGGCTGCAGGTGCGAGGCGAACAGGGCCGCCACCCGCACGGTGGTCAGGTTCAGAGCAGTCATGGTGATCATCTCCCGGGACCGACTCCTGCCAGCCAGGTCTGCCTCATGTCGGTCGGCTGGCTAGCCTGCCAATAGGAAGCTTTCCTGTCTTGATAGTCACACCGGCGAACGCCGGCGGCATGTCCCGGTTGTGGGATGGTCCCGCCGGCGGCCTCCGGCCGGGGTTGGTGGGCTAGCGCTTGAAGATGCCGTGGTACGTGTGGCTCAGGTGCCGGTCGCCGCCGAGCGGGTGGCAGTCGCGGCGGCAGGTGCCAGACCGCGGACACCAGCGCGGATGGCAATAGTCCAATATGGTATTGATCAGAATATAAGCCGATACTCGGCGAACTCATCATCATGCCACGGGCTATCGTGCCGTCACGGGCCGAACCAGGGCCGGTAGTCAGCCAGAAGATCATTTGGACGAACTTAGGTAAACCATGAACACCCGGCGGCTGGGTGAGGACACTGGCTCCCACGACGACGAAAGGACCCCGCATGCGAGCGGTAAGACTGGGAATGGCGGCGGCCGCGTTGGTGGTCGCGGCGCTGGGGATGACCGGCGGTACGGCCTGGGCGCAGGCGCAGCCGAGCACCACGACCGAGCACCACGCGACAGAGACGTTCCATGACGAGCTCCCGTGCGTCGGCCCGGCGACCATCACTCTCACTTACAACGAGGTGGAGCACACCACCACCACGGCCACCGGGTTCCACGAGACGTTCACCCAGACCGGCACCTTCTCCGCCGTCCTGGACGACGGCAGCGGAACCGCCACCGGAAAGTTCACCATCTGGGACGGCTTCAACACCGCTGACGGAGTGAACGGCGAGGGCACCTTCACCTTCAGCGGACACGTGAACACCGGTCCCGGAGCGGGCACGAACTGGCACGAGACCGCCCACTTCACCGGCCCGCTGGCCGAGGGGGCGAATCCGAAGGTGGCCTTCGACAGGTTCCGTTGCTTCTGACCCGGCCCGCGAATAGCACAACCGCAAAGGCCGTAGAAAATGCACCGTGGGCCCGTCGGCGGCGACGGGCCCACGTTTCCTACCGGAATACCGAACTACCGGAATACCGAACTACCGGTCAGCCGGTGCAGGTCACCGAGACCTGCGCGGCGGCGAGGTGCGCGTAGGTCTTGGTGTCGCCCACCCAGTCCAGGCCGCGGTTGACGAGCTTGACGATGAGTTGGCCGCGCGTCACCGGGAACGTGCCGGCGCCCACCCAGTGCCCGCGATGCGCGGTCTGGTCGATGGAGAAGCTGGCGATGCGGTGGGCCGAGGGGTCGGTGAAGGAGTTGTACACGAAGTACACCGCCGGGCGGCCGCCGTTGTGCTGGATGTTGGTGTCGGACGGGTCGAACACCGAGACGCTGCAGTGCCCGCTGATGACCGGCCCGGTGCTGAACTTCCACACCGCGTAGGCGGACGGGTCGTCCTTGGTGGCGGAGCCGGACATCGGCATTGCGTCGAAGGCTCCGGTGCACCCGCTGCCCTTGTAGCCGCCGCTGGACACGCTGATCCAGCCGGCGCGGCCGTCGGTGTACCGGCCGACCTCGTGGTAGTTCGCCGCCGCGGTGTTGGTGCAGTGGTAGCCGGCGACGGCGTGGAAGGTGGGACGGGGTGCGGTGGGTGCCGTGCTGGCGCGGGTCTGCGGGCGCGTGGTGGTCGTGGTGCTGCGGGTTGCCGGCGCCGTGCTGGCTGCGGGACGGCTGGTGCCGCCCGCGGGCCAGCCGCCGCCCCCGGTCTGGGGGGCCGGGTCGCCGCCGGCCGGCCGGCCCTGGTCGGGGCCGGGGCCGGGGACGGTGGCGCTGCGGGGGCGCGGGTGCGGCAGCCCGGACGTGCTGCCCGACCGCCCGAGTGCCGTGCCGCGGGTGGCCGCCGGGGTCGGAGTGGGCGGGGTGCTCACCGGAACGCCTGCCGCGGTGGCATGGGCGGCACCGGCGGAGTTGTGGGAGGAGAACACGCCGACGACGACCGCGCCGGCGACGACCAGCGCGACCACCAGGCCGGCGCCGAGCAGCCGGGAGCCGGTCGAGGACCAGCCGCCCCGCAGCCGGACCCGTTCGACGAACGCCTCGACGAACCGCTGGCGTCCATGGTGTTGCGGCGGATGGGGATTCGACTGGTGCGGCACGGCGTGGTCTCCTTGCTGGCGGGGCCGCGTCCGGCAGACGCGGGGGCGGTGGTGGGCGGCGGTCGGGTGGCCGGCAGCTGGGCGGGCTCAGAGGTGGTGGCCCAGCCGGACCAGCGGGTCCAGCACGCCGAGGGCGACCACCGCGGCGGGCACGGCGAGGACAAGGCATGCGGTCGTCGCCCGGGCGACGAACTGGGAGGCCGCGACGGGCGCCTCCCGGGGGCTGCGGACAGCCAGTGCGAGCGCGACGGCGGCGAGCGCGACGCCGGCACCGAGCGCCGGCAGGACGGCGTGCGCGTCGGCCGGTGCGAGCGCGGCCGGGGCCGCCGTGAGGATGGCGAACGCCGCGGCGCCGGCGGTCAGGTACGCCGGTACGGCGGCGGCCAGGTGGGTGGCGGTCCGGGCGGTGAGCGCCGCGGCGGTCCCCAGCGCCGCGACGAGGAGCAGCTCCACCGGCCGGTGCCGCGTCGCCAGCACGACGAACGTGCCCACCAGGACGGCGTGGACGGCGACCTCCCAGGTGATGGCGAGCAGGAAGGCGCGCCGGATCGGTACCGCCGCCAGCTCCTCGGCGGACGCGGTCGAGCCGGTGGGCGCGGGGATGAGGGTGGCCACCGCCGCCGCCGCTGCCGGCACCGCGGGGAGCAGCCAGCCGGCGAGGACGGCGACGGCGATGGCCAGCGGCACCAGCGAGCTGCCGGCGGCCGCCGCCGTCCCGGTGGCCACGCCGAGGGGCACGACCACGCCGGCCAGCCCGATGGTGGGCAGGCCGGGGGCGGCGCACAGGGCCACCAGGGCGCCGAGCACGGCACCGACGGAGGCGGCCAGCACGGCCGGGCGACCGCCGCTGTCCAGGCACCAGCCGGCCGCGGTCGCCGCGGGCACCGCCAGCGCGGCGAGGATGCCGGTGACGGCCGGCGGCACCGGCCACCGGCGCTGCCGGACCAGCCAGGCGGCGGTGACGAGCAGGATCGGGCAGAACGCCGCGACCGCGGACCCGCCCGGCGCGCGTCCGGTGCCGGTGACCGCGAGCAGCACCGGTAGCGCCGCCAGCCAGACCCCGGCCGTCACCAGCAGGCCGGCGGCGTGCGCGCGCGAGTCGCACCGCGGCGCGCTCTCCCGGTCGATGATCTCGGCGATGTCGTGCACCGCCGCGTCCTCGACGCCGTCGGCGATGTCGCGCAGGTGCAGGACCTGCCCGTCGACCACGCCCGCCTCGCCCAGCGACTGCTCGGGCCGCAGCACCGGGTGCCCGACCAGCGCCAGGCTCCACGCCGCGGGCAGGGTGTCGTCCAGCGGCTGCCCGCACATCCGCACCAGTTGCGGCACGTACTCGGCGATCGGGTCGCCCGCCGGCAGTGCCAGGTCCACCCGCCGCCGGTCGCCGACGACGGTGACCCGGCACAGGGTGTCAGCCATGCCCGTGTCCGTGCCCGTGCCCGTGGCCGTGCCCGTGCCCGTGCACGCCGCCGCGGAAGTTCGAGGCGTTGGTCGCCTCGGTGTTCGAGGCGTTCTGCCAGACCTGCTCCAGCGCCGTCGAGATGTCGCCGAGGACGCCGTTCTCGATGGAGACCAGGTTGTTCTCGGCGACGTGCCATTCGCCGTGCAGCTCGGCGAAGTTCAGGTGCGCCGCGCCCCGCCAGGTGGCCTGGAGCTCCTCGATCCACCCCCTCAGGTTCTGAAGCTCTCGCTCCATCTCACCGGCCATGCCCTGCACCGTCGCCCGCCCGCTCTCGAGCATGAGCGTGTACTGAATCATCGGCGTTGCCATGCGGAGCTCCTGTTCGTGGGCCGGGCGTCAGGACAGGTTCGCCTGCGGAGCCAGCGACACCAGCTTGGTGTTGGCGTGTTCATTGGCTTCGTAGTTGGCGGCTGTCGCCGCGAGACCGTGGCTGATGTTGTGCAGGGCCAAGGTCATCTGGTCGGCTTTCCGGTCGAACTCGCCCATCGTGAGGCCGAAGTTTGCGGCGGCGGTGCCGTGCCATTCGCCGAGCAGGCTGTGCACGTACCGCTTCAGCGCCCGAGCCTGCTCCTCCAGCTCCAGCGCGGTGGACCGCGCCTTGGCCGCGGTGTCCTCGACATGCTCGGTGCGGACGTTGAACAGCGTGTCGGTGCCGATCGACGGGTCGGTCATCTGTTGACTCCTGAGGCGGTCGGTGTCGGGCGCCAGGTCCGACGGTGGGTAGGCGTGCCGGGTGCGGCGCCTTCGCCGGGCACCCGGCACGCCGTGAGGTCAAGGCTGGCCGGCCCGGTGGGCGCGGCGGAAGTTCCGCGAATCGGGATCCCTGTTGGGGGTCCCGGTGCTGTGCCGGTTCCGGGGCGGCCCGGCGACCTCCTGCGGGGGCAGCGGCATGGCCGGCCGCGCCGTAGCGTCGGACCCGGATCCGGATCGGGAGGCACCGACGTGACGATGGGCGCAGTGACCGGCCGCAGCCGGGTCTCCGGGCGCGGCTGGGGGGCGCACCGGACGATCGGCGAGGCGATCCGGGACGCTCGCGCGGGCACCGCGGTGCTGATCCAGCCGGGGGTCTACCGCGAGAGCCTGGTGCTGGACCGGCCGATCACGCTGGTGGGCGAGGGCGGGCCGGGGTCGGTACGGCTGGCCGGCGCGCTCGGCACGCTGCTGACGGTCCGGGCCGACGGCGTGGTGCTGCGGGGCCTCACGCTCGAGGTAGCCGGAGCCGGCGAGGTCGCCCTCACCGTGGAGGCCGGCGACGCGGTGGTGGAGGACTGCTCGATCGCCGGCGGCCGGGTGGAGGTCACCGGCCGGGCCACGCCGACGCTGCGCCGCTGCACCATCGCCTCGGCCGGGAAGGCCGGGCTGCTGCTCGCCGGGGACAGCCGCACCCGGGCAGAGGACCTGACGATCAGCGGCGTGGCCGGGATCGGGGTGGTGGTCGGCGACCGCGCGGCGGCCACGCTCACCGGCGTGCAGGTGAGCGACGCGCAGGTGTGCGGGATCCGCCTCGCCGCGACGTGCACCGCGTCGCTGTCCCGGTGCACGGTGACCGGCGGCCAGGGACCGGGCATCGTCATCGACACCGCCGGCACGGTGACCATCGACGGCCTGGTGGTGCGGGAGGCGCAAGCGGCCGGCGTGCAGGTCACCGCGCCCGGCTCGGCCACGCCGGACACCTCGGTCACCATCACCGGCAGCCGGATCGAGGACTGCGCGGGCGTGGGCGTCACCGTTGCCGGACATCCGGCGGTGACGGCGACCGGGCTGGCCGTGCTGAACCCCACCGGCTCCGGCCTGGTGCTGCACGACCGGGCCGTTGCCACCGTCGCCGACCTCGATATCCGCAAGCCCGGCGGCAACGGCGTCCTCGCCTCGGGGCAGGCGCGCCTGGACGCCGAGCGGCTCACCATCTCCGGCTCGGCCTACAGCGCGGTGCACCTGGCCGACCATGCGCGGATGCTGGTGCGCACCGCACGGATCACCGGCACGGCCGAGCACGGGGTGCGACTCGCCGGCTCAGCCGTGTTCGATGCCCATGACCTGGTGGTGGACAAGACCGGCCTGGTCGCCGTCGCGGTCGAGGAGGACGCCGACGCCACGCTGACCGACTGCACCCTGCGCGAGGTCCCGGCCGGGCTGCTGCTGCGCACCGGCCGCCGGCCGGTGGTGCGCGGGTGCACGATCGCCGACGTGGCGGGCGTCGGGATCGAGATCGGCCCCGGTTGCGAGCCACTGATCGAGCGGTGCGCGGTGCACCGGACCGGCTCGGCCGGGGTCGTGGTGGATCGCGACGCGCGGCCGAGGCTGGAGGGCTGCACGTTCCGCGACATCCGCGGGACCGCGATCGTGGTCGCGGCGGGCGCCGACCCGCAGATCCGGGACACGGTCGTCGGCGCTGCCGCGAAGAACGGCGTCTACGTCGACGGCGGGGCCGGCGTCCTGGTCGACTGCGAGATCACCGCGACGACGCTGCCCGCCGTGTACGTCGGGGCAGGCGCCCGGCCCCGCTTCCGCCGGTGCCACCTGCACGACCTCGACCAGGACCTGGTCGCGGCGGACGGCGCCGAGCCGGCCTTCGCCGACTGCACCAACGACCGGGTGGCGACCTCGCTGGCCGCGTCGTACGCCGGCGCGCCGACCCCGCTGCCGGCCGGCGCCGGTGCGCCCGCCGAGGCGGCCACGGCCACGGCCGCGGCCGCCCAGCCGGCCGGGTCCGCCCAGCCGGCTGCCGCCGCCCAGCCGGGCGAGGGGGCCGCCACCGGCGACGGGGCGGACCTGGAGCAGTTGCTCGACGAACTGCACGACCTCGTCGGCCTCACCCGGGTCAAGCAGGACGTGGACACGCTGGTCACCCTCGCGCAACTGGTTCGGCGGCGGGTCGCGGCCGGCCTGCCGCCGCCGCCGCTGAGCCGGCACCTGGTCTTCGCCGGCAACCCGGGCACCGGCAAGACCACGGTGGCCCGCACCTACGGCCGCATCCTCGCCAGCCTCGGCCTGCTGCGCAGCGGCCACCTCGTCGAGGCCGACCGGGGGAGCCTGGTCGGCGAGTACGTCGGGCACACCGCGCCGAAGACCGCGGCGATGTTCCGCAGGGCGCTCGGCGGCGTGCTGTTCATCGACGAGGCGTACTCGCTGGCGCCGCAGGGACACGGCAACGACTTCGGGCAGGAGGCGGTCGCCACCCTGGTGAAGCTGATGGAGGACCACCGCGACGACGTGGTGGTGATCGTCGCCGGCTACCCGCAGGACATGCACCGGTTCGTCGAGACCAATCCGGGGCTGTCGTCCAGGTTCACCCGCACCCTGCTGTTCGACGACTACACAAGCGCGGAGTTGGCCCGCATCGTCGAGCACCAGGCGGCCGGGGTGGAGTACCGGTTCGACGACGAGGCCCGCCGCGCGCTGGTGGACCTGTTCGACGTCCTGCCGCGGGACGAGCACTTCGGCAACGGCCGCGCCGCCCGGCAGGTCTTCCAGCGGATCACCGAGCGGCACGCCGGCCGGACCGCGCACCTGCCCGACCCGTCCATCGACGACCTCAGCACCATCCTCGCCGCCGACCTGCCGAGCCCGGTGGACGGGTAGCCCGGCTTGCGATCCTTGCGGCCGGCTTGCGGTTGCCTGAACGAACCGTGAATCCGCAGGTCAGCGGGGTAGTAAGCGCTCGCGCGGAAGGATGACCGCCGCCGCCGGGGCGTGCTTGACTCAGGCCAGCGGCAGCCCCGGCCGCGGCGTGGAGGCGAGCGAGATGGACGGCACCGGACGGTCATCGCAGCGATTGATCACGGTCGGCGTGCGGACCGAACACACCATCCTGCGGTACGGGCTGGAGGCGATGCTGCGTACCCACCCCGACGTCGTGGTGGTGGAGCACGCCGTCGGCGGCACCGAGGAAGTGGTGGTCTGCGCCCCCCGCGGCAGCGACTGGTCCGCCGCCGACGTGAGTGCGGGCCCGCCGAGCTGGGTGCTGGTGATCGACCCTGCCGCCCCGCCCGGGATGCTGCTGGCGGCCATGCGGGCCGGCGTCCGCGGTCTGGTCAGCATCTGCGCCAACGGCGCCGAACTGCTCGCCGCGGTCAAGGCCGTGCACGGGGGTGCGTTCTACCTCTCACCCGGGCTCGCGCCGGGACTGCACGCGGCCCTGGAGCGGGAGGCGGACGGCGCCAACCCGACGGTGACCGCGCCGCCACGGCAGGTGCCCGGCCAGGCGTCGCTGACCGCCCGGGAGGTCGCGACGCTGCGGCTGGTCGCGCAGGGGCTGACGCACCGCCAGGTGGGCCGGCGGCTCTCGCTCACCGAGACGACCGTAGACACCTACGTCAAGCGGATCCGCGCCAAGCTCAGCGTCGGCAACAAGGCCGACCTGACCCGCAAGGCGATCGCGCTCGGTCTGGTGAGCCTGTCCGCCGCCGTCGACGGCTACCCGCTGCGGGACTCCGCCTGACGGGCGCACCGGCCGGATCTCCCGGCCGGTCCCCGATTGCGCGATCGGCCCGGTGTCCCGGAACCAGGACGGTCGGCCGGTAACGGGATCTGGGCGCGGCCGCCCGGCACCGCCAGGCTGGAGGCGGTTGTGCGAGCCATCAGTCAGGAGGACCACCCCGATGATCCGACTCTCCTTCCACCGCCCGGCCCGGATCGTCCCGCCCGCGCTGCCGCAAGGTGTGATCACCGTGCCCGCGCCGCGGAAGGAGGACCCGGCCGGAGCGGGTGCGGGCGGCTCCGGCTGGATGAGCCTGTTCTACCCACTGATGAGCAGCGTGAGCCTGGCCGGCTACATGATCATCGGGCACCAGCCGGTGCTGATGGCGCTCGGGGTCGGGTTCGTCACGCTGTCGGTGGTGGTGGTGTTCACCATGCGCTGGCAGTCGTGGAGCAGGAAGCGGCAAGCGGACCAGAAGCGGCAGCGCCGCTACCGCGACCACCTGGCCAGGACCTGGCGCCAGGCGCGTGAGGTGCGTGCCGTGCAGCGGCGGGCCAGCGGGTGGACCTACCCGTCCCCGGAACGGCTGTGGGGCATCGCGAACACCTGGCGCCGGGTCTGGGAACGCCGCCCCGCGGACGCCGACTTCCTCCGGGTGCGGCTGGGCACCGGGGTCGCGCCGCTGGTGACGCCGCTGCAACTGGAGGCCCCCGACGAGCCGGACGTGGAGTACGACCACAGGGCGCTGTCCGCCGCGAAGGCGCTGGTGGCCGGCGAGTCGGGCGTGCCGGGCCAGCCGCTGCTGTGCGACCTGGCGCAGACCGGCATCGTCACCATGGTCGGCCCGCCCGAGCGGACGGCCGGCCTGGCCCGCGCGGTGCTGCTGGACATCGCGGTCCTGCACGCGCCCGAGGACGTCCTGGTCGCCGTGGTCGCCCCGGACCGCCCCGGCGACTGGAAGTGGGCCAAGTGGCTCCCGCACACCCACGACCCGGACCGGACCTGCCCCACCGGGCCGGCGCCACTGGTCACCGGCGACGTCGCGTTCCTGGAGGAGTTCCTGCAGGGCGAGATCGCCCGGGCGGCCGGCGAGCAGGAGGCGCGCCGGCGGGCCGCGGCGCGCGAGGCGGGCCGGTCCGGTCGGCGCCTGGTCGTGGTCCTGCAGGGCTACGACCCCGGCCGGGACTGGACCAGGTCGCCCGCCGTCACCGGGCTGCTGGAGGCGGCCGACCCGGGGCTGGGCCTGCACGTCATCTGCCTCACCGACAGGGACGCGCACGAGCCGACCCGCAGCGACCTGCGGGTCGGCGTGGACGGGGCGGGGTCGGTCACGGTCACCGGCCGGCGCGCCTCGGTCTGCTCCCCGGTGACCGGCGTGCGCATGCTCGAACCGCCGCTCGCCCTGTGCGAGGCCACCGCCCGGGCGCTGGCCCCGCTGCGGCTGTCGGAGGAGCGGGAGGAGGCGCTGGCCCGCACGATCAACCTGCCGGCGATGCTCGGCGTGGACGACCTCGCCGGCTTCGACCCGGCCCGCACCTGGCTGCCCCCGGACTCGCCGAACCTGCTGCGGGTGCCGATCGGGCTGGACGCGGCGTCCGAGGATGTGCTGCTCGACCTGAAGGAGTCGGCGCAGGGCGGGATGGGGCCGCACGGCCTGATCGTGGGCGCCACCGGGTCGGGCAAGAGCGAGCTGCTGCGGACCCTGCTCACCGGCCTGGCCGTCCGGCACCCCCCGGAGCTGCTCAGCCTGGTGCTGGTGGACTTCAAGGGCGGCGCCACCTTCGCCGGCGTGACCGAACTGCCGCACGTCGCCGGCCTGATCACCAACCTCGCCGACGACCTGCACCTGGTGGACCGGGTCCAGGCCGCGCTGCACGGGGAGCAGCAGCGCCGGCAGCGGCTGCTGCGGGAGGCCGGCAACGTGGACTCCATCCGCGACTACCAGCTCAAGCGCGCCGCCGGGCACACCGACGCGCATGGGCGGCCGCTGCCGCCGCTGCCGTACATGCTGGTGATCGTCGATGAGTTCGGCGAGCTGCTCACCCAGCGGCCCGACTTCGTCGACCTGTTCGTGCAGATCGGCCGGGTCGGCCGCAGCCTGGGCATCCACCTGCTGCTGGCCACCCAGCGGCTGGAGGAGGGCCGGCTGCGCGGGCTGGAGTCGCACCTGTCGTACCGGATCTGCCTGCGCACCTTTTCCGCGGCCGAGAGCCGCGCGGTGCTCGGCACCCCCGACGCCTACCAGCTGCCCACCCTGCCCGGCTCGGCGTACCTGAAGGTGGACGAGTCGGTGTACAGCCGGTTCCGGGTCGCCCACGTCTCTGCACCGGCGCTCAGCGGCACCCAGGTGAGCACCGGGCGCCCGGCCATCGGGCCGCTGGAGTTCACCCTCCGCACCGCCGCCGCCGTCCCGGCGGACGACGACGCCGAAACCGCGCCGCTGGCCACGCCGGACGGGCCCACCCAGATGCAGCTCCTGGTGCACCGGCTGATGCAGTTCGGCCAGCCGACCCACCAGGTGTGGCTCCCGCCGCTGCCGCCGGCGATCCCGCTGGACGCCCTGCTCGGCCCGATCGCGATCGACCCGGTCCGCGGCATGCAGGCCGAGACCGGCGCCGCCGCGCAGCACGGGCCGGTGATCCCGGTCGGCGTGCTCGACCTGCCCGCCCGGCAGCAGCAGCGCCCGCTGGTGCTCGACCCCACCAGCACGCACGGCCACCTCGCGCTGGTCGGCGCCTCCCAGTCGGGCAAGACCACGCTGCTGCGGACCATGCTGCTCGCCGCCATGCTCGGCAACTCCCCGGACCAGGCGCAGTTCTACTGCCTGGACTTCGGCGGCGGCGGGCTGACCGGGTTCGAGCAGGCACCGCACGTGGCCGGGGTGGCCGGGCGCGGCGACCCGGAACGGGCCCGGCGGGCGCTGTGGGAGGTGCGCCGGCTGGTCGAGGAACGGGAGGCGCTGTTCCGCTCCCTCGGGATCGACTCGGTGGCCACGTTCCGCCGCCGGCACCGGGCCGGGAGCCTGCCGGCGGAGGTCCGGGCGGCCGAGGTGTTCCTGATCCTGGACAACTGGGCCAGCATCCGGGCCGAACTGGAGGAGGCCGAGGACGCGGTGCTCACCATCGCGGCCCGCGGCCTCGGCGTCGGCGTGCACGTGATCGTGACCGCGCACCGCTGGGCCGACATCCGGATGAACCTGCGCGACCTGCTCACCGCCCGGCTGGAGCTGCGCCTGAACGACCCGGCCGAGTCCGAGGTGAGCCGGGGCGAGGCGCGGCACCTGCGCGCTGGCGCGCCCGGGCGGGGCATCGCGCCGCCGGGCCTGCTGTTCCAGGCGGCGCTGCCCCGGCTGGACGGCCGGGAGACCGACGAGCACCTGGCCGAGGCGCAGGAGGAGGCAATCGCCAAGATCGCGGCGGCCTGGACCGGCCGGCCTGCGCCCGAGCTGCGCACCCTGCCCGGCACGGTGCACGTCTCAGCACTGGCCGACGCCGACGCCGACGCCGACCGCCCCGGCACGCCGATCGGCCTGGCCGAGGTGGACCTGGGCACCGCCTGGCTGGACCTGGACGAGGAGGACCCGCACCTGATCGTCTTCGGCGACGCCGGTTCCGGCAAGTCCACGTTCCTGCGCACCTGGATGACCGGCCTGGCGGCGCGCACCTCGCCGGACGACGTCCGCTTCGTCGTCCTCGACTACCGGCGCAGCCTGCTCGGCGTGGCCGACGGCCCGCACCTGGGCGGCTACGCCGGCGAGGGCGCCACCGCCGCCGCGTACCTCCAGCAACTCGGCGAGGTGCTGGCCGGACGCCTGCCGCCGGCCGGGCTGAGCGTGGAGGAGCTGGCGGCCCGGGACTGGTGGGACGGCCCCGAGATCCACCTGGTCGTCGACGACTACGACCTGCTCGGCAACACCCGACCGCACCCGCTCGCCCCGCTGGCCGACTTCGTGCCGCAGGCCCGGGACATCGGCCTGCACATCGTCCTGGCCCGCCGGGTCACCGGCCTGAGCCGCACCGCGATGTCCGACCCGCTCCTGACGATCATGCGCGACCTGGGCACCGGCGGCCTGCTGCTGTCCGGCGACCCCCGCGAGGGCGTCATCATCGGCGAGCACCGCGCCACCCAGCGCCCCGCCGGCCGCGGCCTGCTCCTGCGCCGCTCCCAGCCGCCCACCGTCGTCCAGGTCGCCGTCCCGGACTGACCTCGAGCTAGGGAGTCGGGCTGAGGGGTGGTGGTACCGCGGTGAACGTCACGGGCAGGGTCGCCGGGCCGCGCAGGTACAGGCTGCGCCGCCAGGTGATGGCTGCGGGGTCCACCGCCAGGGCCGGCCGGTCGCAGTGGTCGAGCAGTGCGGTGAAGGCGACGTGCGCCTCCATCCGGGCCAGCGGGGCGCCGAGGCAGTAGTGGATGCCGTGGCCGAAGCCCAGATGGCTGGAGGGTGCCCGCAAGATGTCGAACGCCTCCGGGTCGGCGAACCGGGCCGGGTCCCGGCCGGTAGAGGCCACCGAGACCAGGACCGGCTCGCCGCCGCCGGGGATCGTGGTGCCGCCGATCGTGACGTCCTCCTCGCGGGTGAAGCGCATGATGACGCACTCGATCGGCCCGTCGTAGCGCAGGAACTCCTCGATCGCCGGGCCGAGCAGGGTGCGGTCTGCGCGCAGCGCGGCGAGCTGGTCGGGGTTGCGCAGCAGGGCGAGCGCACCGTTGGCGATCAGGTCCACGGTGGTCACGTGGCCCGCGCTGAACAGCAGGAACACCATGGAGACCAGCTCGTCCTGGCTGAGCCGGTCCCCCTCGTCCCGGGCGGCGAGCAGCGCGCCGAGCAGGTCGCGGCCCTCCAGATCGTCCTGCACCGGCTCCTGGCTGCGCCGCGCCACCTGCGCGGCCAGGTAGTCCCGGATGTTCACGAACCCGGCGAGCGCCTGCGCCGCCTGCTCCGGTCCCGGCGCGACGGTCGCCTCGATCCAGCCGACGAACTGCCGCCGGTCCGCGGTCGGCAGCCCGAGCAACTCCATGATCACGATGGCCGGCAGCGGCAGCGCGAAGTCCTCGATCAGGTCCGCCCTGCCCGCCGGCAGGACCTCGGCGAGCAGCTCCGTGGCGATCTGCCGGGCCCGCGGCCGCAGCGCCTCGATCCGCCGCACCGTGAACGCCTTGGCGACCAGCCGGCGCAGCCGGGAGTGGTCGGGCGGGTCGGACCGGAGCATGTGCCGGTCCATGCCGATCACCGCCTCCGAGCGCACGAACGGGTGCGTGGCGACGGCCGGGCTCGCGCTGCGGATGTCGCTGGACAGGCCCGGGTGGGGCAGCGCCTGCCTGACCGCGTCGTACCCGGTGACCAGCCACGCTGACAGCCCCCGCACCCGCACCCGCCGCACCGGCGTGACCCGCCGCAGCGCCGCGTACAGAGGATGAGGATCCGCGGAGAACCCGGGCTCCAGCGAGTCGAGGTCGATCACGTCGCCGGGGGTGTCGCCGACGAACTCAAAGTCGGTCACCGTCTTCCCTTCCCACCGCCAGTACGACCCAGACGGCCCGGACGTCCCGGCCACAAGCCGATGGACGGTCATCCTGCCCCGGACATTGCGGCGCTCAGGGGGTCTTTGGGCTTCCGGTTGGGGTGTGAAGCGTATCGGGAGTTCGGCTGGTCCCCGTAGGTGCGTTCCCCGGACATGGCGTCCGCTCCGGGGTTCAGAGGGCGGCCCGGCCGTCCCATCAGCCGCCGTAACCTCCTGGCACAACGACGCCGGGCAGGCCCGCGGGCAGCGGGCGGGCCCGGCGTCGCCGGCCGGTCGCGGGTCAGTCGGCGCAGTCCAGGCTAGGGAAGATCGACTGGGCGTCGGCGTGGGCGTAGTCCTGCAGCGTCGCGTTGATCGCGTCGCTGTAGGCGCCGAGGGCCACGCCCGCGTCGGCGGCGTCTTTCAGGACGCCCTCCTCACCCTGCGAGAACGCGTTGTAGGCCTTCTGCGCGAGCGCATCCTGACCAACGGCGGCGCCGGCCACACCGCGATCGTGCACAGTGCAGACTCCGAGCGGTGCATGCGTTTCGTCAGGCGGGTCAGCGCGAGCCGGGTCCTGGTCAACGCCCCGGGTGCGCAGGGGTGCATCGGCATCGGCAACAGCCTCGCGCCGTCGCTGACCCTGGGGTGCGGCACCTGGGGTGGCGGCCTGGTGACGGACAACGTGAACTACACCCACCTGTTCAACATCAAGAGGATGGCCGCGTGACCGGGAGTCGCGATGCGACAGTCGACAGTGGACAGAGCGCGGGATGACCGGGCCCGGGGACTTCGAGCTCGCCGCGCTGGAGCCGGGGTTCACCCGGGACCCCTACCCTGACCTTGCCCGGTTGCGCGCGCAGTCCCCGGCGTGCCGCGTGGTGATCCAGGGCCTGCCGGTCTGGCTGATCACCCGGTACGACGACGTGCGCCGGGGGCTGGCCGACCCGCGGTTCAGCAGCGACCCGGACTTCGCCGGCGAGCCGGCTCGCGCCACCCCGTGGGCCGCCGCCTCGAAGTCGAAGCTGTCGCGGCACCTGGGCCGGGCCGACCCGCCGGAGCACACCCGGCTGCGTCGACTGGTCGCGCAGGCGTTCACCCCGCGCCGGGTCGAGGCGCTGCGGCCGCGGGTGCGGGAGCTCGCGGACGAACTGCTGGCCGGCATCCTTCCCCGCGGGCAGGCCGACCTGGTCGCGGACTTCGCGCAGCCGCTGCCCGTCACGGTCATCGCCGAACTGCTGGGCGTGCCGGTCGCCGACCGGCACGAGTTCGTCCGATGGATCGACATCTACGTCGGGATGAACGAAGGCGACGCGGCGCGGATCCCGCAGGCGGTGGCGGCCATCAGCGACTACCTCGGCGCATTGATCGACAGCCGGAGACGACTCCCACCGGGCGACACCGAGGGCGGAACCCTGCTCGACGGCCTGATCGCGGCGCGGGACGAGGGCGGCCGCCTGGAGGAGGACGAGCTGCTGGCGATGATCTTCGTGCTGATGGCCGCCGGATACGAGACCATCGTCAACCTGATCGCCAACGGCACCCTGGCCCTGCTGTGCAACCCCGACCAGCTCGCCGCGTTGCGCGCCGACCCGAGCCTGCTCCGGCCGGCGATCGAGGAGTTGCTGCGCTACGACGGCCCGATGAAGCTGGGCCCGGCGCTGCGGTTCGCCACCCAGGACGTGCCCGTCGGCGATGTCGTCGTGCCCGCAGGAGAACCCGTGTTCTTCGCCCTGGCCGCCGCCCACCGCGACCCGGCCCGGTTCGCCGAGCCCGACCGGCTGGACATCCGGCGGCCCGACGCCGGTCACCTCGCCTTCGGCAACGGCGTGCACTACTGCCTGGGCGCACCGCTCGCCCGGATGGAAGCCGAGGTCGCCTTTCCTGCGCTGCTGCGACACTGCCCGGACCTCGCCCTGGCCGCCGACCCCGACCGACTCGCCTGGCGTTCCAGCCGGATGATGCGCGGCCTGAAGCGGCTGCCCCTGACATTCACGCCGACTCGCTCCAGGTCGGGCGGCTGAGCCGGGTCGGCCGGGTCACCAGGTGACCGGCAGCGCGCGCAGGCCACGGACGACGCGGCCCTCGGTCCACTCCAGCTCATCCAGCGCCACGGCCGGCCGCAGGGTCGGGAAACGAGTCAGCAGCCCGCCGACGGCTGCCTGCAACTCGGTGCGCGCCAGCGGCGCCCCGACGCAGTAGTGGATGCCGTACCCGAACGCCACGTGGGCGCCGGCGTCCGGCCGGTCAATCTGGAAGTCGTCCGGCCGGTCGAACACGCGGGAGTCCCGGTTCGCCGAGTGGTTGACCGGGAAGACCGCCTCGCCGGCCCGGATCGTCACCCCGCCCAACTCCACGTCCTCGGTGGCGATCCGCGCGAACATGGTGGCGATGAAACGCACGTACCGCAGCAGTTCCTCGACGGCTGCCGGAATCAGGTCCGGTTGGACGACCAGCCGCGCGAGCTGGTCGGGGTGCCGGAAGAGCGTCACCATCGAGTTCGCCAACTGGTTCATGGTGGTGTCCTGACCCGCGCCGAACAGGGCCAGGGTCGTCCAGAGCAGCTCGCTCCCGGTCAGCCGGTCGGTGCCGTCGTGCGCCTCGACCAGAGCCGTGAGCAGGTCCTGCTCCGGCCTGCGGCGCTTGCGCTCGAACAGTTCGAGGAGATATCCCGCCACATTGTCGAAGGCGTGTGCCACTGCCGCGGGGGGCAGTTCGGCCGCCGTCATCCCGATGTCGACCCAGGTGAACAGCCGGTCCTGCTCGTGGATCGGGACGCCCAGCACCGTACACATGACTGTGGCCGGCAGCGGTTTGGCGAGGCTGGCGATCAGGTCGACCGGCGGCCGCTGCGCGGCCATCCGGTCGATCAGACCATCGACGATGCCGGCTATCCGGGGCCGCAGCCGGTCCACGGTACGGACGGTGAACGCCTTGCCGATCAGGCGCCGCACCCTGGTGTGGTGCGGCGGATCCATGTTCGCGATCATGTCCGGCGAGGGCAAGTTCGGCAGCAGCTGCGGCGAACCTGCCGCGGTGTTCGCAGCCCGGCTGAAGCGAGAGTCCGACACCACCTGCCGGACGTCGTCGTACCGGGTAGCGAGCCAGACCGCCTGCCCGGTCGCCAGCCGCACCCTGGCCACCGGCTGCGCCTCCCGCAGCCGCGCCAGGTCGGGTTCCCCGTCCGCAGCGGGCGGTGTCGGGAACGGAAACAGCGGGAGCAGGCTCCCGGTGGCTGACATCTGCTCGGACACGGTTCCTCCCGATCAGGCCGGCTCGCCCGCGCGGGGCGATCATCGCCCGATTCATGATTAAGGTAAGCGGCGGGGTAAAGAAGTCCGTGAACAGGTGTCGCCGAACAGGGACACAAGGCCCGGTTGCCGGCGAACGGCCGCGGCCGGTCAGCCAGTCATCACCGACTCCAGGGGCAACTCCGGCAACTGGCCGGTCCCTCGAAAGGGACTTACCAGCCTGGTGAGCCAGATCGTAGTCTTGAACCCAGGGTACCCCGGCCAGCGCCGCATGAACTCTTCAGCTCCGGCTGGAGCGTTGGACAGCCACACGCTCCCTGGACCGGCCTCCGTTCCCTCCACAAGAATGCGATTTTACGGGGGTATAGCCGATGTCCAACGACGCATGCGCCGTACTTGAGGAGGCTCTGGGCGCTTTCACTGTGGGCGATGTGGAGCCCTTGGTGCGCATATTCGCCCCCGACGGTGTCTGGTACCTCGGTTGTCACGGCGATGTCGGACAACTCGGCCACGACGCGATCCGGACGGTCCTGCACGATGTTTTCGACTCGTGGGGCGGAACGCTCGTCGCAGACATCCACGATACCTTCATCAGCGATCAACACGTTGTGGTGTTGCTGTCCGAGACCGGCCACAAGTTCGGCGACCCACAGCAGTACAGCGCGGTGCATATTTTCCACATCGTTGTCGACGATGTTGGCAACTGGTGGGTGGATCGCGCCTATTCCGGTCCCATGCCGTTGCCGCTCGAGAGCGCTACGCCGGTGCGTTACGGGCCAGCCCGCTCAGCTTGAGTCCACGAGTCCACCAACGATCCATCGGGGGCAGTCGTCCAGCGGTGGGTATCCGTGAACAGGTTGTCCACAGTGGACTCTGCGACCGGAGTTGTGCGGAAGGTGTTCGCCTACGCGGCGAGTGAGCCGACCGGCAACCCGGCTGCGCGGTCACACTGGACCGTGATCTGAGCCTGCCGGCTCCCGCCGCGCGGCTCCACCAGATGCGGGCGGACCGGCGGGGTGACCGGATAGAGCGCGGCGACGCGCTGCAGCGCCCAACGCACCCGGCGCGCCGCCAGCTCGGGGCAGTCTCCGTACTGCTGTGCGAGCGCCGCCGCGCAGCCTCCGGTGCCGCCGTGAATGCGCACGGTGGTGCGGATAGCCGCATCCGCCGTCGCACGGTCCACCGCCTCCACGGCCGACAGGGTGGAGACAGCGAGGGCCCGAGTGCGGGCGACTTCCAGGATCTTCCGAGACATGGTGCTCCTCCGGCGGCCGATAGGGAGGGGATGAGCCCCGCGCCGAACTTCTGATAGGAAACCTTACTGATAGTTCGCTCACTGTCTCGGCGCGCATAAGGCTGGCGCGCTGGGCGGTCAGGTTTCTGCGCTGATCGGCAGGATCCGGGGTTGCGGTGCGCGCCGTGGCCGCACCTGACCCGCAAAGGCGATCGCCCTCGGCCTGGTGAGCCTGTCCGCCACCGCCGAACACCACCCGCTACGACACGCCGCGTGACCACGGTCTGCCTATCCGGGCGGACGCGGCGGCTGTCCGCGGCCCGCCGCCCAGACAGGAGGAGGCGTTCAGAGGCGCCGCGTTCCCCCTGCGTCGGTCGGGTTAGGCCAGCCGGCGGCGGGTCCACCAGAAGCAGAACCAGGTCAGCAGGCCGGAGAGTGCGAGGAACAGCGCCGTCTCGGCCCACTGGAGGGGCCAGAAGCGGCCGGCGGGCTGGTAGACGACCAGCTGCCGGTAGCCGAGGTCGCCGAGTCTGACCAGGCAGCCCCGGATGTCCGGAGCCTTGCCTAGTCCCGCCGACGGCGGCGGGAGGCAGTCCCCGAACCACGATGGCAGGGCGGTGATCTCGTGGCCGGATGCGTCGACCGTGTTGTTGGACAGGACCCAGTCACCCCGGTTACCGGTGGTCACGGCCAGCCGCATAGGCCCGCCGGGGCCGGACATCTCGATCGAGGTGAGGTTGTCCCCGATCGTGACGGTCTGCCGGGCGGGCGGGAGGAGGTGCGGCCGAACCCACAGCGGCACGGCGACCTGGACGAGGGTGAAGACGGCGAGGGTGACGGCCATGGCGGGCAGAGTGCGGCGCAGGA
>WNGF01000463.1_pt1 | contig 58614 bp, 65 predicted proteins | sample 5400641 | NCBI WGS metagenome assembly WNGF01 (sample SAMN13153371, study PRJNA577476) | soil metagenome | isolation source: 80 cm soil or saprolite under grassland replicate 2 | place: USA:California | collected 2016-06-15
TCGCGACGTTCCCGTCCGGCTACTTCCACAATCCGGTCGGGCCGTTCATCGACGAGTTAATCGGCACGGCCTTGCTCGTCGGGATCGTGCTGGCCGTGATCGACAACCTGAACCTGCCGCCGAAGGGGAACCTGGCGCCGTTCATCATCGGCCTCATCGTCGCGGCGGTCGGCATGTCCTACGGGGCGAACTCCGGCTACGCGATCAACCCGGCCCGCGACTTCGGCCCGAGGCTCTTCGCCTGGTTCGCCGGCTGGGATGGGGTCGCGCTGCCCGGGAACTACGGCGATGTCAACTGGTACTGGTGGGTCCCGATCGTCGCCCCGATAGTCGGCGGAGTCATCGGTGCGCTCGCGTACGACTTCTTCATCAACCACGGGCTGAGAGCCCGCGGCGAGCCGCCGACCACGGACGTCGAAACGCGAGGCGAAGTGGTGGAGGAGCTATGAAGAAGCTGATCAACAAACCAGACGACGTCGTCACCGAGGCGCTGCAAGGGATCGCCGCAGCGCACCCGGACCTCGTCAACGTCCACTTCGACCCCAACTTCATCGTTCGCGCCGACGCCCCGGTGCAGGGAAAGGTGGGGCTCGTCTCGGGCGGCGGCTCCGGGCACGAGCCGATGCACGGCGGCTTCGTCGGGCCAGGCATGCTCGACGCCGCCTGCCCCGGCGAGGTCTTCACGTCTCCCACGCCCGACCAGATGCTCGATGCGACGAAGGCGGTGAACGGCGGCGCCGGGGTGCTGCACATCGTGAAGAACTACACGGGCGACGTGATGAACTTCGAGATGGCCGCCGACCTGGGCCGCGGCGAGGGCATCGAGGTCGAGGCCGTGGTGATCGACGACGACGTCGCCGTGCAGGACAGCCTCTACACCGCAGGGCGGCGCGGCGTCGGCACCACGGTGCTCGCGGAGAAGATCTGTGGGGCCGCAGCCGAGGAGGGCCGCCCGCTGGCAGAGGTGGCCGAGCTCTGCAGAAAGGTGAACGCCAACGGACGAAGCATGGGAATGGCGTTGACCTCGTGCACGGTCCCCACCGCAGGCAAGCCGACCTTCGAGCTGGGCGACGACGAGATGGAGATCGGGATCGGCATTCACGGTGAGCCGGGCCGCGAGCGGGTGAAGCTCGCGCCCGCGGCTGAGATCGTCGAGCGGCTCACCGCCCCGATCGTGGAAGACCTGCCGTTCGAGAAGGACGACCAGGTGCTCGCCTTCGTCAACAGCATGGGCGGGACGCCGCTGATCGAGCTCTACGTCGTCTACAACGACCTGAACAGGTTCCTCGGCGAGCGCGGGATCACGATCACGCGCAACCTGATCGGGCCCTACATCACGTCGCTGGAGATGGCGGGCTGCTCGATCACGCTGCTGAGGCTGGACGACGAGCTGACCCGCCTCTGGGATGCGCCGGTCAAGACCGCCGGGCTGAGATGGGCGGCGTAGGCGGGCGGTGGCAGCGGTGGCTGCGATCGAGAGCACCGCGGAGCAAGGGCGCGTGAGCGTCGCTTACGACGACGTCCTCCGCTGGATCCGGACGTTCGCCGCGGAGGTCGAGGCGAACAAGGAGTACCTGACCCAGCTCGATGCGGCGATCGGAGACGGCGACCATGGGATCAACATGCAACGGGGGATGTCGGCCGTGCTCGGCAAGGTCGACGCCCCGGCCGGGGACGACATCGGCGCGCTGCTGAAGACCGTCGGCATGACGCTCGTGTCGAGGGTCGGCGGAGCCGGCGGCCCGCTCTACGGAACGCTGTTCCTGCAGATGGGGACGGCTACCTCGGGCAAGGGCGAGCTCGGCCCCGACGACTGGGCGGCGGCGCTCGAGGCCGCAATCGGCGGCGTGCAGGCTCGCGGCAAGGCAGAGCCCGGAGACAAGACCATGATCGACGCCCTGGTTCCCGGCAGGGACGCGTTCAAGGCTGGGATCGCCCAGGGTGACACATTCGCGGACGCTCTCAGGCGCTCGGCGGAGGCGGCCGAGCGGGGCATGCAGGACACGATCCCACTCGTGGCCAGGAAGGGTCGCGCCAGCTACCTGGGCGAGCGAAGCGTGGGTCACCAGGATCCGGGCGCCACCTCAGCGCACCTGCTCCTCAAGACCGCGGCGGACACCTGGAGCGAGGCCGAGCAGGCGGGGTGATCATCGGAGCGTAAGGAGGGACGAATGGCTCAATACGCAGCAGCAGTCGATCAGGGCACCACGAGCACTCGATTCATGGTCTTCGACCACGGCGGGCAGGTGGTCTCGGTCGACCAGAAGGAGCACGAACAGATTTATCCGAAGCCGGGTTGGGTCGAGCACGACCCGATGGAGATCTGGCAGCGCACGCAAGAGGTCGTTCGCGCGGGGCTCGACAAGGTCAAGGCGGCGGATATCGCCGCCGTCGGGGTGACGAACCAGCGCGAGACGACCGTGGTCTGGGAACGCTCGACGGGGCGGCCCGTCTACAACGCCATCGTCTGGCAGGACACCCGCACCGACCAGATCTGCAACGAGCTGGCCTCCGACGGAGGCCAGGACCGCTTCCGAACGAAGACGGGGCTGCCGATCGCCACCTACTTCTCCGGGCCGAAGATCAAATGGATCCTGGACAACGTCGACGGCGTCCGGGCCAAGGCCGAAAGCGGCGAGGTGTTGTTCGGCAACATCGACACCTTCGTGATCTGGGAGCTCACCGGGGGCCCCGACGGCGGCGTCCACGTGACCGACGTGACCAACGCGAGCCGCACGATGATGATGAACCTCGAGACGCTCGACTGGGATGACGAGATCCTCGGCATCCTCGGCGTCCCCCGCGCGATGCTGCCGCAGATCCGAGCCTCGAGCGAGGTGTACGGCGACGCGAAGGGCGATCTCGCCGGGATCCCGGTCGCAGGCGACCTCGGCGACCAGCAGGCCGCGCTCTTCGGCCAGACCTGCTTCTCGATCGGAGAGGCGAAGAACACCTACGGCACCGGCAACTTCCTGCTCCTCAACACGGGAAACGAGATCGTGCAGTCGAAGAGCGGGCTACTGACTACGCTCGCGTACAAGATCGGCGAGCAGCCGGCCGTGTACTGCCTCGAGGGTGCGATCGCGATCACCGGTGCACTCGTGCAGTGGCTCCGGGACAACATCGGCCTGATCGGCAGCGCGCCGGAGGTCGAGAACCTGGCGAAGACGGTTGACGACAACGGCGGCGTCTACTTCGTGCCGGCGTTCTCGGGGCTCTTCGCCCCGTACTGGAAGGGCAACGCCCGTGGAGTCATCGCCGGGCTCACCCGCTACGTCAACAAGGGCCACATCGCCCGGGCCACACTGGAGGCGACCGCGTGGCAGACGCGCGAGGTAGTGGACGCGATGAACGCCGACTCGGGCGTCGACCTCACCTCGCTGAAGGTGGACGGGGGCATGGTCTACAACGAGCTGCTGATGCAGTTCCAGGCCGACGTGCTCGACGTGCCGGTGATCCGGCCGATGGTGGCCGAGACGACCTCGCTCGGGGCCGCCTACGCCGCCGGTCTCGCCGTCGGATTCTGGTCGGAGGTCGAGGACCTGCGAGCCAACTGGGGCAAGGACAAAGAGTGGCAGCCGCGGATGGACCCGCAGGAGCGCGAGAAGGAGTACGCGTTCTGGAAGAAGGCCGTCACGCGGACCTTCGACTGGCTCGACTAGCTCGCAACAGCCAGAGGGCCCGGCGACACAGGCCGCCGGGCCCTCGGCTCACTCGCCAGGCTCCCCGTCCGTCGCCCCACAGGGCGCTGCGATACTGGCCCGTAGCGTGCCCTCTCTCGAAACGGAAGTGCTCGTCGTCGGCGGCGGCTCGACCGGGGCCGGGGTCGCGCGTGACGCGGCCATGCGCGGTTTCACGGTCATCCTGGTAGAGCGCGACGACCTGGCCGCTGGGACGACCGGCCGCTTCCACGGCCTCCTCCACTCGGGCGGGCGCTATGCGATCAAGGACCCGGTCGCGGCTCGGGAGTGCGTCGCGGAGAACGCCGTCTTGCGCCGCACCGCCGCCGACTGCATCGAAGACACGGGCGGGCTGTTCGTCACGACCGAGTGGGACGACCCCGCCTTCGGCGACGACTTCACGGAGGGCTGCCGAGCAACGGGCGTTCCCGTGGAGGAGATCCCGGTGGCGGAGGCGCTGCGCCGGGAACCCCGCCTCGACCCACGGATCTCGCGCGCCTTCACCGTCCCCGACGCAAGCCTCGATCCCTGGAAGCTCGTCGGGGGGTGTGCCCGGTCCGCCGAGGAGCATGGAGCGCAGATTCTTCCCTACCGTCGCGTGCTCGGCCTCGAGCGCCACGGCGACAGGGTGATCGGCGCGCGCGTCCAGAGCGAGCTGACCGGAGAGGAGCTTCAGATCCGGGCGGACGTCGTCGTCAACGCGGCGGGAGCCTGGGCTGGGCAGATCGCGGAGCTCGCCGGCTGCGAGGTGACCGTCCTTCCCGGCAAGGGGATCATGATCGCGATGAACCATCGGCTGGTGAATACGGTGGTCAATCGTTGCAAGCCGCCCGCCGACGGCGACATCATCGTCCCCATCCGGACCGTCTCCGTGATCGGGACGACGGACACGCGGGTCGCGGACCCCGACGAGCTCGAGGTGACGCAGGCCGAGATCGACGAGATGCTCGACGAGGGCGAGAAGCTCGTTCCGGGCTTCCGCGAGACTCGCGCGCTCCGGGTCTGGGCCGGGGCGCGCCCCCTGTTTTCGTCGAAGGAGGTGACCGACACGCGGGAGGTGAGCCGCACCCACGCGCTCCTCGATCATGCGGAGCGGGACGGCGTGGAGGGCTTCGTCACGATCACCGGCGGCAAGACGACGACCTTCCGGCTGATGGCCGAGGCGGCGGTCGACGCCGTCTGCGTGCAGCTCGGCGTCGAGCGGCGCTGCCGAACGCACGAAGAGCCGTTGCCGGGCTCCGAGACCCGGCGTTTCTACTGGATCGGTTCCCGCCTTCGTGCCCGGGAGCCGGTGCCGCGTTCGGAGGAGATCATCTGCGAGTGCGAGCTGATCACGCGCGATCGGCTGAAGGAGGCGATGGCGCGGCGCCACACGACCAGCCTCGACGACATCCGCCGAACGCTCAGGCTGGGGATGGGCCCATGCCAGGGCGGCTTCTGCATCTACCGGGCCACCGGCATCCTGCACGCGTTCGAGCGCCTCGACCATCGAGCTGCGAACTCCGCCCTGCTCGACTTCCTCCAGGAGCGGTGGAAGGGCGTCCACCCGATCCTGCACGGCGACCAGTTGCGCCAGGCGCGACTCGACGATTGGATCTTCCAGGGCTTGCTGGCCGTCCAGCATCTGCCCAAATGAGCGTCGCTCGCCTGCGGCTCGCTCGTGTCATCCCAGGACGCGTAGCGTTCCCACGTGCCCCCTTCTTACAGTCCAACGTGGGGGAACCTCCCGGCTCCCCCACGCCCCCTCCCCCCGCTCATAGGCCAAGGGTTGGCCTATGAGCTACGACGCGGTGGTGATCGGCGCAGGTCTCGCGGGTCTGACCGCGGCCTTGCGACTGACCGAGGAAGGACAGCGAGTGCTGGTCGTAGCCAAGGGCGTCGGCGCGACACACCTTGCACCCGCGACGATCGACGTTCTCGGCTACATCGACGGGCCCGTCGAGAGCCCCGCGCGTGCGCTGCCGGAATTCGCCGCTGCGAACTCGGAGCACCCGTACCACCGCCTGTCCGTAGAGCTGATCCGGGCCAGCCTCGACTGGTTCAAGGCTCGTCTGAGTGACCACGGCTACCGCGGCGGCATCGAGCAGAACTTCCTGCTGCCGACGGCGGTCGGCGCGGCGAAGCCCACGGCGCTCGTCCCGGAGACGATGGCGGCCGGCGACCTGCGAACGGGCGGCCGTTTCGTCTTCGTCGGGTTTCGCGGGCTCAAGGATTTCTATCCCGCCTACCTCGCCGAGAACCTCGCTCGAGGCCCGCTGCCCTGGGGCACCTCCGTTTTCGCTCGGGCAGTCGAGCTTGCACTGCCGCTCGGCGACGAGGGCGATGTCAGCAGCGTCGGCTTCGCCCGGCGCTTCGAGCAACCCCATTTCCGTGAGTCGGTTCTGCGCGAGCTCGCGCGGCGCCTCATGCCAGGCGAGATCGTCGGCTTCCCGGCTGTGCTGGGCCTCGAACACGCGCGGGAGGTCTGGCACGAGCTCGAGACCAACCTCGGGCACCCCGTATTCGAGGTGCCGACGCTCCCGCCCTCGGTCCAGGGCCTCCGCCTGTTCGACACCATGACCACGGCGCTGCGGCGGGAAGGCGGGCGGCTCGTCGTTGGAAGCACAGTCGCCGGCGCCAAGAGCGGCGGCAACCGCCTCGAGAGCGTGGTGGCCCAGACCGCGGGCCGGCCGCTCACCTACCGGGCTCATTCGTTCGTGCTCGCCACGGGCGGCTTCGCCTCGGGCGGCCTCCAGATGGACTCGTATGGGCAGGTCCGCGAGACCGCCCTCGATCTGCCGCTCGCCGGTGTGCCTGCGCCGGACGCGCCTCGCTTCGAGCCCGGCTACTTCGACGAGCACCCGCTCGCCCGGGCGGGCCTCGCCGTCGATGAGAAGCTCCGCCCCGTTGACGCCGAAGGCGCGCCGGCCTTCGAGAACCTCCACGCCGCAGGGGCGACGCTCGGGGGCGCCGTCCCTTGGCGGGAGGCGTCCGGCAACGGCCTCAGCCTGGCGACGGGCTACGCTGCGGCCTCCGCGATCCTCGAGCGAACGCCGTGACCGTCGCTCGCCTTCAGCTCGCTCGTGTCATCCCAGGACGCGTAGCGTTCCCGTGGCCCCCCTTCTTAGAGTCCAAAGTGGGGGAACCTCCCGGTCCCCCCAAGCCCTTTCCCCGCGCTCATAGGCCAGAGGTTGGCCTATGAGCGAGCCCGCACGCGACTCCCTCGACCACTGCGTGAAGTGCACGATCTGCGAGACGTTCTGCCCCTTCTCGCAGGCGACCCCGCTGTTCCCGGGCCCGAAGTACGTCGGTCCGCAGGCCGAGCGGTACCGCCGTGCCGGCGCCTCGCCCGACATCTCGGTCGACTACTGCTCGGGCTGCGGGATCTGCACGCAGGTCTGTCCCCAGGGGGTGAAGATCGCGGAGATCAACACGCGCGCGCGGGCGCGTCTCTGGGAAGAGCGCGGCATCCCCCTACGCAACCAGCTGGTCGCCCGGCCGAGCGTGCTCGGACGGCTCGCCGCTCCCGTCGCGCCGCTTGCGAACTGGACGCTTCGCAACCGGCTCCTTCGGCGTCTCGGCGAGCGCGTGCTCGGCATTCACCGCGACGCTCCGCTCCCCCGGTTCGCGGGCCGAACCTTCCAGCGGTGGGCGCGGGCCCGCGTCAGCCCTACCGCCGACAGGAGCGTCGTCTACTTCCACGCGTGCGGCACGAACTACTACGAGCCCACGGTCGGGCAGATGACGGTCGAGGTGCTCGAGCACAACGGCTTCCACGTCGAGATCCCGCCCCAGGATTGCTGCGGGCTGCCGCTCCAGTCGAACGGGAATTTCCCGGCCGCGCGCGCGTACGTGCGGCGGCTGGCCGCGAGCCTCGCGCCGTACGCGCGGGACGGTTCCGCGATCGTCTCGAACTCGACGAGCTGTGGCCTGATGCTCAAGCGCGAGGCCCGCGAGATCCTCGACGTCGAGGACGAGGACCTGAGGGTAGTGAGTGAGGCGACGTACGACCTCTGCGAGTTCCTGCTCCTACTGCACGAGCGCGGCGAGCTCCGGACGGACTTCGGGCCGCTGGCGCTGACCGTGCCCTACCACGCCCCGTGTCAGCAGCAGGGTCACGGGATCGGCAAGCCCGCCCTCGACCTCCTCGCCCTGATCCCGGAGCTGCGCGTGATCGAGCTCGATGCCGACTGCTGCGGCATCGCCGGCACCTACGGATTGAAGAAGGAGAAGTACGAGATCTCGATGGCGGTCGGCGAGCGGCTCTTCGGCCAGCTGCGAGAGACGCACGCCGACCTGGCCGCGTGCGACAGCGAAACCTGTCGCTGGCAGATCGAGCATGGCTCCCGCGTCCACGCGGTCCATCCGGTCGAGCTCCTCCACCGAGCCTACGGGCTCGGCGCGGCGTAGCGGTCGTGGTCGGGATCGTCATCGTCTCGCACAGCGCCAAGCTGGCCGCCGGGGTGCGCGAGCTGGCAGCCGAGATGTCCGGCCCTGACGTGCGACTCGAGCTCGCGGGCGGACTGGATGAGCCCGAGGCTCTCGGTACGGACGCGGTTCGCGTGGCGGAGGCGATCGCCCGCGCCGACTCCGACGACGGCGTGCTCGTGCTCATGGATCTCGGCAGCGCCGTGCTGAGCGCCGAGACTGCGCTTGATCTGGTGACGCCGGAGCAGCGGGAGCGCGTGCTCCTCTGCGAGGCCCCGCTCGTGGAGGGAGCGGTGGCGGCGGCCGTTGCGGCTCGGCTCGGTAAGCCGCTCGCTGAAGTGGCAAAGGAGGCCCGCGGCGGCCTGCAAGGAAAGACGGCTCACCTCGGCGCCGGCGAGCCTGCATCTCCTGCTCCCCCTGGGGCGGCGATTCCTCTGGAGGAGGGCCTGACGCTCCGCCTCGACATCCGGAACCCCCTTGGCCTGCATGCCCGCCCGGCCGCGCGCTTCGTCCAGACCGCAGGCGCCTTCGACGCGGACGTGGGGGTGACCAACCTGACGAGCGGGCGCGGCCCCGCCAGCGGGCGCAGCCTCAACGGGCTTGCCACCCTCGGCGTCCGTCAGGGGCACGAGATCCTCGTCTCGGCGCACGGACCGCAGGCGGCGGCTGCCCTCGCCGCGCTCGCCGAGCTCGCCGGCCGAGATTTCGACGAGGAGCTTGCCCCGGCCGCAGCGCCCGCGCCCACGGTCTTCCCCACACCATCGCCGGCAGCGCCAGCGGATGCAGAAGCTCCGCTCTCCGGGCTTCCCGGAGCCCCAGGAATCGCGTCCGGGCCGGCCCGCCACCTCCGCTCGGCGGCCCTCGAGATCCCAACGGGCTCGTCCGGCGACCCCGAGGCCGAGTGGGAGGCACTCGAGCAAGCGCTCGTGCTGGTCCGGGCCGAGATCGTCGCCGTGCGGGAGTCTGTCGCAGCCGGCGCCGGACAGTACAGCGCGGCCATCTTCGATGCTCATCTCCTCTTCCTCGACGACGAGGCGCTGCTGGGACCCGCCCGGCGCGCGATCTTCGAAGAAGGGCTGAACGCGGCCCAGGCCTGGCACGCGGCGGCGGAGGCCGTGGCCGCCGACTACCGCAGCCTCGACGACGACTATCTGCAGGCCCGGGCCGAAGACCTGACGGGTGTGGCACGTCAGGTCGTCGCGGCCCTGACGGGCGACGCGGCGGCACCGGCCCTTGTCGCCCCCGCCATCGTGGTCGCAGCCGATCTGACTCCCGCGGACACGGCCGCGCTCGGCCGCGAGCTCGCGCTCGGCATCGCCACCGCTGCCGGCAGCCCTACCTCGCACAGCGCGATCCTCGCCCGCTCGCTCGGGATCCCCGCGGCGGTCGGGCTCGGCGAGGCGCTGCTGGCGGTTCCCGAGGGCACCGTCCTCCTCCTGGACGGGGATGCCGGCGTCGTCTACGTCGAACCGGCCGAGGAGCTCGTGGACGAATACGAGCGGCAGAGCACCGCGCGAGAGGAAGCAGCCCGGGACGCCCGCGCCCGCGCCGCCGAGCCGGCGCTGACCCGCGACGGGCGCCTGGTCGAGGTCGTCGCCAACATCGGCTCCCCCGAGGACGTGCCGGCCGCGATCGCGAACGGCGCCGAGGGCGTCGGCCTCCTACGCACGGAGTTCCTGTTCCTCGAGCGAGACTCGATGCCGAGCGAGGCCGAGCAGTACGCCACGTACAAGAGGATCGCGGAGGGGCTGGAGGGGCGGCCGCTCATCCTCCGCACGCTCGACGTGGGCGCGGACAAGCCTCTCCCCTACCTGCCTGTGCGGGCGGAGTCGAACCCCTTCCTGGGCGTCCGAGGGATCCGGCTGGCGCTCGCGAGGCCCGAGCTCCTGGAAACGCAGCTGCGGGCGGCGCTGCGGGCGGCGGCCGAGTATCCGCTGAAGGTGATGTTCCCGATGGTGGCCACGCTGGAGGAGTACCGGCAGGCGATGTCCGTTCTCGCGCGCGCCCGCGAAGAGCTCGAGCAGGCGGGCACGGCCACGCCCGAGGCGCTGGAGGTGGGGGTCATGATCGAGGTGCCCGCGGCGGCGCTCGCCGCGGAGCTCTTCGCGCCCGAGGTGGACTTCTTCTCCATCGGTACCAACGACCTCGTGCAGTACACGATGGCCGCCGAGCGTGGGAACGCGTCGGTCGCCGGTCTGGCAGACGGCCTGCACCCGTCCGTTCTGCGCCTGATCCGGATCGTCGCCGACGCGGCAGAGGGGCACGGGAAATGGGTGGGGGTTTGCGGCGAGCTGGCCTCGGAGCCTCTGGCCGTGCCCGTGCTGGTCGGCCTCGGGGCCACCGAGCTGAGCGCGAACGCACCGGCGATCCCGGCCGTCAAGGAGGCGGTCCGTAGCCTCGATGCCCGCGCCGCCCGCGCGCTGGTGGAGAGGGCCCTGGGGCTCTCCTCCGCGCCGGAGGTGAGGTCCCTGCTCGAGGGCGAGCCGGCGGAGCCTGCGAGGACTCCGACGTGATCGCCCGAGCTGCCGTGCCGAGATCTCTCCTCTCGGGGCTCACCTACGCCCGTATCCTGGCGGTGCCGGCAGTGATGGGGCTGATCCTGCTCGGGCCCGACCGAAGGTCTGCATACACCGCCGCCGCGGTGGTCTTCGCGCTCGCGGCCGTGACCGATTTCGCCGACGGCTACCTGGCGCGGCGATGGGCGGTGGCCACGAAGCTCGGCTCCTTTCTCGACACGACGGCCGACAAGCTGCTCGTCTCGGGAGCGCTCATCGCGCTCGTCGACGTCAATCGGGCCTCGCCCTGGATTGCTGCCATCATCATCGGGCGCGAGCTCCTGATCCTCGGCTTGCGAGGAGTCGTCGCGGCCGAGGGGACGGTGTTCGCGCCCTCGATCTGGGGCAAGCTCAAGACCAACGTCCAGTTCCTTGCCATCTTTCTCGCCATCCTTCGCTTCGGCGAGCCGCTCGGCCCGCTGCACCTCGACGAGTGGGCGATGGTCGCCGCCGCGGCGATCACGGTGATGTCCGCCATCGAGTACCTCGCCCGCTTTTCGTCGGCCTTCTCGGAAGGGCTGCGCTGAGGCGTTCGCTTGCGACGCCGACCGTAAGAGGCCGCGCCGGCTCTGCCGGCGCGGCCGCTTCCTCAGAGTTCGTCCTGAAACGAGCTCTGAGGCGTTCGCTTGCGACGCCGACCGTAAGAGGCCGTGCCGACTCTGCCGGCGCGGCCGCTTCCTCAGAGTTCGTTCTGAAACGAGCTCTGAGGCGTTCGCTTGCGACGCCGACCGTAAGAGGCCGTGCCGGCTCTGCCGGCGCGGTCGCTTCCTCAGAGTTCGTTCTGAAACGAGCTCTGAGGCGATGACGACCGGCCCCGCTTTCGTCACCGGCGGCACGGGCTTCCTCGGCCGGGCGATCGTCGAGCGCCTGCTCGCGAACGGCGACCCCGTCAAAGCGCTGGCCCGGTCGGACGCGTCGGCGCGCTCTCTCGGCGAGCTGGGCGCGGAGCCGGTGCGGGGCGACGTCCTCGATCTCGAGGCGCTGGCGTCCGCGATGCGATCGTGCGAGATCGTGTACCACACCGCCGGGGCCAACGCCTTCTGCGTTCGCGATCCCTCTCCGATGTTCGAGGTCAACGTCGAGGGCTCGCGGACCGTCGTCCGGGCCGCCGCCCGGGCGGGCGTCGGGCGTGTCGTGTACACGTCGTCCGCGGCGACGCTGGGAGAAGCCCGCGGAACGGTCGGGGCGGAGAAATCCCCTCACCGCGGCTGGTTCCTCTCCGACTACGAGCGCTCGAAGTTCGAGGCCGAGCGGGCGGTGTTCGCAGCGGCGGCGGAGACCGGGGTCGACGTCGTGTGCCTGAACCCCGCCTCCGTGCAGGGCCCCGGGCGCGCCACCGGATCGGCTCGGTTGCTGCTCGACTACCTGAACGGGCGGCTCAAGGCGGTCGTCGACTCGAAGCTGAGCCTCGTCGACATCGCCGACTGCACGGCGGGCCATCTGCTGGCCGGGTCCAGGGGGAAGTCCGGGGAGCGGTACGTCCTGAGCGGCGCGACGCTGACCGTTCGGGAGGGGCTGGCGCTGGTGGCGCGCCTCGCGGGCGTCGATCGGCCGCTGCGCACCCTCCCTCCCTCCCTCGCAATGGCGGTCGGGACGGCAGCCGAGGCGCTCGGGTGGATTCGTCGCGACAGCCCGCGCATCTGCCGGGAGCTAGTCCGAACGCTCGTCCACGGTCACGCCTACGACGGGTCGAAGGCGACACAGGCGCTCGGCTTGCAATATACGCCGATCGAGGAGACGCTTCGCCGGACGATCGACTGGTGGGTCGAGCAGCGCCTCGTCCCCCGCCCCCGGGCCGCGTGACCCGGCGACCGCTTCGTACAATCGCGGTGGCTGGGCTCTCCGCATGAAGGACGTTCTCCTGATCCTGACCGGCTACGTGCTCGGCAGCATGCCGTGGGGCTACTGGCTGCCGCGGATTCTCACGGGCGTCAACATCCGCAAGGTCGGAAGCGGCAACACCGGAGCGGCGAACGTGTGGCGCACGCTCGGTTTCAAGATCGGTCTGAGCGTGGCGCTGCTCGACGTCGCCAAGGGCCTCGCTGCTGCGCTCCTCGGCGCCTGGCTCGGTGATGAGCTCGTGGGCCTCCTCGCCGGAATCGCCGCCATGGTCGGGCATTGGCGGCCGCTGTTCATCGGACTCAGCCGCGGCGGCAAGATCGTCGCCACGACCGGGGGGGTTGCTCTCGCCCTGGTGCCGCTGGCGACTCTCGCCGCCGCAGCCGTGTGGATCGTTACCTTCCTCGCGACCCGCTACACGTCCGTGGCCTCGCTGCTGTCGGCGGCGACCCTCCCCCTCTTTGCCGTCCTCTTCGGCGCCTCGTGGCCCGTCGTTGCCTTCGCCGCCGGAGCGGCGGTTGCGATCTTCGCGCTCCACCGTGGAAATATCGCCCGGCTTCTGCGGCGAACGGAGAATCGATTCGAGCTGGGCCGCCGGACGACATAGGCGAGGTCGCTCAGTTCCAGGGCAGCGCCGCCCGCTCCTCCCAGTACCGAGCAGGCTCTTCGGCGAGAGCCTCGAGCTCGGGATCGAGCTCTTCGTCGAGCTCGAGCTCGAGCGCCGTGCGATTGCTTTCCAGCGCCTCGAGGGTCGCCGCGCCGCTGAGGACGACGTCCGCCCACGGTTGAGCGAGCACGGCCGCGAGCGCGAGCGCGTCCGGCGTGACGCCGCGGCGTTCGGAGAGCTCCCGCAGGAAAGAGACGTCGCCGCGCGAGGTGAGCCGGCCGTTCGCAAGCGCCTCCTTGACGATCACGCCGAGCCCGCCCGAGTGCGCTTCCGCAAGCATCGGCGCGGCCGAGCGCTCGAGCAGGTTCCAGGTCGCCTGCACCGTGTCGAAGATCCCGACCTCGAGCGCGCGCTCGATCGTCTCGGACTGATGCGTGCCGGTCACCGTCAGGCCGATCGCCAGGCCCGTCTCGGGCAGCCGAGCGAGCTCTTCGAGCACGGCTCGGTCGTCGAGGACGCCGCTCTCGAGCGTGGCGGAGTGGATCTGATAGAGGCGAAGATGCGGACCGAGCAGGCCCCGACTCTCGGCGAGCTGCCGTCGTAGCGTCGTCACCGACAGGTCCTTGACCTCGTGCCGCTCGGCTTCGACGCGCCAACCCGCCGTGTACGTGTAGCCCCATTTCGAGCCGACGGTCACCGCTCCGGGCGGGAGCCCGCGGCACTCCAGCCACGAGGCGAGAAACGCTTCCGCCCGGCCGTAGGAGCGGGCGGCGTCGAGGTACCGGACGCCCGCATCGTAGGCCGCGTCGAGGAGAGCGTGTGCCCGCCGCTCCATGGCCGAGACGTCCGTCCGGCCGGCGAGGTCGTCGCGGTGCCCTACGTTGATGTATCCCGGCCGGCCGAGCGCCGCGAGGCCGAGACCGAGCGGACTAACCGGCAGGCCGGACCGACCCAGAAGGTGAAGGCCGGGTGCCTTCGTCTAACTCCGCCTGACGAAGTCGATCGAGACCGGCACGCCCGCGAGCTCGAAGCGGTCGCGGAGCTGGTTCTCGACCCAGTAGCCGTAGTCGCGCGTGATCAGGCCGGGATCGTTCACGAAGAAGCGGAACCGAGGCGGGCGCACCCGCACCTGCGTCCCGTAGAGCAGGTTCAGGCGGCGGCCGTTTCGCGACGGCGGCTGGCGCGCCTCGCGCAGCTCGGCGAGGAAGCGGTTCAGCTCACCCGTGCCGACCCGGGCGGAGTGCTTGGCGAACTGCTCCTCGATCCGGTCGAGCAGGCGGCCGACGCCGCGGCCGGTCCTGGCCGAGACGGTGACGAGCGGCGGTCGCTGGCGGAGGCGAGCCTCCAGGCGTGGGCGAACCTCCTCGAGCTTGGTCTCTCCGACGTCCCACTTCGAGAGGACGACGATGGTCGAGCACTGCGCCTTCCGCGCGACGTCGGCGACGGCGAGGTCCTGGTCGACGAGGCCCTCGGTCGCGTCGACGAGGACGAGCGCGACGTCGGCCCGCTCGGCGGCCGCCAGCGCGCGGAGCTCCGAGTAGTACTCGATCCCCTGGCGCTGCTTGCGCTTGCGGCGGAGACCGGCGGTGTCGACGAGGACGAACGTTTGCTCGCCGCGGCGCAGGACGGTGTCGATCGCATCGCGCGTCGTCCCCGGCTGCTCCGAGACGATCACCCGCTCCTCGCCGAGCAGGGCGTTCAAAAGGCTCGACTTGCCGACGTTCGGGCGGCCGAGGATCGCGACCCGAATCGCGTCCTCCCCTACTTCGGCCGGGCCGGAGCCGGGGAGCATCGTCACGATCGCGTCCAGCAGGTCGCCGGTGCCGTGGCCGTGCAGCGACGAGAGCGGGACCGGGTCGCCGAGCCCGAGCCGGTGGAACTCGAGCGCGAGCGCATCCTGGACGGGGTCGTCGATCTTGTTCGCAAGCACGAGCACCGGCTTGTGCGCGCGGCGCAGGATCGCCGCCAGCTCCTCGTCGCCGGGAGTGATCCCCGCCCGGGCGTCGGTGACGAAGAGGACGAGGTCGGCCTCGGCGATCGCGGTCCGGGCCTGGTCCACGATCGAGCGGGTGACCGGCGAGGGATCGACGACGTCCACGCCGCCGGTGTCGATCAGGCGAAAGCGCCGCCCGTTCCACTCGGCCACGAGCTCCTTGCGGTCACGCGTGACCCCCGGCGTCTCGTGGACGACCGCCGCGCGCGTCTCGGTCAGCCGGTTGACGAGCGTCGACTTGCCCACGTTCGGAAAGCCGACGATCGCCACGGTGCCCGCCAGATCCTCCGGCATCGGCTCAGGCCGGCTGGCGGGCTCGCACGAGGTCTTCGATCTGGGCGACCACGTCCTCGACGTCGAGCTCGGTCGTGTCGATCCGAATCGCGTCCTCGGCTGCCTGCATGCGGGCGGCGTCGCTCTCGTCGCGCAGGCGCAGGTCGGTCGCGAGCGCATCGGCGCCGATCTCGGGCCGCTCGGCGAGGCGGCGTTGCGCGCGGATGTCCCGCTCGGCGTTCAGGTAGACCTTGACCTCGGCCTGGGGCGCGACGACGGTGCCGATGTCGCGGCCCTCGATCACGACGTTGCCGTCGTCAGCGAGCTCCTGCTGGCGTGCGCGCATCACCTTTCGCACCTCCGGGTGGCGCGCGACTACCGGCACGAGCCGGTCGATGTCCGACTTCCGGATCGAGAAGGTGACGTCGGTGTCGGCGATCCAGACGCGCCGCTGCTCGTCGAGGGTGACCGGATTGTCCGCCGCCAGCTCGCCGAGCTGCGCTCCGTGCGCGAGCGGAACGCTACGGCTGATCGCAAGCCACGTGAGCGCCCGGTACATGGCGCCCGTGTCGAGGTAGCGGAAGCCGAGCCGCTCGGCGAGCCGCCGGGCGACCGTGCTCTTGCCGGCCCCGGCCGGCCCGTCGATGGCGACGATCATCGTTGTGTGACCGAGTCGAGCAGCTCGAAGAACCCGGGGAAGCTTACCGCGACCGCTTCCGCGCCCTGGAGATCGACGCCCTCGCGCGAGACCAGGCCGGCGACCGCCCCGAGCATCGCAATCCGATGATCTCCGTCCGACCTCATTCCCCCACCCCTGGGGCGGGTTGGAACCCCCCTCACCCCGAAGCCATCGTCGCCTGCCGAGATCCGGATGCCAAGGGCTCGTAGCGAAGTTGTCACGGTTTCGATGCGGTCCGTTTCCTTTACGCGCAGCTCCCGTGCGCCTTCCACTCGGCTCTCGCCGCGCGCGCACGCGGCAGCGAGGGCGAACAGCGGCAGCTCGTCGACCAACAGCGGCACCTCCTCCGCCCGGACCGTCGTGGCGACGAGCTCCGAGGAGCGCACCTCGAGATCGCCGACCGGCTCACCGGCGCTGCGGCGTCGGTGGAAGAGGGTGATCCGCGCGCCCATCCGCTCGAGCACACTCAGCAGGCCGGTCCGTCGCGGGTTGAGCCCGACGTCGTGGATCGTCAGCTCCGAGCCCGGGAGCAGAGTCGCCGCGACGACGAACGGTGCGGCCGCAGAGAAGTCGCCCGGAACGTCGACCGCGCCCAGGCTCAGCCGCTCCGCCGGCCCGAGCGACACCCGCCCGGGTCGCCGCGCGACCCGCACCCCGGCCGCCGCGAGCATGATCTCGGTGTGGTCGCGCGTCGGGAGCGGCTCTACCACGATCGTCCGGCCCTGCGCGTAGAGCCCCGCGTGCAGCACGCACGACTTCACCTGCGCGCTCGCGACCGGCAGCTCGTAGCGGATCCCGCGGAGCCCGCCGCCCTCGACGGCGAGCGGCGGCCGGCCGGCCGCCGTCTCGACCCGCGCGCCCATCTGCGCAAGCGGCTCCGCGACGCGATCGACGGGCCGGCGGCGGAGCGACTCGTCCCCGGTCAGCTGGAAGCGGCCCTCCTGGCCGACCAGGATGCCCGCCAGCAAGCGCAGGGTCGTCCCGGAGTTGCCGCAGTCGATCGGCTCGGCCGGAGCCCGCAGGCCGCGAAGGCCCACCCCCTCGACCCGGACGGTGTCCACCTCGTCCTCGTGGACGACGACCTCCAGCGCGCGGAGCGCCGCCATCGTCGACTCGGTGTCGGCCGAACGGCCGAACCCACCCACGTGCGTCTCTCCGTCGCCGATCGCGCCCAGCAGCAGAGCCCGGTGCGAGATCGACTTGTCGCCGGGCACCGCGATGTGCCCGCCGACCTTGGCGGCCGGCTCGATCCTCACGCCCCTGGCCCTCCTACGGAGCCTAGGATCACCGGCGAAGCCGGGCTCCGCTGAAGGCTGCCGCCGCTGCCGGCACGATCCGAGGCCGCGCGACGCGAAGCCGTACCTGGACGTACTGTCGTCGCGTCGCGCGGCGATGGCTCCCACCGGCAGCGACGACCCAGGAACGTGAGCAGGCTCACCCGTCCAGAACCGGCGAGACGACGACGCCGTAGCCCTGGGACTCGAGCAGCGCCGCCGCGCGACGTGCCTCCTCCTCGCCGCCGACGAGAAGCGTCAGCGTGCCGCCGCGCTCGGGCGAGACGTGATGCAGCTCGAAGTCCTCGATGTTGATCCGCTCGGCACCGAGCGCCTGCGTGATCCCGGCGAGCACCCCCGGCCGGTCCGGGACGTGGACCCGGACCTGCTGAAGCCGGCCCGGATCGGGGTAGGCATCGGCGAGCATCGTGCGGCGGTTCCCGGCCGCCTCGCCGATCCAGCGCGCGAGAAAGCCGGCGTCCCCCGCCTCGAGGGCGGCCTCCAGCTGCTCGACCTTGCGGCGGTGCTCGGCGAGCGAGGCGCGAAGCGGAGCGGCGTTCTCGACGAAGATGTCCACCCAGATGCGCGGGTTCGCGCCGGCGACGCGGGTCATGTCGCGGAGCGAGCCGCCCGCCGCGGCAAGCGGCTCGTGACCTTCGACCCGGGTTGCCCCGGCCTGGTTGACGAGCAGGTTCGCGAGCGCGTGCGGCAGGTGGCTCGTCAGCGCGACGAGCCGGTCGTGTGCCTCTGGATCGACCGCGACGGGCGTCGCGCCGAGCGACGAGACGAAGCCGTGCACGAGGCGGTAGCGCGCGGCGTCGGTGGCCGCCAGTGGGGTCAGAAACCAGGTCGCGCCGTCAAAGAGGTCGGCGCTCGCATGCTCTGCTCCGCGCGCCTCGGAGCCGCAGACCGGGTGGCCCCCAACGAACCGCGCGGAGCCGAGCGCGGCCGAGCAGACGCCGATCTTGGTCGAGCCGACATCCGTCACGGTACAGCCGTCCAGGCTCGCCTCGAGCGCGGCCCGCACCTGGGGTACCAGCTGCGCCACCGGCGCCGCCACGACCGCCAGCTCCGCTTCGGCGACCGCCTCGGCCGGCGAGCCCGCCCCCCGGTCGACGGCACCATGGTTCAAGGCCGCCTCGAGCGCCTGCGGGTCGGCGTCGTAGCCGACGATTTCCGTGTGGCCGGCGCGCTTGGCCGCCAGCCCGACAGACCCGCCGATCAGGCCGGTACCGATCACCGCCAGCCGCCGCACCTCCATCCCGTCAGGCTATCCGGGGGTTGAACCATGTTGGCGCCGATTCGGATCCGCGCACGCAGAGGCGATCAATGGGCCGGCGGCGCCTACTCAGCTGAGGAGGACGCTCCACCGGGCTCCGCGGTACGATCGCGTCATGCCTCGGTACCTGATCCTCAGGATCTTCTCCGTCGACGAGGCGGAGATGCCCCAAGTCGGTCGTCGGTCCAAGGAGATCATCGAGGAGGGCTTTCCGGAGGTGACGTGGGAGCACAGTCACGTGGTCGTCGACGACAGCGGCACGGTCAGGACCTTCTGCGTCTATACCGCGCCGGACGAGGGGACGATCCGGCGGCACTCGGTCGAGCTGGGACAGCACCAGATCGAGTGGGTGCAGGAGATCGCCGGCGATGTCACGCCGGCCGATTTCCCGGCCTAGCCCTCCGTCCAGGCGCCCTCGTCCGTCCCGCGCCCAAGCAGCCTCGCGTCCCGGACGTGGAACAGGGCCTGTCGCGCGACGGCGAGTCGACGGCGCAGCTCACTTCGGTGCTCCGCGGCGTCGTCGGGCAGCAGCTCGAGCGCCTCCCGATAGAGAGACACGGCCTGCTCCTTCGCCCAGCCGCGCTCGGCCTGTTCCGCCGCGGCGACGAGATAGTCGACCGCCCGCGCGTCGTCGCCGGCGTCGCGCCAGTGACGGCCGAGCGCGGCCGCCGCCTCCCCGATCTCGGACGTCGCTCTCTCCAGGAACCGGGCCACGTGCGCGTGCTGCTCCCGGCGCCGCGCCCGGGGGAGCAGGTCATATGCCACGTCCCGGATCAGGACGTGCTTGAAGATGAACTGCTGGTCCCCTTCGATCGCCGAGACCGTCTGCCGCCGGATCAGGTCGCGTCCCTCGAGTGCACCCAGGAGCTCCGACAGGCCCTCGGAGTTCTCTGTCATCTGCTCCAGCGCGCCGCGCCAGAACACCTTGCCGCCGACCGCGGCATCGAGCAGCACCGCCCGCTCGGCGGGGGGAAGCGCGTCGAGGCGAGCCGCGACGATCCCTCGAATCGTCGTCGGGAGCGGGGAATCGTCGGCCGGCGACGTCTCGGCGACCGTCGCGACGAGCTGCTCGATGAAGAGCGGATTCCCCTCCCCCGTCTCGGCGAGGAGCGCCGCCCGCTCGGCGCCGTCGTGATTCCCGGACGCGCCGAGCAGGTGCGCGGCGAGCTCGTGCGCTTCGGATTCCTTCAGCTGGTCGAGCGGGAGCGCCGTGTAGGCCGGCAGCCCGCCTCCCCAGTCGGGCCTGGTGTCGAGCAGCTCGGGACGGGCGAGGGCGAGCAGCAGGATCGGCAGGTCGCGAAGCCGCGCCGCGAGCAGCTGGATCAGGTCGAGGAGGCTGCGATCGGCCCAGTGGACGTCTTCGAAGACGAGCATCGTCGGCCCGTCGCGGGCGACGGCCTCGATGAAGCATCTGACCGAAAAGAAGAGCGTTTCTCGGTCGGCGACGGAGCCCTCGCGGTCGAGCCCGAGCAGGATCGCGAGGTCACCGGCCACGCCCGCTGACTCCGAGGGACCGAGCAGCCTCGTTACCGAATCGTGCAGCTTGCGCAGGCCGAGCTCGAGTGGATCGCTCTCGAAGATGCCGCAGAACTGCTTCAGCTGTGCTGCAAAGGCGCCGTACGCGCTGCTCTCGCGATAGGAAAGTGAGCGGCCTCGGACGGTGCGGCCTCCCAACTCGCCGACGACGCGAGCGAACTCGATTCCGAGCCGGGTCTTGCCGACCCCGGCCGGGCCGACGATCGTGACGAGGTGCGGCGTCCGCTCGTCCGCGACGCGCTCCCAGATGCCCTGGAGGACGCCGAGCTCCCGGCCGCGCCCGACGAGCGGCGCCCGCGAGATCGTCCGCTCGCCGGCGGGGAAGAGCGCTCCCGTGGCAATCCAGGCCGGGACGACGGCGGCCTTGCCCTTCGCCTCGACCGGCGGCGTCGCCTCGTACCGGATCGCGTCGCGCGTAGAGGCATACGTCTCCTCGCCGACGAGAATCCCGTTCACCGGCGCCGCCTGCTGGAGACGCGAGGCGGTGTTGACGACGTCGCCGGCGACCATCGACTCGCCCAGGCTCGGACGCGCCCCGAGCGCGACGAGAGCCTCGCCCGTGTTCACCGCGATCCGGATCTGGAGATCGAGCCGGGCATCGCCGTCGTTCAGCTTGCGAACGCTGTCGCGGACGGCCAGAGCGGCCCGGACGGCGCGCTCGGCGTCGTCACCGTAGGCCGTCGGGGCCCCGAAGACGCTCATCACCGCGTCGCCGACGAACTTCTCGACCACCCCGCCGAACGACTCGATCTCCCGGCAAACGCACTCGTGGTACGGGGTGAGAACCGCCCGCACGTCCTCGGGATCGAGCCGCTCGGCCCGGGCCGTGAACCCGACGAGGTCGACGAACAGGACGCTGATGAACCGCCGCTCCTCCTGTGGCGTCGGCTGGTCCGGTCCAAGCGCGGCGCCGCACGCGAGGCAGAAGCGCGCGATCTCCGGATTCTCCTGCCCACATGAGCCACAAAGAGGCACGAACTAAGAGTACGACCACCTGCCGCCGCCGCCAGGGCGGGCGATCAGCCGATCTGCTTGCCGAGCAGCTCGACCACTCGGCGCACTTCGCGGGCGAACTCGCCGAACTCGGCCGTCGGGATCTGCTGAGGCCCGTCGCACAGCGCCTCCTCCGGCTGTGGATGCGACTCGACGATGATCCCATCGGCCCCGACCGCGGCCGCGGCCCGCGCAAGCGGCAGCACGAGGTCGCGACGCCCGGCCGCGTGGGAGGGATCGACGATCACCGGCAGGTGCGTCTCGTGCTTCAGCACGGCCACCGAGCCCAGGTCCAGCGTGTAGCGCGTCGTCCGCTCGAACGTCTTGATCCCGCGCTCGCAGAGGATGATCCGCTCGTTCCCCTCGCGCGCCACGTACTCGGCCGCCATCAAGAGCTCCTCGACCGACGCCGACGGCCCGCGCTTCAGCAGCACCGGCTTGTCCGCGCGACCGACCTCGGCGAGGAGCATGAAGTTCTGCATGTTCCGCGCGCCGATCTGGATCACGTCGGCCGCCTCCAGCACCGCCTCCACGTGCCGCGGGTCCATCAGCTCCGTCACCACCGGCAGGCCCGTCTCCTCGCGCGCCTCGCGCAGGATCGCCAGCGCCTCGTCGCCGAGCCCCTGGAACGTGTACGGCGAGGTCCGCGGCTTGAACGCGCCGCCGCGCAGCATCGTCGCACCCGCCTCCGCCACCGCCCGCGCCGTCTCCAACGTCTGCTCGCGGTACTCGACCGTGCATGGCCCCGCGATCAGGCCGAAGAACTCGTCCCCGACTCGCCGCCCGTCGACCTCGATCACGGTCGGGTCGGGCGAGGCCTCCCGCGCGACCAGCTTGTACGGCTTCAGGATCGGCAGCACCTGCTCGACCCCGGGGTAGCCCTCGAGCGGCAGCGTCGCCAGCAGCTCGCGCTCCCCGATCGCTCCGATCACCGTCGCCTCGCGCCCGCGCGTGACCCGCGCGTGAACACCCGCCTCCTGGAGCCGCGCGAGCACGTGCTCGGTCTGGTCGGCGGTCGCGCCTGCGCCCATCACGATCAGGAGCTCGGGGGATCCGTTCACGGCCACGAAGGGTCCTACTGTAGTTGCGATACTGAGCCGCAAATGGCACGGATCTTCTCGGGCATCCAGCCGACGGGCGCGAAGCACTTCGGCAACTACAGCGGCGGCTTTCGCCAGTATGCGGCCACCCAAGAACGGGGGGAGGCCTTCATCTGCGTGGTCGACCTTCATTCGATCACGGTCCCGCACGACCCGGCCGAGCTGCGCGAGACGACGCTCGATCTCGCCGCGATGCTCTTCGCGACCGGGCTCGACCCGGATCGCTCGACGGTTTTCGTCCAAAGCCACGTCAGCGCCCATGCCGAGGCAGCTTGGCTGCTAGGCGCCGTGGCCACCTTCGGCGAGCTGCGCCGGATGACGCAGTTCAAGGAGAAGGGCGCACAGCAGGAATCGGTCTCTGCGGGCCTCTTCAGCTACCCGGTTCTGATGGCGGGCGACATCCTGCTTTACCAGACCGATCTCGTTCCGATCGGAGACGATCAGCGCCAGCACCTCGAGCTCGCGCGCGACATCGCGGAGCGCTTCAACGGACGGTTCGGACAGACGTTCCGGGTGCCGGAGGGGATCTACCCCGAGGTTGGCGCGCGGATCATGGACCTCCAGGAGCCGGACCGGAAGATGTCGACCACCGGCGGCACTGCGCACGGAACAGTTGGTTTGCTCGACCCGCCCGACGTGATCCGAAAGAAGTTCCAGGTCGCAGTGACCGACTCGGGCACAGACGTGCGATACGCGCCTGAGGAGAAGCCCGGCATCTCGAACCTGATCGAAATCATGTCTGTCGCCACTGGAGATCCGATTCCGAGGGTCGAGGCGCAGTACAACAGCGGCGGCTACGGACGGTTCAAGCAGGAGGTCGCAGAGACCGTGGTCCAGCTCCTCGAGCCGATCAGACGACGTTACGAGGAGCTACGCGCAGATGAAGGCGAGCTTCGCTCGCTCCTCGCGCGCGGAGCCGAGAAGGCGCGCGAGGCCTCGGCCCCGACGCTCGAGCAGATGTACGAGCGGATGGGCTTCGTCCGCCGCCAGCGATAAACGCCTGCTCACGCACGACTATTGCCTCCGGCTGTCGCGCGGTATAGCTTCCTCCTTCGACAATCGGGGAGGGATGATCGATGAGACGCTGGCTTCGCCTTTTCGCTCCGGCGGCCGCGAGCCTAGGAGCGCTCACGCTATTTCTGACGATCGGCGCCGGATCGGCCGGCGCGGACAAGCCGGGACCGATCGTCGGCAGTGCTAGCAAGGTGCTGCTGTTCTCGTCCGACGGCATGCGTCCTGACTTGATGGAGCAGTACGCCGCGGACGGCACCATGCCGACCTATCGGGCGCTGATGAATACAGGAGTGCGAGGCGCCAACGGTCTCGAGCAGGCGTTTCCGCCGAATACGGGCGTCGGCTGGTACACGCTCATGACCGGCACCTGGCCGAGCGAGCACGGGTCGACGAACAACACCTTCCACCGCACCGGAGATGCGTTCGCCAACTCGACGTCGTTCTCGGGCGCCGGCGTGCTCCAGGCGGACACCCTCGCGGCGGCCGCCGAACGGGCCGGCAAGAAGGTGGCCCAGATCGAGTGGGTCGGAGGGCGACAGTCCGGCATCGCCGGGCCGACGGTCGACTTCGCGAACTTCTTCTCGACGCGCGGTGTGCTGGCGAAGCCGGCTGTGGCCGACGAGCAGGCCGGCGCGGCGTCGTTCGGCATCTCGTACCAGATCGCCAGCTTCGCGCCCGCGAGCGGCTGGACGAACGTCCCCGCCGGCGACCCCGCCGCGCCTTCACAGGAGACGACCCTGACGATCGCGACGACATTCGCGGCGCAGAACCCGACTCGGGTCTACGACGTCTACGTCTACGACTCGAACGTGAACGGCACGGCTGCGTACGACCACGCGATCCTCGTGCCGTCCGGAGCATCGAAGGATGGGTCTCAGAAGGCCGTCGACCTCGCCGTCGGCGACTTCAAGGACGTGAAGCTGAAGGGGGCGCAGGGCCTGATCGGTGCCCGGGCCCAGCAGACCGCGGACTTCTACGTGAAGCTGATTACGCTCTCGCCCGACCTCTCCTCGTTCAAGCTCTACTTCACCTCCGTCGAGCGCGTAACCGCCAGCTGCTCGACCGCTGCGTGCAACGCGCTCCCGGCGGGCGGCGCCGGTGAGGACCGGCTCGAGAAGTACATCGCCGACAACCTGCCCGGGTACGTCGCCGCCGACTTCGCGCCGCTCGAGGCCCGAATCATCGATGAGGAAACCTACGTCCAGCAGGGCCGCGACCTCGAGAAGGCCTATGGCGACGCGGTCATGGACTACATCCTTGGGACCCTTCAGCCGGACACCAACGCCGCGTTCGTCGGGTACCCGGTGACGGACGAGTTCTCGCACCAGTTCATGGGCCTCTACACACCGACCGACATGGACGGCGATCCGAACCCGTACTACGACGACGTGAACGGGGACGGCATCAAGGACAACCGCCTGTCCATCCGGGAGGGCTACGTCCGCAGCGCCTACCACGAGGCCGATGCGAAGCTCGCCCGCGCGCGGCAGCTCCTGGGCGGCAACCCCACCACGTTTGCCACCTCCGACCACGGCTTCGCTCCGCAGTGGGAAGCCGTGAACGCGCGGAAGGTGCTGTTCGACGCGTCGGTGAACGGGAACTCACTGCACGCGAGCGGCGGCAACACCGCCTCGAACTGCCGCGGGACCGCGACCGATCTCACGAAGGCCTGCTGGGCCGGCGGAACGGCCCAGATCTACGTGAACCCGACGCTCCCGTCCGGGACGACGTTCGCACAGGTGCGGGACGCGGTCGTCAACGCGTTCTCGAACCTGACCGACCCCGACCATCCCGGCAAGCAGGTCGTCGCGAAGGTCCTGAAGCAGAGCGAGCTTCGGAACGTCGACGGTGATGACTCGCTCCACCCGAACCGCAGCGGCGACGTCGTGGTGGTCCTCCGGCCGCCGTACCAATGGGACGCAGCCACGCCGGGACAGCGAATCGCGTTCTCGCAGTTCTTCGGCCAGCACGGCTACCTGCCGAACCTCGTCGACCTGGCGCACAACGTGAACCTGCACGCCACGTTCGTCGCGAGCGGACCCGGGATCCGGCATCAGGATCTTCCGGTCGCCGGCGTCCGCGCGATCGACCTCGCACCGACCCTCGCCCTCCTCGCGGGCGTGCCTGGACCGCAGAACGCCCGCGGCAAGATCCTCTACCAGTTGTTCCCGAACCCCGGCCAGCTGAAGGAGGTCACGGTCCTCGACATCAGCGATTACCACGGGCAGTTGATCCCGCTCTCGGAGGCCGCGGACACCGTCGGTCCGACCTTCGGCATCGGCGGCTCGGCCTTTCTCAAGCCGTGGTTCGACTGGTACCGGAACGAGGCACCGAACGGCTCGCTGACGATCGCCGCCGGCGACTCGGTGGGCGCGACCCCGCCGATCTCCGCGTTTTTCGGCGACAAGCCCACCATCGATCTCATGAACAAGATGGGTATCGGGCTCGACGGCCTCGGCAACCACAACTTCGACCGCGGCCAGCAGTACCTGCGCACCCAGTTGATCCCGCTCGCGCAGTTCCCGTACGTCTCCTCGAACATCGTCGACGCGAACGGCAACACGCCGGCCGAGTGGTCGAAGTCGAAGGTCTTCGACACCACCTTTGGGGGCGTGAAGGTCGGCATCGTCGGCTTCTCGAACGACGATCTGCCGACGCTGATCAACCCGGCCGGGCTCGTGCCATTCCACGTCGAGAACTCGACCGCCTCCGTGAACGCTGAGGCCGCGAAGTTGAAGGCGCAGGGGATCAAGACGATCGTGGCGATCGGCCACCTCGGCGCAACGGCCGGGACGTTGACCGCCCCGACCGGTCCCCTCGTGGATCTCGCCGACAACGTGCAGAACGTCGACGCGATCATCGGCGACCACACCGACTTTCAGGTGTCGACCACCCGGCCGAACGGCGTACTCGTGACCGAGAACCGCAGCAAGGGCATCCGCTTCACGCGGGTGCGGCTCGTGATCGACACGAGCACGAAGGCGGTGGTCTACAAGACGGCCGACTTCCACAAGCCTTGGGACGTCGGCATCACACCCGATCCTGTAATCCAGGCCAAGATCGACGACCTGAACGCCCAACTGGCGCCGATCCTGAACACGGTGATTGGAAGTTCGACGAAGTTCATCCCGCGCACCGACCAGTGCGATAACTCCGCCGGGCGGACCTGCGAGTCGCTCGTCGGCAATGTCGTGACCGACTCGATGCGGGACAAGTACGCACCCACCGGTGTGCAGTTCGCGATCACCAATTCGGGCGGCCTCCGCGCCGATCTAACCTGCCCGACGACCGACAACCCGGACGACTTCTGCCCCGCCTATACCCCGCCGCCCTTCCCGATCACGCGCGGCCAGGTGCTGACAGTGCTTCCGTTCGGGAACATCGTGGTCACCCTGACGGTCAACGGTGCAGAGCTGAAGACGATGCTGGAAAACGGCGTGTCGCAGATGCCCGCGGTCGCGGGACGGTTCCCGCAGGTTTCCGGCCTCTGCTTCACCTACGACATCGCGCAGCCGCCCGAGAGCCGCGTCACCTCGGCGGTGCTGGCGGATTCGGCCGGGAACTGCACGGCGACGCCGGTCGACCTCACCGCAGGCTCGTCGTACAAGATCGCCGAGAACGACTTCATGGCGGCCGGCGGCGACGGCTACCCGGTCTTCACGTCCCGCGCGACGTCGCAGGACATCATGGACCAGGTCACCGCCGACTACGTGGCGGCGAACTCGCCGCTCAACCCGGTCGTGAACGCGTTTCCGGACGGGCGAATCAACTGCGCGGACTCGAACGGCACGACCGCGCCGAACTGTCCGACGCTGACCCCGTCTCCCCCGTCTCCATAGCGACTACGCGCTGGGGGCCCGCCGCATCGGGCGGCGGGCCCCCAGCCCGAGTGCGCCTGCTCTTACCAGGACCTTCGTCACGTGACGCCTCGGATCCGCTCGAGCTCCGCAGGCTCGAGCTCACGCCATTCGCCGGGGGCGAGCCCGTCGAGCGTGAGGCCCGCGTAGCGGCTGCGGTGTAGCCGGGTGACCCGGTGCCCGACTGCCGCGCACATGCGCTTGACCTGGTGCTTGCGGCCTTCACGGATTGCCAGCTCGATCCGGGTCGGGCCCAGGCGGCGGACGCGAGCGGGTGCGGCGGGGCCGTCGTCGAGCTGCACGCCTGCGCGAAGACGGTCCAGCGCCTCGTCCGTGGGCTCGCCCTCGACCTCGGCCTCGTAGACCTTCTCGACCTCGTATCGCGGGTGGGCCAGCCGGTGGGCGAGCTCGCCGTCGTTCGTGAGCAGGAGGGCGCCGGTCGTGTCGGCGTCGAGGCGGCCGACCGGGACGACGCGCGCCGGGAGGCCGACTAGCTCGACGACGATCGGTCGGCCCTGCGGGTCGCGCGCAGTCGTGACCACGCCGGCCGGCTTGTGCAGGAGCACGTAGGCGAGGACCTGCGGTCGCAGCCGTTCCCCGTCGAGCTCGACCCGGTCGCCGGCGCCGACGAAGGTGTTCAGCTGCCCGGGCTCGCCGTTCACGAGCACGCGGCCGGCCTTGATCAGCTCGTCGGCCTTGCGCCGGGAGGCGACGCCGGCGCGCGCCAGGTAGGCATTGAGCCTCATGCGCCGCCATTATTCGGGTGCAATGCCGAACTACGTCACGTTGATGCGCTGGACCTCGCAGGGCGTCGCCGGCCTCCCGGCGTGGCGCGAACGGGTCGAGGAGGGCGAGCGGATCATCGAGGAGGCCGGCGGGAAGCTGATCGGCGTCTACGTCACGCTCGGACGCTACGACGTGGTCGAGATCTTCGAGGCGCCGGACGACGACACCGCCGCCGAGATCCTGATGAAGCTCCAGCGTCACGGAGCAGAGCACACGGAGACGCTTCGCGCCTTCACCCGCGAAGAGGCCGAGGCGATCATTAGGCGCCTCTAATTGGTCGACTGAGTCGCCGCCGGAGCCGGGCCTTTGCCCGGCGGGAGGCTCACCGCGATAAGACCATCGGGACGGCACCCGCAGTCGGCGGCTCCTGAAACAGAGACAGCAAGCGGCCGCCCGCAAGGAAGGGGCTCACGGGGGAACCAGGGGTTCCTCCGTGCTATTACGCTGGCCGTCGCTCGGCGACTGACTCGAGGCGGGCGCGGATCCCGGCCGCGTCCTCTCCGAGGTCGTCCAGACGCGGCAGCTCAGAAAGTGATTCGAGCCCGAAGACACGCTCGAACAGCGGCGTCGTCCGGTAGCGCACGGCCCCGCCGACGCCCTCCTCACGCCCGGACTCGGCGATCAGACCGCGTTCCACCAGCCCGGCCACGACCGAGTCCGCGGCGACCCCCCGGATCCGGGCTATCTCCGGCCGGCTCAGCGGCCCGAGGTACGCGACGATCGCCAGCGTCTCGAGAGCAGCGGCCGAGAGCCCGCGCTCGACCGGCCGCTCGAACAGCCGACCGCACGCCTCGGCCGCCTCGCGCGAGGCGCGAAACGCCCACCCGCCCGCGACGTGCTCGAGCACGATCCCGCTGCGGCCCTCCGAGAACCGCTCGCCGAGCAGGCCGAGCGCCGTCTCGACCCGCTCGGTGTCCTCGTCCGCCGCAGCCGCGAGCTCCTCGACCGGCAGCGGCTGCGAAGCCACCACCAGCAGGGCCTCGACCGTCCGCGCCAGCCGGTCGACCGGGCTCGCAGTGATCAGGCGGAGCGGGCGATCTCCGTCCAACTGCACTCCATTTCAGGGTTCATTCGACTTCGAGGCCGTGATGCTAGGACGCGTATCGGTGCGAAGGGAGCCGCCTGCTCGAGGCAAACCTCGTCCGAGCGGCGCAGCTCGAGCAACGCCAGGAACGCGACCGCCTGCTCGACGCGCGACATCCCCTCCACTTCCGCGTCGAGGACGAAGACCCTCCGCCGCAGCAGCACCGCGCGGAAGCGCTCCAGGAACTGCGACACCGGCGGGAAGCGCAGCTCCAGGTGGGCGAGCGACACCGCCGGCGGCTCGGCCGCGAGCGCCCGCAACACGGCCGCCAGGCGCTCCGGCTCCTGCGGCGCCAAGCGCCGCTCCACCCGAGGCGCCAACGGTGCGGGACCAAGCCGGAAGAAGCGGTCGCTCTCGCCCTCGAGCCGCTCGGCCAGCCAGGCCGCGGCCTCCTTCGCGCGCCGGTACTCGGCTAGGCGTCGCGCCAGCTCCTCCGCCGCCTCCTCGGGCTCGAGCTCTGCCAGCTCAGCCTCCTCGTCGGGGAAGAGCCCGCGCGCCTTCAGCTCGAGCAGCGCGGCCACCAGAACCAGGAACTCCCCGCAGGCCTCCAGGTCGAGCTCCCCCCGCTCGGCGAGCCGTTCGCAGAACGCGACCACGATGCCGGCGACGTCCACCTCGGCGAGGTCGAGCTCCTCCTTCAGCACCAGCGTCAGAAGCAGGTCGAACGGGCCCTCGAAGGCGTCGAGGTCGAGCTCGAGCTCACGCACCATCGGCCGCAACCTACTGCTAGGGCCGGACGCGGCCCTTCGGGATCGCCATTGCCGGTCCCTCGGGAACCCGCCGGCTCGGGCGCCCCCGCTGCTCTTCCTCCCCGCCGCGCAGGAACTGCCACCAGATGAAGAACGCCGTCGAGAGGACGAAGACGACCGCCGAGACCCACGCGTTGAGCCGCAGGCCCAGGAAGTGGTGCGCGGGATCGATCCGCAGCAGCTCCTCGAAGAAGCGCCCGAACGTGTAGTACGAGACGTAGAGCGCGAACAGGGCCGGCGGGCGGAAGCGGAAGAAGCGGTCGAGCAGGAGCAGCAGCCCCACCCCGAACAGGTCGTAGACGAACTCGTAGAGGAAGGTCGGCTGGAAGGTCGCGCTGCTCTCGTAGCCGCGGACCCGGTGCTCGAAGTCGATCTTCAGCCCCCAGGGCCGGTCGGTCGGCTTGCCGTAGAGCTCCTGGTTGAACCAATTCCCCCAGCGGCCGATCCCCTGCGCCAGCAGGAGCCCCGGCGCGACCGCGTCCATCATGTCCCGAACCCGCGCTCCCGAGCGCCAGACGACCACCGCGCCCGCGAGACACCCGAGCAGGATCCCGCCCCAGACGCCGAGGCCGCCCTCCCAGACCGCGAAGATCCCCTTCCACTTCGGGCTCGAGACCTCGTTCCAGCTCGTGATGTCGTGGTAGGCGCGCGCGCCGACGATCCCGAGCACGACTCCCCAGACAGCAACGCGGAGGACGAGGTCCCAGTCGCCGCCGCGCCGCACCCAGCGCACCCCCGTCAGGACGATGCAGGCCGCGATCGCGAGCAGCAGCATCAGGCCGTACATGTGGATCGTCAGCGGCCCGACGTCGATCGTGCCGGTGTGCGGCGAGGGGATGAAAGCCAGGGTCACGGGCAGGACATTCTGCCCGCCGGCCCCGAGGCCTGCCGACGGCTGCGGTCGTGGCTCTAGATCAGGATGTCGATCGCCAGCTCGTGCGGACAGCCGTGCTCGACGAGGCGGACCGCGAGGTGGAGGTCGATGTCGTGCCGGGCCGCAAGCGCGATCGCGTCGCTCGGGTCGTAACCGGCCCGCACGAGCTCCTCGGAACGCCAGTGCTGGACCCGTTCCATCTCGTTCTCCGGAAGAAGGTGGAGCTCAACCGCAGGCATGTACTGGCTAATTCGGCCGCGACGAGCCCTTGGATCTCCCCTTAGTGGGGGATTAGCGAATCGTCCGCGCGAGCTGGAGCGCCTCTCGCTTCGTCAACTTGCCCTCCAGGCGAAGAGTCAGGTCGCCGTGCACCCACAGGAGGACGTTGCCGTGGATCAGGATCGTCCGCCCCTGGCGGAACCTTCCGTTCCGGTCGAGGTAGGTGAGCGTGTGGATCTGACCCTCGAGCCAGAGTCCGCTGTCGCCGTCGATCCGCACGGGCTGAATCAGCGTCTCGCCGACCGCCGCCTTCTTCAGGAACTCGGCGTCGGACCAGCGGTACTCGGAGAGCAGCACCGGCCGGCCGTGTCTGCGCACGATCACCGACGCGAGCGCGCGGTCGAGGACGTAGACGCGCCTCGGTCGCCCGCCCTCGAACGGCGGCAGCGCCAGGTCGAAGCCGACGATCCGCTCTGCCTCCTCGAGCGCTCGCGGCCGACCGAGCCCGCCCGCCCGCGAGCGCTCGACCGCCGCCGGCAGCGTCTCGACCCGCTCGACCGTCGCGCCGCGCAGGTGGAACCAGCGCAGGATCGTCGTCCGCGCCTGCGGGACGGCGAAGGCTGTGCCAATCACGAGTGCGAGGACGGCCAGCGCGACGGCGACGGCGCGCCACGGGAACGGCCGCCGACCCCGCTCCTCGAGCCGCGCACCCACCGCGGAAGCAAGGTCCGGCTCGGCCGGAAGCTCGAGCTCGGAGCCGAGCGAGACGAGGCGCCGCTCGAGCTCGTTCACGTCCCCTCCTCCCCCAGGTCCGCGCGCAGTCGCTCGAGCGCCCGGGCGAGCCGCGACTTGACCGTGCCCCGCCGGATCCCGAGCGCCGCCGCCGTCTCCTCTTCGGAGAGCTCGAGGAAGAAACGGCAGGCGATTGCGTCCCGGTGGTCGTCGGAGAGGCCGTTTACCGCCGCCAACAGGCGCTCACGGGACTCGCCGGCGAGCAAGGCCGCCTCGGGGGACGGGACCGCGTCCCCCGGGCGGTCCGCTGCGGCCGCGCGCAGCGCGAGCTGCTCGCGCCGGCCGGCCGAACGCCGTCGGTTCCGCGCCTCGTTCGCCACGATCCGCAGCAGCCAGGGCCGGAGCGGCGCCCCGCGCCGGAAGCGGCCGAGGGCGCGGTAGGCCTTGACGAAGCCGTCCTGGGCCGCATCCTCGGCGTCGGCGGCGTTCCCGCTGAGCAGGTACGCAGTTCGAAAGGCGATCCCCTGGTATGTGCGCACGATGGTCTCCCACGCGCGGACGTCGCCGCACCGTGCTCGCTCGACGAGCTCCGCGTCCAGTGGCCGGTCCACCACTGCCGGTCATACACCCGTGCGTGCGTTAGGGTTCCGTCCATGCTGGCACGTGTTGCACGTTACGAAGTACCTAGCGACCGCATCGAGGACGCCGTGGATGCCTTCAGCGAGGCGGCCAAGGAGATCCTGGATCTCGACGGGCTGGTGGGCGGCTACGTCCTCGTCGACTACGAGGACGGCAGGACGATGACCGTCACGCTCTGGGAGAACCAGGCCACGCTCGACTCGAGCGAGCCCGCGACCAGGGCCGCGCGCACGAACGCCGCGAACGCGGTCGGCGGCTCGGTGCTCTCGGTCGAGCGGTTCGAGGTCGCCCAGGAGCTGGGCGCCCGCGCAGGCAGCGTTTAGAGGCCGAAGCGGCGCGCCGCGGAGTCGAACTCGTCGAACTGGACGATCGTGCAGCCCTCGTCGGACGAGGCGTCGTGCCCGGCGGGGACGATGAACACCTCGCCGGCGTTCGTGTCGAGCTCCGTGCCGTCGTCCATCACCGCGTGGATCGAGCCCTCGATCACGTAACCGACGTGGGTGTCCTGACAGCGGTCGGCGCCCATGTCCCTCGAGAAGCGCCATCCGGGCGGGTACTTCGCCCGCTTCACCTTCATGTCGCCGAGGTGGATCACGTCGATCTTGACGCCGCCCTTCTCGATCTGCTCGTCGGGCTGGTCGAAGCCGCGGCTTGCGGCCTTGCTCATAGTGGCCATCGGGCCTCCCTTCGCGTGGCGCGGTCTCAGGCGACCCTAACCGCTTCTGCGTCTCCTTCCAAGCGGCGTCGCAGGGACCTTGCTCCGACTGCCCCGACAGGCGATAGTCGAGCTTCTCTCGCGGGTTAGGAGGTAGCCCATGTACGCCGTCATACGCAGCTACACGACGACGGATGCCGAAGAGATCCGGCGTCGGGTCGAGGAAGAGTTCATCCCGATCGTCGGGGACATTCCCGGCCTAATCTCCTACTACATCGTGGACGGCGGCGACGGCAGGTTGTCTTCGATCACGATCTGCGAGGACCGGACCGGCATCCAGGAGTCGACCCAGCGCGCTGCCGACTGGGTGCGCGATCGCCTTTCCTCGCTGATCACCTCCGGACCGGAGGTGATGATGGGCGAGGTCACCTTCGAACACTCGGCCGCACGCACGCAGGCCTAGATCGCTGGACGCGGCCCGTCGCGCCTCGGCGAGGCGGGCCCACCCTCCTAGACTACGGCGGCCTCGCCGAGAAGAGCCTTCACCTCGGCGAAGAAATCCGGCACGGGCGCGACGCGAAAATCGGACCCGAGCGCGAGCGTGCGCGGGCCGTTCGAGGTCTCGAGCGCGAGCACGACCGGCGCCTCGCCGGGGTACTCACGAACCACCCCCGCGAGCTCGCGGACGATACCCGCGCGGGCGCGCCGCGCGTCCAGCCGCAACCGCACCTCCTTCCGCTCCGGCACCGCCTCGAACGCCGTCATCTCCAGAGCGATCAGCTTCGTCTCGCCCTCCTTGTGGTCGATCCGCGCCTTCACGACCAGGATCGCGTCCACGACGAGGAGCTCCCGCGCCGCCGCGTAGACCGAGTTGAAGACGACCACCTCGGAGCTCCCGAGCACGTCGTCGAGCCGCATGAACACCATCGGCTCGCCCTTCTTGGTCGTGAGCTGCTTCAGGGCCGAGACGATCCCCGCGACCGTGACCACCTCGCCGTCGCGCCGGCGCTCCAGCTCCGCCAGCGTCGCGTCGGTCTTCCGCCGCAGCTGGTCGCGGATCGCCGCCAGCGGATGCTCCGACACGTACAGGCCGAGCGTCTCCTTCTCGAGCCGCAGGAGCTCGTTCTTCTCGAACTCCTCCGAGCCGATCGGTGGGTGCTCCGGCTTCCCCTCCGCCTCGCCGAACAGCGAGCTCTGCCCGATCAGGCGGTCGTTCTGCGCGCGCTGCCCGTGCGACAACGCGTGCTCGAGCGCCTCGAGCATCCCGCGCCGCGACCCGCCCGTCGAGTCCAGCGCACCGCACTTGACCAGCGACTCGAGCGCCCGCTTGTTCACCGCCTGCGGATCGACCCGCTCCGTGAAGTCCCAGAGCGACTCGAACGCGCCGCCCTGCTCGCGCGCGTGAACGATCGCTCGAGCGGCCGAGTCGCCGACGTTCTTGACCGCGTTCAGCCCGAACCGGATCTTGCCCTCGACCACCGCGAAGTCCCACTCCGACGAGTTCACGTCCGGCGGCAGCACCTCGACGCCCATCTCGTGGCAGGCGTTGACGTAGAACGGCACCCGGTCCTTCGTGTTCATCACCGAGGAGATCAGCGCCGCCATGTACTCCTTCGGGTGGTGCGCCTTCAGCCAGGCGGTGCGGTAGGCGATCAGCGCGTAGCAGGCGGCGTGCGCCTTGTTGAACGAGTAGTCCTGCGAGGCCTCCATGTCCTTCCAGAGCTGGTTCGCGACCGCGGGCGTGACGTCGTGCGCGGCGCAGCCCTCGAGGAACTTGTCCTTCAGCGACGCCATCAGCGAGTGGATCTTCTTGCCGATCGCCTTGCGCAGGTCGTCGGCCTCGGCGGGCGAGAAGCCGGCGAGCTGCTTGGCAATCTCGAGATATTGCTCTTGGTACACACAAATCCCGTGTGTGACGCCGGTGATCCCCTCCAGGCGCGGATCGATGAAGGTCACCGCCTCCTGGCCCGCCTTGCGGCGCGCATAGACCGGGATGTAGCCCATCGGCCCGGGTCGGTAGAGCGCCACGAGCGCGATCAGGTCCTCGAACTCCGTGGGCTTCACCTGCCTTAGCGCTTCACGCATCCCCGACGACTCGAACTGGAAGACGCCGGTCGCGTCTCCGCGCGCAAGCATCCCGTAGGTGGCGGCGTCGTCGAGCGGAATCTTCGTGATGTCCAGGCCACCGACGAGCTCCAGCGTCTTGTCGATCACGTCGAGGTTGCGCAGCCCGAGAAAGTCCATCTTCAGCAGGCCGAGCGCCTCGACGTCGTCCATCGCGAACTGCGTCACGACCTCCTGGTCGGAGCCCTTCTGCTGGAGCGGGACGACATCGGTCAGCGGCCGGTCCGAGATGACCACGCCCGCGGCGTGGATCGAGTCCTGGCGGACGAGCCCCTCCAGAGGCTTCGCGAGGTCGACGATCTCCTTCACGAGCGGGTCGCCGTCGTAGGCCTGCTTCAGGTCGGCGCCGGGCTTGAGGCAGTCGTCGAGGTAGACCTTCGGGCCCTCCGGGATCAGCTTCGCGACCTTGTCCACCGTGCCGTAGGGGATCTCGAGCACGCGGCCCGCGTCGCGGACGGCGGCGCGGGCCATCATCGTCCCGAAGGTGATGATCTGCGCGACCCGGTCGCGCCCGTACTTCTCGGCGACGTAGTTGATCACCCGGTCGCGCCCGGCGACGGCGAAGTCGATGTCCATGTCCGGCATCGACTTGCGGCCCGGGTTGAGGAAGCGCTCGAAGAGGAGGCCGTACTCGATCGGGTCGACGTCGGTGATCTCCAGGCAATAGGCCGCGAGCGAGCCGGCGGCGCTTCCACGCCCCGGGCCGACTTGGATCCCGTTCCGCTTGGCGAACGAGACGAAGTCCCAGACGATCAGGAAGTAGTCCGCGAAGCCCATCTCCTTGATCGTCTTGAGCTCGAAGCGGAGCCGGTCGTTCAGCTCCGGCGTCGGCCGGCCGTACCGCTTGTGCAGGCCTTTCTCGCAGAGCTCGACCAGGTAGTCGAAGGCGTCCTTCCCCTCCGGGACCGGAAAGCGCGGGAGCAGGATCTTCCCGAGCTCGAGCTCAACGTTGCAACGCTCGGCGATCTCGAGCGTTCGCCGGAGCGCCTCCTCGTGGCCGGGGAAGTCGGCCGCCATCTCGGCCGGCGACTTGAAGAAGAACTGGTCGGTGTCGAAGCGCCAGTGGTTCGGATTCTTGAGCGAGTCGCCCGACTGGATGCAGAGGAGCGCCTCGTGCGCCTTCGCGTCCTCGTGCCGGAGGTAGTGGACGTCCCCGGTCGCCACCAGCGGCAGCTCGGCCTCGCGCGCGAGGTTCGCGAGCAGCGGGTTGATGCGGCCCTGCACGTCGAGCCCTGCGTTCTGGATCTCCACGTAGGTCGAGTCGCGCCCGAAGATCTGGCCGAGCCTGTCGAGGTCGGCTCGCGCATCGTTCGCGCGGTTTTCCTCGAGCGCCTTGCAGACCCGCCCGGAGAGGCAGCCGGAGAGCGCGATCAGCCCGGTCGCGTGCTGCGAGAGCAGCTCCCAGTCGACGCGCGGCTTGTAGTAGTAGCCCTCGAGGTAACCGGCCGAGGCGAGCTTGATCAGGTTGGCGTAGCCGGCGTTGTCCTCGGCCAGCAGCGTCAGGTGCGCATAGCCCTTCCGCTGCGCGCGCCGGTCGTCCGCGACGTAGACCTCGCAGCCGAGCAGCGGCTTGACTCCCTGCTTCCCCGCCTCGCGGTAGAGCTCGACCGCGCCGGCCAGCGAGCCGTGATCGGTGAGCGCGACCGCCGGCATCGCGAACTCGGCCGCGCGAGCCGCGAGCCCCGGGATCCGGCAGGCGCCGTCGAGGATCGAGAACTCGGAGTGGACGTGCAGGTGAACGAAGCCGGCCTCAGCCAAGGGAAGCCAAGTGTAGAAGCCCTGTCGGATCGCTTACGCTAGGAGCTCGGAGCGCTTCGCAGCCCCCGCAAGTTGCCTGTCCGCCGTGACCAGGACCGCTCCTTCCGCCTCCGCCACAAGCGCGTAGCACGCGTCGTACACACTTAGCCCGCGCTCGAGCGCAACCGCGAATGAGGGCGCGGCCAGCTCGTGGGCCGTCAGCGTTCGCAGCGGCAGGCGAACCGCGGCAGCCAACGCGCGCCGCCCCTGCTCGAGAGAGATGCGCCCATACCGAACATAGCCTGCAAGGGCATTTGCGACCTCGAGCCAGATCAGATCAGGCGCGACTCCTTCTGCTTCTCGAGCGTCGACGTCTCTGATCCACTCGAATGCTCGCTCGCTCTCCCCCAGCGCGGCACGAACGATGACGCTCGCGTCAAAAGCGACGAGCGCGCTCGTCACGGGCCTCTCGGATGATGTCCTCGGGTTTGGTCGCCTCGGGCGGCAAGTTGATCTCCTCCGCCAGCCGCCGGAGCTCTTCCGTGATGCTCGTGCTGCGCTGTTCTTGCTCGACGATCTCCTCGAGCACTCGAATCACCTCGGCATTGAGTGAGCGCCCGTTCCGAGAGGCCCGCGCCTTGAGAGTTTCGTAGACGTTCGTCGGCACGTTGCGCAGGTGAAGCGTCGGCATGCGCCGCATGCTAGCACTCTGCTAGCACAGCAGATCACGTGCCCGCTGCTGACCTGCGAGGCGCAGGACGATCGCTCTTGCGACCCCGCTGCGCCCGCCGTCGAGCGCCAGTTCCTCGACCGCCGCCCCCGCGTTCGGTACGCCTTCCGATCGTGCCCGTTCGAGTGCCAGACGTGCCGGCAGCGCGAGCCCTTCCTCCCACAGGATCGGCGTGAGCCGCGCCGTGGCCCGCGCTATCTCCCTCAAGTCGGCCCGATCCAGCGCGAAGGTGACGAAGCTGAGGCAGGCCTCGCAGATCGCGAGCTCGTCAAGGTGTAGATCGACCGCTGCAGCGACCTGCTCGGCGGCGGCGCGCGTCAGCGGCATCGAGCCCCGTCAGCGCATCTCGCGCACGAGCTCGGCGGCCGCCTTGCTCGCCCTCCGCTCGGCGCTCGCAGGACCGCGGCGCCGCCCGCGCGGCCGGAACGGCACGTCCTCGAGCCGCGGCCGAGGGTGGCCGTTCTCGATCCGCAGCCGCTCGATCAGCTCCGAGGCTTCGTCCCTCGTCTCGGGGAACTCCTCGCCTACCCGCTCGCACAGCGCGGCCGCCAGCGCATAGACCTGCCGGATCGTCGGCTTCCCTTCTGTCATCGCTCCATTGAGCCAGAAAAACGGTCACGCGTGTGTGACCCCTTCGTGGCAAAAGTGTGACTTCAGAGGGTGCCGAGCGCGGATCCGGTTTTTCAATTGCCCCCAACGCCGGCGAGCCTGAAGTACGACCAGGAAGAACAAGCCAAGCACCCACGACGAGTGCCCAGATGAGCAGGACGAAGAAGGGGAAGAAGGGCCGACGAGGCAACCCCGGCGGCGCCGGCGATCACCGTCAGCCAGAACAGCTCGTCTCATCAGACCTCGAAATACGCGCTCGCCGGCGCGGTCGGTGTGCCCAGATCGTAGGACGGTTGCCGAACGCTCAGCTCATGCTGGCCATCGCCGCCTTGGCGCGCTCCTCCATCTCATCCGGAGGAACGTCCTCGACGTGCGTGGCGACGTGCCAGACGTGGCCGAAGGGGTCGGTGATCGTGCCGAAGCGATCGCCCCAGAACATGTCCTCGACCGGCATCGCGATCGTCGCGCCGTTGTCGACGGCCTTCTGGACGACCGCGTCGACGTCCTCGACGTACAGGAGCAGCCCGCCCGTGCAGCCGCCGAGCTCCTTCGGCGGCTTCGTGGCCGACTGCGGCATCGGGTCGGCGAGCATCACGACCGAATCGCCGATCTCGAGCTCGGCGTGGCCGATCTTCCCGTCGGGACCGGGCATGATCATGCGCTCAGTGGCGCCGAACGCCTGCTTGTAGAAGTCGATCGCCCGCTTCGCATCGTCGACGGCGAGTGACGGGTTCAGGCTGTGGTAGCCCTCGGGAATCGGCTGTGGCGGCATCGCTCCCCCCTGACGGTTGTGGTGAAGGAGGCGATTCTACTCTCCCGCGGAACACAAAGCAGGGCCGCCCCCCGGCCCCGCTTTGCCCTCTCCCCCAAGGGGACCCACATCCCCAATCTCGTCAGGCTTCCGCCGCCTCGGGCCTGACGGTATCTCGCTTCCGAGGTTCGCCCGCCGCATCGGGCGCGTCTCTCGGTTGCAGATGGAGTATGGCCTGGGCTACCTCGCTTGATCCATCACCCTTCTACGGTTGACTGCCACGCTTCACTGCGCTCCTCGGCAGCGACAATGCGGACATGCCGGCGACACTGGCGCCCGCCGAGGTCGAGGTCGAGCGGCCGAGCGAGGCCGACTCGATCGAGCACGATCGCCCCTGGATCGTGATCGTCTGGAACGACCCGATCAACCTCATGTCCTACGTCACCCTCGTGTTCCAGAAGCTGTTCGGCTACAGCAAGGCGAAGGCGACGCAGCTGATGTTGCAGGTGCACAACGAGGGCAAGGCGGTCGTCTCGAGCGGCACGCGTGAGAAGGCCGAGTACGACGTCGCGCGCCTGCACGCGCACGGGCTCTGGGCGACCATGCGGCACGAGTAGCCGGTGCCCGACGACGACCGGCGCATCGAACGGACGCGGGAGGGCGACTTCCTTCTCAGCCTCCCCCCGGTCGAGCGCGACCTCCTGCGGCACTTGCGGGCGGAGCTCGAGGAGCTGCTCGACGCCGCGCCCGACGACCCGAGCCTGCGCCGGCTCTTCCCGCCCGCCTACGACGACGAAGCCGACGAGACCGAGTACCGCGGGCTGATGCGCGACGAGCTCCTCGGCGGCCGCCGCCGGGCGCTGCAAGTCCTCGAGCAGACCGCAGACCGCGACCGCCTGAGCGCCGAGGAAGCGCAGGCCTGGCTGACCGCGCTCAACGACCTGCGCCTCGTGCTCGGCACCCGTATGGACGTGCGCGAAGAGACACTCCTGCACGGGCTCGATCCCGGCGACCCGCGCGCGCCGGAGCTCGCGCTCTACGCCTACCTTTCCTGGCTTCAGGAGACGCTCGTCGAGGCAATCGGCTCCGAGCCCGAGTGAGCGCAAAGAGAAGGGCGGCCAACGGCCGCCCTTCGAAGCGCCTTCCTTCCGTCTCTGCGGCCCAGGCGGCCGGTCGGCGCAGTCGGATCATGCCTACCGCATTCCCTTCGGCCACCCCCCGCCTGGGGGTTTTCGGGAGACAACACAGAGCGGGGCCGCCGCCCGACCCCACTCTGAGTCTCCCGTGAGAGAGACCTAATCTCGCCGGGCCCCGCCGCATGGGGGCCCTTCGGTATGTCGCTTCCAAGCTCGCCCCCGCCGCATCGGGGCCCCTCACTCGGTTGCAGATGGAGTATCGCCCAGGGTGGCCCGCTTGATCCATCACCCTTCTACGGTTGACTGCCGTACTTCACTTCGACCTCGGCCGCGTACAAGTCGTAGGGCAGGCGCTCGAGCTGGCGCCGGCGCGGCTCCGGGACGGCGAAGAACCGCGTAATCGCCCGCTCGGCCAGCCAGCCGAGCTGCGGGCTCGCCGCCAGCAGCTCCCGGATCGCCGCGCGGTCGCCGCCGAGGACGACGAACGCGATCCGGCCGCGCCAGGGCTCGAGCACGCGCACGGCGACCTCGGCCGCCTCCTCGATCGACGCGCGGGCCTGCTCCTCGCGGCGTCGCCGGAAGCGGTTGGCGGACGACCCGCCCTTCTTGTGACGGCCCTTGACGAAGCGCGAGCCGACCTTCGAGGCGAGCAGGCGCTCGCCGTCGAAGACGCCGACCGCGTAACCGCCCAGACGGACGAGCAGCGCCGCGACGACGTGGTCCTCGGCCAGCGCCTCGAAGAGCGGCCCGAGCCGCACCGCGTCGTACTCGTGCTCGTGGGCGAGCCCGAACGGCGGCCGCACGACGATCGCCTCTCCCGGGAGCTCGATCCGCGCCGCTCCGGCGGCGTAGATCGTCCGGCCCTGCCCTCCCTCGAGCGGAGCCAGGCGCTTGCGGACGTTCTCACGACCGACGAACCGGGCCATAAGGCCAGACTATGTCTTGACATGTGACCAATAGGTCACGTATGGTCGGGACATGGACGCGGTGTTCAGAGCCCTCGCCGACCCAACGCGCCGGAGCCTGCTTGACGAGCTGTTCGAGCGGGACGGGCAGACGCTCAGCGAGCTCGAGCAGCGGCTGCCGATGACGCGCTTCGGCGTGATGAAGCACCTGCGGGTGCTCGAGGAGGCGAATCTCGTGACCACGCGGCGGCGCGGGCGCGAGAAGCTCCACTTCCTGAACCCCGTCCCGATCCGGCTCGTCCACGACCGCTGGGTGAGCAAGTACGCCGAGCCCTGGGCCGCAGCGCTGAGCGGGCTCAAGACCAGACTGGAGGAACGCATGGAGAAGGTGTTCGAGATCTACATCAAGACGACGCCGGAGCGCCTGTGGGAAGCGCTCACCGACCCCGATATGAGGAGCAAGTACTCCTTCGGCATGCGCGTTAAATCCGACTGGACGCCCGGCTCCCGCTACGAGTTCACGGGGCCGGACGGCGCCGGGGTCTGGGGCGAGGGCGAGAACCTGGAGGTGGAACCGCCGCGACGGCTCGTCCAGAGCTACACGGCCCTCTGGAGCGAGGACGTGAAGCGCGAGGGACCGTCGCGGGTGACGTACGAGGTCGAGCCGGTCGGCGACTCCTGCAGGTTGACGGTTACCCACGACGAGCTCCGCGAGGGCGCGAACGACGAGCTCTACGGCGGCTGGCCGATGATCCTCTCGGGTCTCAAGACGCTGCTGGAGACCGGGGAGCAGCTTACGACGCCGGCCTCGCTGCGCTTTTCAGGCGATCAGGCGGCCTGAGACGCCGACCGATCTCGCCGAGGCGCCGCCGCATCTTGCGGCGCCTCGGCGGGCATCCTGCATGACGATGCTCGAAGTCGAGACCCCGCACGGTCAGGCGAACGTCCACGTGCATCCCGCCGATGAGCCGACCGCCGCGCTGGTCCTCGGTCATGGAGCCGCCGGAGGGGTGACCTCGCGAGATCTGGTGACGGTGACGGGCGTGGCACTCTCGGAGAGGGTCAGCGTCGCCCTCGTGGAGCAGCCCTACCGCGTCGCCGGGCGACGCGCTCCCGCCCCGGCGCGCCGGCTCGACGCCGCGTGGACGGCGGTGGTCGACCACCTACTCGCGGGCGAGCCGCGCGGGTTGCCGCTCGTCGTCGGCGGCCGGTCGATGGGCGGGCGGGTGGCCTGCCGCACCGCGGAGGCGACCGGCGCGGTCGGCGTGCTCTGCCTCGCGTTCCCGCTCCAGCCGCCGCGCCGCTCCGGTGCGGCTCCGAGACCGAGCCGCCTACCCGAGCTCGACGCGGTGAAGGTCCCGACGCTGGTCGTGCAAGGTCAGCGAGATCCGTTCGGCACTCCGCCGGCCACCGCGCGTCGCACGGTCGTGCAGGTGCCGGGCGACCACAGCCTGAGGACCGACCTCGAAGCCGTGGCCGCCGCGGTACACGGCTGGCTTCCGCACATCGTCGCTCAGGCGGCGCGGACGGCGATGCCCGGGTAGTCGCTCACCAGAGGATCCTTTCGGGGCACGACTGGCTCATCGCGAGACCGCTGGACTGATTGCGAGGCCTTTACGACGGGCGAACGGTGCGAAATGATCGGGGCTCGTACCGACGCGAGGAGGCGCCGTGGCAGCGATCGTGCACAGCGTGGAGATTTCCCGGAGTCCTGAAGACGTGTTCGCATACGTGACCGACCTGTCGCGTTTCACCGAGTGGCAGGAGGGCGTCGTGCGGGCGGCCGTCGAGGGCGACCAGCCCATGAGCGTGGGCTCGAAGACGACGATGACGCGCCGAGTCGGTGGGCGCGAGCGGACGATGACCACCGAGGTGACGGAGTACAGCCCTCCGCGGAGGTTCGCCTTCCGCGGCATCGACGGCCCGATCCGGCCCAGCGGGAAGGGCACTATCGAGCCGGTCGGTGACGGTACGCGCTCGCGTTTCACGTTCGAGCTCGACTTCGAGGGCCATGGGTTCGGCAATCTGATCCTGCCGCTCGTACGGAGGCAGGCGCGGAAGGAGCTTGCCAAGAACCACGAGAACCTGAAGCAGCGGCTCGAGAGCTCCCCTGCCTGAAACGAGCGGTATCCTCGCGACCGTGGAGCAGACGAAGTTCCTGCTCGCCGAATCGGAGCTCCCGCGGCGCTGGTACAACATCCGCGCCGACATGCCAAGCCCGCCGCAGCCGGTGCTGCACCCCGGCACCGGGGAGCCCGTCGGGCCGGACGACCTCTCCCCGCTCTTCCCGATGGACCTCATCCTCCAGGAGGTGAGCGAGGAGCCGGAGGTCGCGATCCCGGAGGAGATTCTCGAGATCTACAGCCTCTGGCGCCCGACGCCTCTGTACCGGGCGCGCCGGCTCGAGCAGGCGGTCGGGACCCGCTCGTGCATCTTCTACAAGTACGAGGGCGTCAGCCCGCCGGGCAGCCACAAGCCGAATACGGCCGTTGCCCAGGCCTACTACAACGCGAAGGAGGGGCGGACGCGGCTCTCGACCGAGACCGGCGCCGGGCAGTGGGGGAGCGCGCTCGCCTTCGCCTGCAAGCTGCTCGGCCTCGAGTGCAAGGTCTACATGGTCCGGATCTCGTACGAGCAGAAGCCGAACCGGCGCTCGCTGATCCAGGCCTGGGGTGCCACGATCGTCCCCAGCCCCTCGGAGGAGACGGAGTCCGGGCGGGCGATCCTCGCGGAGCACCCCGACTCGCCGGGCAGCCTCGGGATCGCGATCTCGGAGGCGGTCGAAGACGCCGCCGGCCGTGACGACACGGCGTACTCGCTCGGTTCCGTCCTCAATCACGTCCTGCTCCACCAGACAGTCATCGGCCAGGAGGCGATCGCGCAGATGGAGGTCGCCGGAGCCTTTCCCGACGTCGTCGTCGGCTGCGTCGGCGGCGGCTCGAACTTCGCCGGGCTCTCCTTCCCCTTCCTGCGCGAGAAGATCGCGGGCCGCGAGATCGACGTCCTCGCGTGCGAGCCGACCGCCTGCCCGACGCTGACGCGCGGCCTCTTCGCGTACGACTTCGGCGACACGAGCAAGCTCACGCCGCTGGTGCCGATGCACACGCTCGGGCACGACTTCGTCCCGGAGCCGATCCACGCCGGCGGTCTGCGCTACCACGGCGTGGCGCCGCTGATCTCGCAGCTCGTACGTGACGGTCTGATCCGGGCGGAGGCCTACCTCCAGACCGACGTCTTCGCCTCGGCCGTCGTGTTCGCAGGCAGCGAGGGGATCATCCCGGCGCCCGAGGCGGCGCACGCGATCCACGGCGCGCTCCGGGCGGCGCGTGCCGCCGACGAGGCCGGCGAGGAACGGACGATCCTCTTCAACCTGTCGGGCCACGGCCACTTCGATATGGCCGCCTACGACAACTACTTCGCCGGCAAGCTCGAGGACGTTGCGCTGGACGAGGAGGAGATCCAACGCGCGCTGCACGCGATCGAGGGGCTCCCCACTCCGGCGTAAGTCGCGCGAGCGAGCGTCTTGGGCTGACCGTGGATGGCGGCCAGCACGCTGTTCGAGGCGGCCGGGGTAGCCGTTCTCTACAACGTGGGCACGCTGCCCGAGTTCCGCGGCCGCGGGCTCGGAAAGCTCGTCTCGGTCGCCGCGATGGAGGCGGGACGCGCGGACGGCTACCGGCTCGGCGTGCTCCAGGCGACCTCGATGGGGGAGCCCCTCTACCGCGCGATCGGATTCGAGAAGTGCTGCCGCTTCACCTACGCCGTCCGCGCGCGGCGAACCTAGCCGCCGACAGAGACCACGTGGGCGCGCCAGGAGCCGCGGGGGGCGTCGACGCTGACCACGTCACCCACCTTCGAGCCCAGCAGCGCCCGGCCGAGGGGCGAGCCGGGCGAGACGCCGCCGACGCTCGAGATCTCGACCGTCATCCGCTCGCCTCGCTCGTCCTCGATCTCCACCGTCGAGCCGATGCCGATCGTCTCGCTCGCCGCCACTGCCTCCTCGTCGACCAGGACGGCCCGGTCGAGCCGGTCCCGGAGCAACGTGATGCGGCGCTCGAGCATGCCCTGCTCGTTCTTGGCCGCGTGGTACTCGAAGTTCTCGGAGAGGTCGCCGAACCCGCGAGCGGTTGCGATCGCCTGCACCATGTCCGCCCGGCGAGGCCCCTCGAGCTCGGCCAGCTGCGCCTCGAGCTGCTCCTTCTGAGCCCGCGTCAGCGGCTCCGGCCTCTCTTTCGGCATCGGAGCAGGGTAGCGGGCTCCCGCCGCGCGCACCTCATCGCGCCGTCGATCTGGACGAGTACTCGAGCGCCGGGATCAACACGAGGGCGAAGAGCGGCGGCGGCAAGATCTACGAGCTTGCTCTGTCGCAGGTCAAGAACCCCGTCACCGGCAACGAGGAGGAGCTCTACCTACAAGCCCACCGGCTTTACCTCGAGGCGCAGCGAGCTGGGGATGTCCGAGGTCGCGACGTTTTCGTGCGACGGCCTCTCGTTCGAGGCGACGGGCAAGTACTCCGAGTACGCCGACTTCGAGTACGCCCGGTCCCGGTTAGCGGACCAGCCACGCCTCTTGGGTGCGAACCTAGACGCCGACAGCCGGCTCCGCTACTTCGCCGGTAACGACCCGGCAAACGCAATAGCTTGATCGACCCATGAGCTCAGATCGTCCTCGTTTGCGACCCCGCCCGGCCCGATCAGGAGCCATCCCTTCATCGGCCTGCCGGTCAGGTCGAACACCCTCACATGCGGCTGATCGAGCGCGTCCTCGGCCCGCTCGGGAGCGAGCCGAACGATGAGCTCGTCGCCGTGAACGCCGCAGCACATGTTGCCGTTGACGAGAAACGCGATCCCGCCAAACATCCTCTTCTCGGCGAGGCCCTTGCTGGCGCTCAAGACGCCGCGGACGCGAGCTGCAAGTGCTTCGTCGAAAGCCACCCGTCCTCCCTCCAGATCGCATCGGCTCGGTGCCCGCGAGCCTATGTGATCGCCAGAGCCCGGGCGATACTCCGGCCGTGAAGGTCGTCGCCAGCCGCCGCTACCCCGGGCCGGCCTTCGACGAGCTCGACGACGTCGAGGTGCTGCCGCTCACCACCCTCGACGATGCGCTCCCGGATGTCGAAGGCCTCATCGTCGCGAACGAGCCCGTGCCGTTCGACCTTCTTCCCAATCTACGGATCGTCGCCAACTTCGGCGTCGGATACGACCGCATCGACCTTGCCGCCTGCGCCGAGCGCGGTGTCGTCGTCACGAACACGCCAGGCGTCCTTGACAGCGCGACGGCGGATCTCGCTTTCGCGCTCATTCTCGCGACGCGGCGGCAGGTTGTCGAGGGCGACCGATTCGTTCGCTCCGGCGGTTGGACGGGGTCGTGGTCCGAGGGCAGGCTCGCCGAGGAGGTGACCGGATCGACCCTCGGGATCGTCGGCCTCGGGCGCATCGGGAGCGCTGTAGCCCGGCGCGCCCGCGGGTTCGAACTCCGCGTGCTCTACACGCAGCGCCGGCGCGTCGAGACCGAGCTTGCGGAATTCCGGGACCTGGGTGCGCTCCTGGCGGAGGCGGACGCCGTCACGATCCACGCACCCCTGACCCCGGAAACGGAAGGGCTGATCGACGCGCGGCGCTTGGCGCTCCTGCGCGACGGCGCCTGCCTCGTCAACACGGCGCGGGGCGAGATCGTCGACGAGTCGGCCTTGGTCGCCGAGCTCGTCTCGGGCCGGATCCGGGCCGGGCTCGACGTCTTCGCCCACGAGCCCCACGTGCCGCCCGAGCTGTTCGGGCTCCCGAACGTCGTCCTGACGCCGCACCTCGGCAGCGCGACCCCGCAGACGCGCGAGGCGATGACACGGCTCGTCGTCGACAACCTGCTCGCCCTGGAGCACGGCGAGCCGCCGCTCACCCCAATTCGAGGCTAGGCGTTCACGGGCGGGTCACGGGCGCCTCGTCGTGTTCCGGCTCTTCCGCGGCAACCAGATCACGCTGCCCCGCTATCCAGCCTTCTCGATCACCGCCTTCATCCCGTCGGCGTCGAAGGCCCGGAGCGTCGTCGTCCGGATGTTCCCCTGACCCGCGACGCCGAGGAGATTGGCCATCAGCGTCTCGTCGTCGGGCGCGTCGATGGTCGCGACGATGTCGTACGGCCCGAGCGTCCAGTAGACGTCCTTCCAGGTGACACCCGCTTCGCTCCCAGCGGCGCGGGCGTTCTCGTAGCGGTCGACGGTGTCCTTGAAGCCCTTCACGCCCTGGTCGGTCCAGTTGATCAGGACAACGTACGTGGCCATCTTTCCTCCCTTTCGAGACGCGCCGATTCAACTCTCGCTGCTCGGCGCGGTCAACCCCCCACCGCCGCCATTGGCTGCGATCACCGAGCGGCTCGCTCTGATTTTGCTGGCATCCGCGCCCACCAGGCTCACGGCGAGGTGCCCCTTCACCGCACTCAGCGTTGTACGAGCTGCTGAACCCGCTGGTGCGACAGGTCGAGAAGCTCACCCGCGTCGCGCAGACCTAACTCGAGCTCCTCAACGAGAAGCCGGGCTGCCCCCGCGGTCACCGCCTGAGCTTCCTAACGCCAGCGGTGCGCAACATCGCGAGCCTTCCTGCTCTCCCAGATGGCCGTGAGTCGCGACTGTCCGCCAACTTGCGCGACGTCGACGTGCCCCAGGGCCATACCTACGGCATCGGCTGCGAAACTCAGCCTCGCACTTTCGTCACTAATCGTTGACGCTGGTGTAACACCTTGGTGTTACACTTATTAGATGCCCACTCGCTACCGGCGCATCCCCATCACGAGCGATCCGGAACTCGCCGATGCGATCGCTCGGGTCGAGCATCACTTCGCCGGCGCGCCGGCCGCGACGATCGTTCGCGAGCTCGCGATCAAGGGGGCCGAGGCAATCGAGCGCGAACAGAACGACCGCGATCAGGCAATGGAACAGCTCGTCGACCTCGCAGCGAGGCGGACCGACCTGATCGACTGGCACGTGCTTGAGAACATCGACGAGCTCGCGTGGGGCGACTGAACCGAGTCTGTGGCGCGCCGCAACCCGTACGGTGGCGAGACGTTCATCGCGGACAGGTCAGCCTGGGCGCACTCCCACAACTCCCGCGTCAACCGGCACTTCAGTTCGGCTTTGCGGAACGGACAGATCGCGACCTCGCCGATCGTCAAGCTCGAGCTGCTCTACTCCGCGCGCGACGGTGAGTCGTTCGATCGCCTCGCCGCCAACCTCGCGGAGCTTCGCGACGTCCCGCTCACCCGCTCGGTCACGAATGCCGCTCAGCGCGCCTTCCGAAAGCTCGCCCACATGCGGCCGCCCCGCCACCGGAGCGTGTCGCTACCCGATCTTCTGATCGCCGCCGCCGCGGAAGATGCCGCCGTCGGAGTGCTCCACTACGACGAGGACTTCGACACGCTGGCAGAGGTTCTCGACTTCCAAGGCCGCTGGATCGCCCCACGCGGCTCCCTCTGACGGTCGCTCCCGCTATGCCGCCAGCTCGACGAAGCGGCACAAGGCATTCACAAGGCGCATGTCATCGATCGTTCGGCAGCGGACTTCCAGCAGCTTCGGGGACGCGACCAGGATCGCCACGGCTTGCGCTCTCGAGATGGCGACGTTCAGGCGGTTGCGGGAGAACAGGAAGCCGATGCTTCGGACCAGGTCGTCCCCGCTCGACGTGGCCATCGAGAAGATGACCGCCGGCGCTTCCTGGCCCTGGAACTTGTCTACCGTGCCGACTCGAGCACCGGACGGCAGGACGGCGCTCAGGCAGCGGACCTGCGCGTTGTACGGCGTTACCACCAGCACGTTCTCCACGCCGAGGCGCTCGACCTCGCGCGCCACGACCTCCGCTTCCTCGGGCGACGACTGCCGGTTGCTGCTGTGCTCGACCGGGATGAAGCGGAGGCCCTCCTCGCCCTTCAGGTTGCGGTGCTCGCACTCCGGCACCGGGTGTAGTCGGCCCTCGTAGGACATCTCCGAGACGAAGCGGCAGATCGCGGCGTTCATCCGCCACGTGTGCGAGAGGAATAGCCCGCGTTCCGGTGGCACCGTGTCCTCGCCCGCGAGCAGGTGCTCCAGCACCGACACGCCCGCGCCGTCCGGATGGATTCCCTGCGAGACCTGCGCGAGCTGCTGCTGGTCGCCGAGGAAGACGAGGTTCCGCGCGCACGTTCCGGCCGCGAGCGCATCGGCCAAGGACAGCTGCCCCGCCTCGTCCACGAAGAGCGTGTCGACGACGCCCTCCATCGACTCGCGCGCGAACAGCCACGACGTCCCCGCCAGCAGCAGCACGTCGTCCTCCGGCTCATCGAACAGTGCCTGGTCGCTCGACGTCTCGATGAACGGCCCCTCGTACTCGTCGCCCTTCTTCAGCCCGCGGAACTGGACGTCCTCCACGTCCGCGACGTCCTCGACCTCCCGCAGCAGGTTGTGGATCGCCTTGTGGCTCTGCGCCGTGACGCCGACGCGTCGGCCACGCGCCAGCAGCCGCACGATCAGGCGCGCACCGGTGTACGTCTTGCCCGACCCCGGCGGCCCCTGGACGACGAGGTAGCTCGAGTCCAGCGCCTCGACGAGATCCCGAGCCGCCTCGAGGTCGTCCTGCGGCAGCGGCGACACGCCCACGCGCGGCAAGTCCCGGCGCAGGATCGCCTCGAGCGCCGGGTAGCGCCCGTCACCGTCGAGCAACGAGCGACCAAGCCGGCGCAGCGCCGCCTGTTGCACGTTGGTGTTCCAGGCGCCGCCGGGGATCAGCGAGCGCGGCATCGGCAGGTCGTCGAGCTTCGGGCCGCGCTTCAGCCAGAGCCTCCCCTCGGCGTCGTCGATCGATTCGATGTGACCGGCAGCGCCGAGCGTCAAGGGATCGAACACCTCGTCACCCGGATCGAGCTTGTGCTGCTGCGGCGGGAAGGTGAACGGGAAGGCGAGCGACTTCGCGGCGGGAACGGGATCGCCGCCGAGCTCGATCCCGCCGATCGCCTCGACGTCGAACTCCTCGAGCTCCTCCGGCGTCCTCCCTTTCCGGTCGAAGAACGCCCACCAGACCGGCTTCGCCTCGCGTCGGTGGTAGTCGAGCAGCTGCCCGGCGAGCCGCAAGACCGGGTCATCGCGCGCGAGCAACCGCTCCTGGAGCTCGGCCGTCTCGGCCGCAATCTCCGGCGTCTCCCCCACCTCCGGCTGCTCGGGCCAGGGCACGTCGTCCGGCCGCAGCGAGAGCAGCCAGTCGCGGAGCTGCCGTGTCGACTCGCAGTCCTCCGCGTTGTACTCCTCGACCTCCCGCAAGAGCGCGTCGTCACGCGTCTCGAGCCACCGCTCGTACATGAGGATCGAGTCGTCGCCGGCGCGCAGCTCCGCCTCGCGCGTCATGAAGAACTGCTCGACGTTCTTGAGCGAGTACTTCGGATGCGAGTGCCGCAGCGCCTGGCGCACGACCTTGAACAGGTCGACGAAGACGCCGCGGCGGAGCAGGTCGTCGATCTCGTCCTCGCGCGTGCCGTGCTCCCCCATCAGGCGCTTGAGCGCGGACGGCTCGTAGCTCGCGTAGTGGTAGACGTGCAGGCCCGGGTCGCGCGCGAGCCGCTCGCGGACGAAGTCGACGAACTCGTCGAGCGCCCGCCGCTCGGAGTCGCGGTCGTGCGCCCAGAAGGCGCGGTAGCCGTCGGCGTCGCTGACCCCCCAGAGGTACTCGAGCCCGCCGCGCGCCTCCCAGAACGGGTCGCCCTCGATGTCGAAGAAGAGATCGCCGGGCGACGGCGGCGGTAGGAGCGCGAAGCCGCGCGCCGGCTCCCGCGGCACCAGGCGGTGGACGTGCTTGCCGGTGCGCGCGTGGTGGAGCTGGAGCTGCGCCTGCTCGCGCAGCGCGTCGAAGGTCGCGGCCGCGATCCCGGGCGGACGGTGGTCGTCGCGCGCCTCGGCGAGCTCGGTCAGCGTCGTGATCTCGACCGCGGCGAGCTTTGCGACCTGGTCGCGGCGAATGTTGGCGACGCGGGTCGGGTGGTCGTCGCGCTCCCACTGCGCCTCGCAGAGCGGGAGGAAGTCGCAGAGCGGGCAGTGCGCGACGGGCAGCGGGTAGGTGTCGAGCCCGCGCTCGACCGCGGCGACGAACCGGTCGCGGACGCGGCGGAAGTAGGCGGAGAAGTCGTGGAGCCGAAACGAGTCGCGCTCGCCGGAGCCGAGGACGACGTGCATCAGCTCGGGCTCGCACCCCTGAATGCGCGCGACCTGCTCGCAGTAGAAGCAGAGCTGGAGGATGTAGGACGGCTTCGAGTGCCGCGCGAGCTTGGTGTCCGAGACCTCGTAGCTGTAGTCGCCGAGGTCGGACGGCGTCTCGATGCGCTCGAGAAAATCAGCGTGCCCGGTCCAGCCGGTCGGATCGAGGAAGACGGCCTGGTAGATCACCTCGGCCCCGTTCCGCATCGCCTGCTCGGTCCGCGCAGCGGCGGCTTCTGTGTCCCACTCACCGTCGGGCCCGGCAACCTCGATCGCAACGATGTTCTTCCCGGCCGCGCGAAGCGCGTCGAGGTAGTCGCGCTCGTGGTCGTCGCCTTTACGCCGAATCAGCTCGGCCTGCGGGTTTTCGACCTCCGGCCGTGAAAGCTGGCCACGAGCCACCCGAAGCTCGAGCGCGACTAGGTGCTCGCACTCGAGGAAGTTGTTGAGATCGGACGGCGAAGACATCGTCAACATTGTCGCGTTGTGGAATAGGATGTCTCGGGGTCGCCGGCATCTTCGTGTCGCCGGTCGCGAATGGAAAGTGCATGGACTCGCACTACGAGCCGCTGTTGATCGCATACAAGGCGATAAGAGGCGGCGACGAAGAACCGTCCGTCGAGGAGCCGACTAAGCGCGGCGTAGTTCTGAGCCTCGAGCCCGAGCTGCGGGCGAAGATGACGACTACGCGCTCCAAGTACCTGTACGTCTATGAGACCTAGTTGATTACTCGCTGTCGCCGATCGGAAACGGAACACGCTCGCCCTGCCAAGGAGTAGGGACGGGCAGTTCGGGACGCTCCTCCGACGGACTGAGCTCCATCAACTCACGCTCGAGGACCGAGCGCCACTCCTCGAGTGTTCCACGCGCTGTAAGAGGACCTAGCGGTAGCTCTACGGCTTCGGCGCCAGACTCGAGCTCGACAGATTCGCCTCCGATAGTGAGTGCCGCCGAATAGCCGTTCTCGAGATCACTTAGGAAGAATTGGAGGTCGCGCAGAGGGAGCGTCGTCTCCCAAGAAGCTCCGTTTGCTGACGCGTAGACGAGCAGTACCGCCTTCGGATCGTCAGTCGAATCTCCGAAGGCAGCAAACGTCAGCCGTTCGCCCGAAGCAGGATCCTCGGCCATGAAATCCCCGGTGAGTGCGCTCGGCGCAAACGCGTCGAGCACGCCGGTCATCGCCTCGGCGAGTAGTTCGCGTCGTTCGCGCACGAAGTCGGGAAAGTAGTCCGGCGTGCGTAGCTCTTCGTCCACAGGGACGAAGTGTGCGCGCAACTGATCGTCCCCGATCTCTGGAAAGTACTTGGCAGGTGAGCGATCACTGATCTTTCGGTTCGCCTTGCTCGAGATGAATGCAAAATTGGCAAGGTCGTTGATCTCATTCTTGGAGTAGTGCTCGCGAAGCGTCGCGCGTGGGTGGATGTGGTGGTACTCGAGCTTGAAGTTGCCCTGCGCATCGGTGCCGATGTCGACCGCGTGCCACCAGTCCTGAGCGCCGGCCCTTCACGCCGCAAGGTAACTGAGTAGGAAGTACGGGCTGCGGTCCGTTCGCCCGGCGAGCGACTCCGGCGTTACAACCAGACGCTGGCCGAACAGACGAAGGTTTCTAAACAGTTTAACAACTGGATCCTCAGACCGGATCGCAACAAGGTCTTGACCCAGAACGGTTTCGGTGGAACCGCTGTACCGCGCTTGGATAAACGCGCCGAAGAGCCAGTAGATCCCCGGCTGTCCGGGCTCGGGCTCAGGTGCCTTCGGGTCTCGATAGAAGTAGCCGGCCGGGCGACGGCCCTTCTCGCGCTTCGGCGCCTCGCCTTCCTGGATCCGCCAGTGCTCGGCCGGCTCCTCGAACGGTGAGTTCAGGATCGGCTGCTCGACCTCGAAGGCCGTCACGGCCGCGTCCCGAAGAGCGAATTGGAAGCTGCCGGCAAGGCACGCACGATGGAACAGTGTGGGAAACCATGGATCCGGACGGCCGTCGCGTCGTGCTTTCCTGGCGCCGGTGGCACCACATCCGGGGCAAGCATCCCGACCTCGATGTCCCGCCGGAAGCCGTCCGGAGCGCAGTCGAGACACCCGACGAGCGCGTGGCTGGTCGCGGCGCCGGCGAGGAATGGTTCTATGCCACGGAGCGGGCCCAAGCTCCTGGGTCAAGGTGGTCGTACACTACGAGCAGGGCCGGGGCTTGATCGCCACGGCGTTCCCTCGGAGGTCGTTTCCATGACTGTGAAGATCGCCGGCGTCGAGTTCGACAACATCACCTTCGACCGCGAGGCGGACGTTCTCTACCTCTGGGCAGGCGAACCTCGCCGGCCCGCCTACGACGACGCCTCGCCCGAGGGGCACTATCTCCAGTTCGGGCCGGGCGGCGCGCTCATCGCGATCACGATCGTGAACGCTCGCCGAATCTTCGAGCGCGAGGGGAAGATCCCGATCACGCTGCCCGAGCGCCGGATCGAGGCGGTCGACCTGAACGACGTTCTCGCTGCCGCGTAGCCCGCTCATTCCGCCTCGTCGAGCGAGCGCACGACCAGCAGCTCGTTCCCGCGGTCGTCGAGCACCTTCACGGCGATCTCGCGCGTGTCGTCGTCGGTGAACGGCGCGCTGATCGTGCCCGAGAGGTGATTCCAGACCGACTCCTCGAACTCGGTCTTGAGCGCCTTGCGCAGGTTGTCCCAGGCACTCGTCCGCGGGAAGAACGCCTGCGAGACGTGGAACGAGAGGCCGTTCCAGGCCGTGTCGAGAAACCAGGCGGGCACGTCGTCGCCGCTGCGGTGCTGCGCCTCGAAGGTCGTCGGGTCGAAGGTGTCGAGCCCGAGCAGCTCGACCTCGTAGCGCTGCAGTCCGCCCTTCTCTTCCGGGTCGACCCTGCGGATGGCGAGGTCGGGAAGACCCGTGACGGAGAAGAGCTGACTCGACCGCATCGTCTTCAGCAGATCGCCCATGACGAGGTCCGGCGTAGCCTGGACGTATGTTGCCGGAATGCCAACGAGTTGCTCGGTCTTCTCCGCCATCGTGCGCGCGTCATGTCGCCGTCGTCGTTGTTCTTGACGTCTCGGCGGCGCACGAACGGCTGAAAGTTGGACGCGAACTCGACCCCAAAGGGCGGATCGATGTAGATCATTTGAACCTGTCCACCAAGGCCCTCGTACTCGAGCAGCGACTTCATGACGACGAGCGAGTCGCCGAGGATCAGCCGGTTGACCCAGCCGCCCTTGTGCTCGTACGCCTCAAGCTGCTGATGGAGCGGAAGCTGCGGGTCGGCGAAGAGCTGCATCTCCATCTGCCGGTCGCGCTCGTGCCCCTTGAGCGTCTCGAGGATTGCCTTGGTCGACACCCGCTCGTGCACGAAGAGTGGCAGCGACGGCACGTCGAACGAGAGCCGCTCCGCCTTGCCCGCCCAGTTGAGGAACGGTTGGCCGAGTGCCTTCAGCCGCTCGACCGCGTCCTGCAACCCGGCAACCTCAACGCCGTTGAACGACCGCGGCTCAGAGAACCGGTGCGGTGGATCGAGCTTGGACGCCTCCCCGATCTGCGCGAGAAGCCATTCTCCGAGCTCACGTGCCGGGTTCTGCCCGTCCCCAATCAAGTGCGGGGGACAGTGAAGAGTCGTACCGATAGGCCTTCGGCGGCTTCTTCTTCCGAAACTGCGCCTGCGTCCCGACGTCCGGGCGGAGGAGCGCCTCCTCCTTATGCATGTACGACTCGGCTTGGCGCCCGACTTTGCGTGTCGCCACAGGGACCCCCTGTCGAACTGACTACTTCGGCCACCTGCATTGTCACTTGCTAGGCAGACAAACGGAAGGGCCACCGGCACTTACGATCGTTCGGCGCGGACACGGCTACGGCGGTTAGAACGGCTCCCTGAGCAGTACTCAGTACGTGCGGCAGCCGCAGCTCCGGTGCACTTTGGGGGACGGGGCGCACGGGATCGCTGAGGGGGAGAGGGAGAGTCAGCAGTACCCGTTACGGCCGTTGCGGCCTGCGCCCCGCCACGCTTTCACCGGCCCGGGAGCCAGTCTCGGGCTCGCCCCGACTTGGCGGCACCGGCGACAAGGTTGCGAAGCTGACGCGAGAGAGCGTTCTCGTTCTGCTGTGGCGCTCGAACGAGGACGACCCGTTCCTCGCCCAGGGAGACCTCGGCAACCTCTTCCACAGAGATCATCAGGAGTCGCCCCAAGAGGCCGGTCCGTACAACAAGCGCGTCCGGACGATCAATGCGCGAGCGGAAATGCGCCTCCTGGACGACGCCCACCCGTCCCTCGGGCGAGTCGACGCGGAAGCCTTCGCAGCGGCAGAGCCGGTAGTCGAGGTCAAAGGTAGGAGTCCGGAGGAGCCGGACCTCGCTGTTCACGTTGCACTCCTTTCTCCTCGGTACTTCCGTGCTGCTCAGTCAAGGAGTAGGAGCGCGAAACTGGCCGCAGAGAAGACCCCACTACCAGGAACGACTACTTCTCGCTGTGGCTCTCGCAGTCTAGCTCCTCGTTGATGTCCGCGGCTGAGCTGCCGACCGTTGACCGCTCCGGGATCGTCGAGCTCTCGCTCCTGCTGGCCGAAGAGAGCTCGACGATCCTGCTGCCCAGCCCGTGCCCTATTCGCCCCTCTCGAATCGCTACAGAATTGGAACCTCCACGTCTTCGCGCGCTCGTACCATCGGCGCTCGTGAGCGTGGTCGAGCCGCAGCCCAATCCCGAGACGGTCGAAGCGCTTCTCGATACCACGTGGAGGATGGTCGCGTCCGAGGCAGCCAGGACGGATGCACTAGACAGGAAAGCCTCGACCGTCGCCACCTTCGCGTCGCTCGTGGCGACGCTGACGGCTACTCTCGGGCTGCGGTTCGTCGAACAGTTCAACACCTGGTGGGCACTCACCCTCTTCGTCGCGGGTCTCGGCGCCCTCGTCTTCTCCGTCGTCGCGGCAGTAGTCGCGCTCTTCCCGCGGGAGTACCTGTCGCTCGGGATCGCGTATCTCAAGCGTTTTCCGACGTGGTCTGAGATCCGTAAGGCGCCTGCACAGGTTCGAGGTGAAACCATGAGAGGGCTGGTTGAGGCCGTGTCACGAGAGCGCGACGCGAACGACCACAAGGCGGGATGGGTCCGGTGCAGCTTCGTCCTCCTTCTCGCTGGACTCGTGCTGATTGCGGCCGAGGCGGCTACCCTTGCGATTAGGACGGTGACCGGATGAGCGATGACCCACCCGTCGAAAGCGCACCGGTTGAGCCGGAGGGGACGCCCGAGCCGCCAGAAGACTCGTCCCCGTTCGAGCTTCCGCCGATGGATGCCGAAACGAGAAGCAATCGGCCACCGAATGCGGAGGGTCGCGATGGCGACGGATGAGAGGCCCCAACGCCGGCGGCCATCGGAGCCGCGTCCGAATGAGAGCCCTTTCGAGCTCCCGCCGATCGAAGGGATCCTCTTCTCGAAGGACAGCGAGGAAGCGCGCGCGATCCGGGAAGTCATCGAACAGGCCGATCGCGAACGCGCGGAGCAAACCCAGGACTGACAGTCGTTCACCTGGCCGGAGCTTGCTCTCGGGGATCCGGCCTAGGGAGAGTTCAGTTGGCGTCGCGGCGGCGTCTGACGGGTTTTGCCGCGTCCGCGAGCGCGTCGATCACCCTCCGCCTTACGTCTCCGGAGGATGGATCCCGAGTCGATAGGATGAGACGCGCCGGTTCGGGCTTGATGAAGGAGATGACGTGCTCGATCTGAAGGCGGTCGATCTGGCGCTTCTCTGCGAGGCGCTCGAGGACCACTCCGGCTACACCGAGTGGTGGCTCGATCCCGAAACCGGCGCGATCGAGCCCTGGTCGTCAGATCTCTCGGCGGTCGATGAGCCGGAGGAGGTGCACCCGGCCGAGCGGGACTGGATATTCATCGAGCCTCTCCCGTCGGCGGAGAGCTACGAGGATCTCGTCGACTTCACGGCCCAGGTCCGCGATCCTGCCGCGCGCGACCTCCTCGAGCGGGCGATCGCTGGACGCGGTGCCTTCCGCCGCTTCAAGGACACGCTGTTCGAGTTCCCCGAGCTCCGCGAAGCGTGGTTCAGGTTTCACGACGCCCGGGCGGAGCGGCGGGCGCTGCGCTGGCTGGCCGACGAGGGACTCGTGGACGAGGAGGCCGCGGAGCGGGCAATCGAGGCGCGCCCCGACCCCGACCTGGCCCAGATTTCCGGCCCGTTCGACGCCTTCGAGATCGCACGTGCGGCCGCGGATGACCTGCGCGGGCTGTACGGGGATCGCCTCCGGCGGGTGCTTCTGTTCGGCTCGTGGGCCCGGGGTGACGCGCATCCCGAGTCGGACATCGACCTGCTCGTCGTCCTCGACCAGGTCTCGTCTCCGTGGGAGGAGCTCGAGCGGATGGACGACATCCTCGACCGGCATTCGGTCGAGAACGAGACGATTGTCTCGGCGATGCCAGTCGGCGAGCAGGACTTCGCCGAACCCGCGATCCCGGTGCTGATCCGGGCCACGGCCGAGGGACGAGCGATCGCGTGACGCGGAGCCGCTGCGACCTGGAGGCGGCGCGCTTCCTGGCCGGCGGCGGGTTCGCGGAGCAGGCGATCTCGCGCGCGTACTACGCGGCGTTCTATGCCGCCGAAGAGGCCTTGCTCGCTCTAGGCGAGACTCGTTCGAAGCACTCGGGCGTGCTCGTCGCGTTCGAGAAGCTGGTCGTGCGCGAAGGTGGCCTCGACCCCGCGATCGGCCGCCTGCTTCGGTCGCTGTTCCGCCGGAGGAACGAAGCGGACTATGGCGGAGCGCCGGCTTCGCCAGAAGCGGCCGATGAGGCCGCGCGTGATGCCGAGCGAGTCGTCGTCGCCGTCGAGTCATGGCTTGCGAGCAAGTGACCTACGAACGCGTGGGAAACGCCGAAGCCAAGACGATCGAGGCGGCCGCCTACGAGCGTCCGAAGACGTCGTCCTCTTCGAGACGCGGCGGCCACTCCACCGGGTTCGCTGGGTCACCGGGGCGCACTTCGTTCGGCCTCCACGGCAAGCACGGTTTCCGCTGAGGCTCGTGCTTACGATCGCTCGAGCCGCTCGACGAACTCGCGCGGAGTGAGGACCGGCACCGGCGGATCGGCGAGCTCGGTGAGGTGCTTGTCGCCCGAGACGATGGCATCGGCCCCGACGGGGATCGCCAGCGCGACGAGGTAGTCGTCGCCAGGATCAGCGGTGATCGCCCGGACCTCCTCGGGATCGCGCACGAGGATGCCTTCTCGCGCGAGCGCCTCGACGTATGCGCGGGCTTCGTCCTCGGAAGCCACATCGCGGAACTTAGGACGCAACAGTACGTCCTCGAGCTCGTGGAGGAGCTTCGGCGACACGACGAGGTCGAACTCACCTTCCCGCCATCGATCGAGGATTTCCGCCGGCGGACCGCTGTCCGTGAGGACCGCGAAAACGAGCACCCCCGGGTCGAGCACGACCCGCAGCACGCTCTAACGGCCGCTCGTCTGGCGCCGCTCCCGGCGCATCGCGTGAAGCTCTTCGTACGCGAGCCGCATCGCTTCCTCCTCGTCGAGGTCCCTTCGCGAGCGGATGCGGTCGATCACAGCGAGCCCGAGGTACTCCCGGAGTGCCTCTTCAACGACATCGG
>WNGF01000465.1_pt1 | contig 58566 bp, 53 predicted proteins | sample 5400641 | NCBI WGS metagenome assembly WNGF01 (sample SAMN13153371, study PRJNA577476) | soil metagenome | isolation source: 80 cm soil or saprolite under grassland replicate 2 | place: USA:California | collected 2016-06-15
ACCGGACCGGGAGACGGTCGACCGTTTTCACGAGCAGGCGCTCGCCGCCGGCGGGCGGGACAACGGGCCTCCCGGCGAGCGCGCGCAGTACCACTCCGGCTACTACGGCGCGTACGTGCTCGACCCGGACGGGAACAACATCGAGGCGGTCTTCCACGGCCGCTGACCTGCGCAAGTGGCGCGTCGCGGGCTCCTACCTGGAGTCCTGCAACTGCGAGGCGATCTGCCCGTGCCGGCGGATCGACGGCGTGATGGGCGGGCGCTCGACCTACGGCGAGTGCCTCGGGGCGCTCTCGTGGCGGGTCCTGGACGGTCACGCCGACGGGATCGACCTCGCGGATCTCGGCGTCGTGCTGGCGAGCCGTTACCACGACGACGAGCCGGGGTCGCCGTGGAGCTTCGTCCTCTACGTCGACGAGCATGGGGACGAGCGAGAACGCGAGGCGCTCGCGGACATCTTCGGCGGGCGCGCGCCGGGGACGCAGACCGAGCACTTTCCGTGGGCCTGGAAGGAGAGCCACCTGCTCGCTGTCAGGCCCGCACGGATCGAGATCGACCACACGCCGGGCCGCGGCTGGTTCCGGGCGGGCGGATTCGTCGAGGTACGGGTTGCGCGGCCGGTCGAGAGGGGCGAGACCGTCACCTGCGTGATCCCGGGCCATGAGCGCTCGGGCCGGGAGGTCCTCGCCGACTCGCTCCGGGTGAGCGACGACCCGCTCGAGTTCTCGTTCAGCGGCAACTGCGGGTACGAGAGCGACTTCGACTACCGCTCCGAACCCGCCAACTAGACTCAGCGCCGTGTCGAGCGAGCCGCTGAGCGACGAGCAGCGCGAGATTCGCGACCTCGTGCGCACGCTCGCGCGGGAGCGGGTGGCGCCGCGGGCGGCCGAGATCGACAAGTCCGCCGAGTTCCCATGGGACATGGTCGAGCTGCTGCGGGAGCACGGCGTGTTCGGGCTCCCGTTCGAGGAGGAGCACGGCGGCACGGGCACAGGGGCGCTGATGGTGCTGGTCGGGATCGAGGAGCTCTCGAAGGTCTGCGCGACCACCGGCCTCTTGCTGGCGGTGCAGGAGCTGGGCTCGCTCGGGCTCAAGCTGGCCGGGACGGAGGAGCAGAAGGGCCGCTACCTGCCTCGGCTCGCGAGCGGGGAGTGGCTGCCGGCGTACGCGCTCACCGAGCCCGGATCGGGGTCGGACTCGGCCGCGATGCGGACGGAGGCGCGGCGGGAGGGCGGCGAGTACGTCCTGAACGGCTCGAAGCGGTTCATCACCAACGCGGGCGTCGCCGAGCTCTACACGGTCTTCGCCAAGACCGACCCGGGCGTGGGGCACGCGGGGATCTCGGCGTTCGTCGTCGAGGCCAGCTCGCCGGGCTTCGAGGTCGGCCGGATCGAGCCGAAGATGGGGATCAAGGGCTCGACCACCGGCGAGATCTTCTTCAACGACTGCCGCGTGCCGGCGGACAACCTGCTCGGCGAGGAGGGCGACGGCTTCCCGATCGCGATGCGCGTGCTCGACCGCTCCCGGCCGGGGATCGGGGCGCAGGGGCTCGGCCTGGCGCAGGGCGCGACCGACTACGCGCTCGAGTACGCGAAGAGCCGCGAGACCTTCGGCCGGCCGATCGCGGAGCACCAGCTCGTCGGCGCGGCGCTCGCGGACATGGAGACGAAGTGCGAGGCGGCGCGAGGGCTGCTCTACAGGTGCGGGCAGTTGATCGACGAGGGCGCCGACGGGCCGGAGCTGACGAAGATCTCGGCGATGGCGAAGCTCTACTGCACCGACGTGGCGATGGAGGCAACCACCCAGGCGGTGCAGATCCTCGGCGGCTACGGCTACATCCAGGAGCACCCGGTCGAGCGGATGATGCGGGACGCGAAGATCACGCAGATCTACGAGGGCACGAACGAGATCCAGCGGCTCGTGATCGCGCGCGAGATGTTGAAGGAGAACCGTGCGTCCCTGCTGGCCGGCGTTGGGTGAACGCGCGGGCTCAAGCTCGAGGCTGGCCCGCAGCTTCGGCCACATAGCGATCGACTACGACGCGGCACGACCCGGGTACGCGCCGGAGGCGCTGAGGCGGGCCGAGGACGCGCTCGGCCTGGGCAGCGATGCGCGCGTCGTCGATCTTGGTGCCGGAACGGGGAAGCTGACGCGCCGGCTTGTGGACCGGTTCACCGAGGTCATGGCCGTCGAGCCGGATGACGAGATGCGCGCGATGCTCGAGGCGAGCACCCCCGGCGCCGTCAGCCACGCCGGCACCGCGGAGGCGATTCCACTTCCCAATACGTCCGTCGACGCCGTCTTCGTCGCCGACGCGTTCCACTGGTTCGAGGCGCCGGCGGCGCTGCGCGAGATCGGCCGCGTCCTGCGTCCCACCGGCGGACTCGCGTTGCTCTGGAATGTGTGGTGGAGCGACATGCCCGACGGAACCTTCGACAGGCTCGACCCGCCGCTGCCGGCGGCGGCGAGGGAGCTGCTCGACGCCGTGTACTTCGAGTCGGGCCGGGCGGGCGCGCGCAGCGACGACGATTCGCTCGAGGTCTTCGCGGATTCGCCGTTCGGGGCGCTGCACGAGGACGAATTCGTGCGCGTGCTTCACCTCGACCCGGCGGAGGTCGTGGCCCTCTATGGGACGATCAGCTTCGTCGCGTCGCTGCCCGAGCGCGAACGAACCGACCTGGCGAACCGCATTCGCGGGCTCCTCTCGGGCACGTACCGGCTGCCGCTCACGACCAAGCTCTTCTGGACACGGCTTCGATGAGGTGCGTGAACAACGTCCGTGGGTAGGACAGCAAGCTCTCCACACCGCACGTCGGCCGAGCTCGCCCGTAGCTTCGGCGGCGCGGCCGAGGACTACGAGCGAGGCCGCCCCGGCTGGCCGGATGGCGCGATTTCCCATCTCACCCAGGAACTCGGGCTCGCGCCCCAGGCGACCGTGCTCGACCTCGGCGCGGGCACCGGCAAGCTGACGCGCGCGCTCGTAGAGCGGTTCGAGCACGTCACGGCAGTCGAGCCGCTCGAGAGCCTGCGCCGCAGGCTCGAAGCGATGGTTCCGGAGGCGACGGCTCTCGGGGGGACGGCGGAGCGGATCCCGCTTCCTGACGAGAGCGTCGACGCGGTCTTCGTCGGCGAGGCGTTCCACTGGTTCGATGGCGGGCGCGCCCTGGCCGAGATCGCACGCATCCTGCGCGGCTCGGGCGGGGTCGCGCTCCTGTGGAACGTCCAGGAGGGGACGGAGCCGCCGGTGCCGCCGGAGGTGCAAGAGCTCCTCGACCGGCTGCGGCTGGAGGCGAAGCCGGCGCGGGCCAGATACGGCTCGTACGAATGGAGGCGAGCGTTCGAAGGCGCTCCGTTCGAAGACCTGCGGGAGGCGCGCTTCGCGCACGCGATCAAGCTCGACCGCGACGGGTTGCTTGCCTACGCCTCGTCACAGAGCTACGTCGCCGTGCTGCCGGAGGAAGAGCGGACGGCCGTCCTCGACGAGCTGCGTGGGCGGATCGCCGACGGCGTCTACCGCTTGCGGTTTCGCACGGACGCCTTCTGGACGAGGCTCGTCCAAGCGCGATGAGCGACGCCATCGAGATCCGCGAGGGCCGGCGGGTCGTCAGGCTCTCGAGCCCCGACCGCGTGGTCTTTCCGCGCGACGGCGTCACGAAGGGGGATCTGTTCGAGTACTACCGGGAGGTTGCGCCGGCGATCGTCCCCCATCTCCGAGGCCGGCCCTTCACGATGAAGCGCTGGCGCGAGGGCGCATCGGGAAAGGCGTTCTTCCAGAAGCAGGCGCCGAAGGGAATGCCGTCCTGGATCAAGACGCGCCGGTTTCGCACCTGGCCGCGGGAGGGCGGCTCGCGGCTCGTCGACTTTCCGCTGGTCGACAACGAGCTGGCGCTGCTCTGGATGGTGCAGATGCACTGCATCGACATGAACGCGTGGTACTCCCGGGTCGACCGGCCCGAGCGCCCGGACTTCGCCCTCTTCGACCTCGACCCGCCCGACCGGCGCGACGGGTTCGCGCTCGCGGTACGCGTCGCGCACCTCGTGCGGGCGGCGCTCGAGGAGCTCGAGCTGGCCTCCTACGTGAAGACCAGCGGTGCGGACGGGATCCACGTCTTGGTGCCGATCGCCCGCCGGTACTCGTACGAGCAGACGTATGAGTTCGCCGAGCTTCTCTCGCGTCGGCTCGAGGCGGAGCACGAGGGCCTCGTCACCACCGAGTGGCTGAAGCGGAAGCGCCACGGCGTGCTCGTCGACCACCGGCAGAACGGCTGGGGGAAGACGATCGCATCGGTCTACTCCGTTCGGCCGCGCCCCGGTGCGCCGGTCTCGACGCCGCTGCGGTGGGACGAGCTCTCGGAGCGCCTGCGGCCGCGTGACTTCGGGATGCGGGAGGCGCTCGAGCGCCTCGAGCGGCACGGCGACCTATTCGAGCCGGTGCTCCGCGGAGGGCAGGCGCTCGGCCCGGCCCTCCGAGCCGTGCGCAGTTGAGGCGGGCGGTCGTGATCGGCTCCGGCCCGAACGGGCTGGCCGGGGCGATCGCGCTCACGCGGGCGGGGCTGGAGGTCGAGGTGCACGAGGCCGAGGCGCAGCTCGGCGGCGGCCTGCGCTCAGAGGAGGTCACTCTCCCAGGCTTCGTGCACGACGTCTGTTCGTCGATCCACCCACTCGGGGTGGGCTCGCCGTTCTTCCGTGAGCTCGAGCTGGAGGTCGAGTGGATCCATCCGGGCGCGCCGGCGGCGCATCCCTTCGACGACGGCACGGCGCTCCTGCTCGAGCGCGACGTCGGCTCCACCGCGCGCCGGTTCGGCGGCGACGCGCAGTCGTACCGCGAGCTGGTCGGGCCGCTCGTGCGCTCGTGGCAGGAGATCGAGCGCGTGCTGCTCGGCTCCTATCCGATCTCACCTCGTCGGCTGCTCGAGCTCGGGCGCCACCTGGGCGCGCGCGGTCTGGCCGAGGCCCTGCGCGCCTTCCTCGCCGCCGCCCGTCCGCTGGCCGAGAGGCGGTTCGCCGAGGAGCGCACGCGCGGGTGGTTCGCCGGCCACGCCGCTCACTCGATGCTCCCGCTGGAGCGGCGGCCGAGCGCGGGGGTGGGGCTCGTGCTCGTCACCCTCGGCCACGCGGTCGGCTGGCCGTTTCCGCGGGGAGGCTCCCAGCGGTTGGCCGACGCCCTCGCAGGCCGGCTGCGGGAGCTCGGCGGGGAAATCCACACGTCGAGCCCGGTCGACGAGCTCCCGCGGGCGGAGATCGTGCTCGCCGACGTCGTCCCGCGGGAGCTCGTACGGCTTGCGCGGGGCCGCCTGCCGGAGCGCTACGAGCGGCGATTGCGCGCGTACCGGCACGGGCCCGGCGCCTTCAAGCTCGACTGGGCGCTCGACGGGCCGATCCCCTGGCGCGCGGCCGAGTGCGTCCGCGCCGGCACCGTCCACCTCGGCGGCACGCTCGACGAGATCTCCGCCTCCGAACGCGGGGCCTGGAGTGGGCGGCCCGGCGGGCGCCCCTTCGTGCTCCTCGCCCAGACGAGCCTCTTCGACGAGACCCGGGCCCCGGCGGGCAAGCACACGGCGTGGGCCTACTGCCACGTTCCGAACGGCTCGACTGTCGACATGACCGAGCGGATCGAGGCGCAGGTCGAGCGGTTCGCGCCCGGGTTCGGCGAGACGATCCTCGCCAGGCACGCCTTCGGCCCCACAGCGCTCGAGGCGCACAACCGCAACCTCGTCGGGGGCGACTTGAACGGGGGCGCGATGGACCTCGGCCAGCTTCTCTTCCGGCCGGTGCGCAGCCTCGTCCCGTACCGGACGCCGCTGCCCGGCGTCTACCTATGCTCTTCGTCGACGCCGCCCGGCGGCGGCGTCCATGGGATGTGCGGCTACTCCGCCGCTCGGGTTGCGTTGCTGGATCTAAGGATTCCCTCTGTCTGACTCATCGGTCATTTCAGACGGACGCACGGGCAGAGCCCGTGCGTCCTGAAGGCGGCACCGCAAGCGGTGCCTAAGGCCGTAGCGAAGACGTGTCCACGACCTCGAAGCTCGACCCCTTCACGCGCGCGAGCGTGTGCAGCTGGTCGTTCGACCAGCCCGGGCTCGGCGCGCCGCTGATGTACCAGCTCGGGCCGTTGTCGGCGACGATCATTCCGTAGCGCTTGAGCGCGGTCAGCACGATCCGCGCCTGGCGCGGGAACGGCCGGACGTCGAAGCTCGCCGTCAGGCGCACGCGCAAGCCCATCGGCGGCAAGCTCGGGTCCGTCAGGTTGCTGGCGTAGTGGCGGGCGGGGTAGACGTAGGCGCGGCGTGTCCGCTCGACCGTGAAGCGGAGCGCATGGTTGATCACGCCGCGGCGGACCTCGTCGTAGCGCGCGAGGCCGGGGAAGATCGGGAGGCCGGCAGCGTCTGCCGACGTCCAGCCCGGGGGCCGGAGGCGGTTCGAGCGGAGGCTCCAGGTCGCGCCCGCCCAGGCGTGCCAGCGGCCGTTGCGGCGCTCGAGCGCGCCGAGCTCGTAGAGGCGGCAGGCGTTCCTGTCGACCAGCAGTGCGTGATGGTCGCTCCCGCCCTCGATATGGGCGTGCCTCGGGATCGGGTAGCCGACGCGGTCGCTCTCGTCGGCGTACTCGAACGAGACGCGGGAGCGGGGGGTCGAGCGGCCAACGACGTCGAACGGGAAGCCGATCGGCGAGCCCTGCCAGAGGCCCGAGCCGAAGTCGGCGTGCAGGCCGGTGCCGGGGCCGATCGACGCGATGATCGCGGCGGAGCTCTTCGCCACCCGGAGCCGGTCGACGCGCTGGTTCCAGGGGTTGGATGCCGGGAAGACCGGACAGCGCGGCGCGGCGGGCAGCCGGAGCGCGTGCGCCGAGGCGCCCGCGCAGCCGAGCGCGGCGGTGACGGCAATGAGGGCGGCCGGGTTGACCTTCACGCGGAAGCTATCGGCTTGGAGCTGTCGCTTTTGGACACCTCGGGGCAGGTACCCGAAGACCTCCTCCCCGCTATGAGCCTAATGCGGAAGAGCGCACGTGTGTGTCACGGGACCGTGCCGAAAGCGTGACATTCGGTCCGGAGCCAGGCGCCGGCGGGGCGGGCGTCTGCTCTAGCGCGGGCCGCGCGCGCGAAGTGACGCCTTGTACGCCCGCTTCTTCGCCTGGTAGTCCTCGAGCGCCTCGGCCGAGTCGACGTCCCCGAGCGAAGGATGGCCTGGGACGAGCTCCCGGGCGGCCTCGACCCCGAAGCGCTTCGCCAGTACCGCGCCGAGGGTCATCACCTTCATCTTCCCGAAGCCGGGTAGCGCCGAAAGACGCCGCCGTAGCTCGGCGCCGTCGCCGGCCTCGCTCCACACGCGCTCGGCGTCGCCGCCGTAGTCCTCCGCCACGACGGCGGCGAGCTCCTGCACCCGCTCCGCCATCGTCCCCGGGAAGCGGTGGATCGCAGGCGACTGGCGGAAGGCCTCCGCCAACCGGCCCGGATCCGTTCGCGCGATCCTCGCCGGGTCGAGCGTCCCCAGCCGCTGCTTCAGCTTCAGCGGCCCGGTGAACGCCGTCTGCACCGGTACCTGCTGGTCGAGGGCGAAGCCGACCAGCAGCGCGAACGGCTCGCGTGCGAGCAGCTCGTCCGCTTCGTCCACGCCGGTGAAATGGAGCCGGTCGGGCCGCGTCGTCGCCATGCCGCGATCCTACAACCACTCCGAGGCCCGCTCGGCGATCGCGATCGTCGAGAGGTTCGTATTCGCGCGCGGGATGGTCGGCATCGCCGACGCGTCCACCACGTAGAGGTTCTCGAAGCCGAGCACGCGGCAGCGCTCGTCCACCACGGCCCCGATCGCGCACGTGGCGACCGGGTGGAAGAAGCCGCGCGCCGTCTCGCGCACGTGCCGTTCCGCGTCCACCTCCGCCCCCGGCCGCTCCTCCCGCGCGGCGTAGGCGGCGATCGGCTCCGCGGCGGCCAGCTCCCGTAGCCGCTCGAAGCCCTCTATGAGCACTTCCGCGTCCCGCTCGTCGCGAAGGAAGCCGTGGTCGATCGCGAGCGGCGTCTCCGGGTCGCGGCCGTGCAGGCGCACCGAGCCGCGCGAGAACGGCTTCATCGCAAACACGGCGGCGCTGATCTCCGGCCCGGGATCGAGCGCGGGGAAGAGGAAGAGGTCGTTCACGCCGGGCGGGCACGAGCGGCTGCGGCCGGCGATCGTCACCTGCGCCATCCAGAGATCGTGCTTCGCCTCGTGCGCGGCCGTCTCGCGGACGAGCCGCTCCGTCGGCTCCCAGCCCGCTCCCGTACCCGCGTGATCGACCAGGCCTTCGCCCACGGGCAGCTCCGCGACGAGCGGGATCCCGTGCCGCCGGAGCTCGTCCGCCGGGCCGATTCCGCTCCGAAGGAGGATCGCCGGGGAGCCGTAGGAGCTCGCGGCCACGGCGACTACCTCCGAGCGCAGCTCCCGCCCGCCGGCAATCGCGCCTACGGCGCGGCCGTCCTCGACGAGCACCCGGTCGACGAGCGTCTCGGCGAGGATCGTCAGGTTCGGGCGCCCGCGGCCCGGGTCGAGGTACGCGAACCCGGTATGCCAGCGGACGGCGCCCACGGCGTTCACGGGGTGCACGATCGCCTCGCCGCCGCCTGCCTCGCGAAACGCCTGATGCCAGGGAGAGAGCTCCTCCTCCGCGAAGCGGCGTACCTGCAGCGTCTCCTCGGCGCGGCGCAGGAACGGCGCCAGCTCCTCGTACGACCAGCCCGGCCCCCACTCGGCGTACTCGGCGGGCGCGCCCGCCAGGGTCACGCAGGCGTTGTGCGCCGAGCAGCCGCCGATCACCCGGGCGCGGATCTGCGAGCGGTCGTCCTCGTCGTCGCGCTCCCAGCGGTGTGAGTCGATTGCGAGCCGGCAGGCGTCCTGGATGTCCGCCGGCCAGCGGCCCTCGTCGTAGTGCCCGTAGTCCGGTCCGGCCTCGACGAGACACACAAACCGGTTCGGATTCTCGCTCAGCCGCCCCGCGAGGGCGCAGCCTGCCGCCCCGCCCCCGAGCACCAGGACGTCGAACGAGCGCTCGCGCGGCACGGACGAACTATTTCAGTTTGCCCTGCAATCGGCCTATCCTCGGTGTGTGAGGACCTGTCCCGCCTGCCGCCGGGAAAATGCCGAGAGCGCTCGCTTCTGCGTCTCCTGCGGGCAGCCCTTGATCTCGCTCTGCGCCGAGTGCGGCGCCCAGTTGCCAGCAGGCGCCGGGTTCTGCCCCGCCTGCGGCGCGCCGGCTGCTCCCCGTCGCGCGCTCGTCGGTGAGGAACGCAAGGTCGTGACGGCGCTGTTCGCCGATCTCGTGGACTTCACCAGCCACGCCGAGCTTCTCGATCCGGAAGACGTGCGCGGGCTGCTCTCGCCCTACTTCACCCGCCTCCGCGCGGAGATAGAGCGGTTCGGTGGAACGGTCGAGAAGTTCATCGGCGATGCGGTGATGGCCTTGTTCGGCGCTCCGGTCGCCCATGAGGACGACCCGGAACGCGCTGTTCGGGCAGCGCTCGCTGTGCGCGACGCCGTTGTGGAGCTGAACGAACGCACGCCGGAGGTGGATCTGCACGTGCGGGTCGGCGTCAATACCGGCGAGGCGCTGGTCGCGATCGGTGCGAGTCCGACGGAAGGCGAAGGGATGGCCTCGGGTGACGTCGTCAACACGAGCTTCCGCCTCCAGGCGGCCGCGCCCGTGGACGGGATCCTCGTGGGTGAGACGACGTATCGCGCTACGGCCACGACGTTCGACTACCGCCCCAAGGAGCCGGTGCACGCAAAAGGCAAGCGCGAACCCGTTCCGGTGTGGGAGCCGCTCGGGCTTCTCTCGAGGACTGATGCCGCTGCTCCGCCGCCCTCGCCGCTCGTCGGTCGTTCTCAAGAGCTCGATCTCCTCCTCACCGCGCTCGCGCGAGTCCGGCGTGAGCGGACGACGCAGCTCGTCTCGCTGATCGGCGTCCCCGGAATCGGCAAGACGCGCCTCGTCAGAGAGCTGCTCGAGGCGGCCGAGGACGATCCGGATCCAGTCACCTGTCTTCGAGGGCGCTCGCTGCCGTATGGGGAAAGCATGAGCTTCGCCGCCCTCGCGGACATGGCCAAGAGCCAGGCCCGGATCTTGCGCACCGACGTCGCGGACACCGCCGCGTCGAAGCTCCGCGGCGCCCTCGACGATCTGTTCCCCGACGCGGGTGAGGCTCGGTGGGTCGAGTCGCAGCTCCGCCCGCTCGTCGGCCTGGACGAACCGCGCCGGCTGCCGCAGGACGCAAGGGCGGAGGCGTTCGGCGCGTGGCGCCGGTTCTTCGAGGCGCTGGCGAACCGGCGGGGCGCGGTCATCGTCTTCGAGGACCTTCACTGGGCCGACGACGGACTGCTCGACTTCATCGACCACCTCGCCGACTGGGCCGGCAGCTGTCCGCTGTTCGTGATCTGCACCGCACGGCCCGAGCTGCTCGAGCGCCGGCCCGGCTGGGGCGGCGGCAAGCGGAACGCGGCGACGGTTTCGCTGGCTCCGCTCACCGACGACGAGATCGGTCAGCTGGTCGGTGCTCTGCTCGAGCAACGGGCGCTGCCGGAGGAGGTCGAGGCGCCGCTCCTGGCGAGCGCCGGGGGAAATCCGCTGTATGCAGAGGAATACGCGCGAATGCTTCGCGACCAGGACTTCCTGACCGTGGGCGGAGCGTTGCGCGGTCTCCCACTCCCGCATTCCGTGCAGGGCATCATCGCCGCCCGAATCGACGCGTTGTCGGCCGAGGAGAAGCGGGCGTTGCACGCCGCCGCGATCGTGGGCAAGTCCGCCTGGACCGGTGCGGTCGCCGCGCTCGCCGAGCTCGAACGGCCCGCCGCCGAGGAGACGCTGCACGCCCTGGAGCGCAAGGAGTTTCTGCGGCGCGAGCATCGGTCTTCCGTCGCGGACGAGATCGAGTACTCCTTCCACCACGTCCTCCTCCACGACGTCGCGTACGCGCAGATCCCCCGGCCCCGGCGGGCCGCCGGCCATGAGCACGCAGCCGAGTGGATCGAGTCGCTCTCGTCCGATCGCGAGGATCAAATCGAGCTGCTCGCCCACCACTATCTGCGAGCGCTCGAGCTGTCGCGCACGTTGGGCACTGCCAGCGACCGGCTGATCGAGCGCGCCCGGACCGCCCTGCGCGAAGCCGGCGACAGGGCGACGGCGCTCAATGCTCACGGCTCGGCTGCGCGGTTCTACGAGGCCACGCTCGACCTTTGCCCCGACGACGATCCGGAGCAAGCGCGAGACCGTTTCCGTCTCGGACGCGCGCTCTTCCACCAGGGTGCCGGCGCCGAGATGCTCGAAGAGGCACGCGAAGGACTGCTCGCCGTCGGCGACAAGGCGTCTGCGGCCGAAGCGGAGGCCTTACTCGGCGTCCTCGCGGCCCGCGAAGCTCGCGCCAAGACCGCGCTCGGGCACGTCAAGAAGGCGGCGGAGCTTCTGGCGGACGCGCCACCTTCGCCGCCGAAGGCGAAGGTGATCGCCAGCCTCGCCGGGATCCTGATGACAGCCGAGCCTGAGGAGGCGATTCGCCTCGGCAGCGAGACGCTTGTAATGGCAGAGGAGCTCCAGCTCGACGATCTGCGCGCGCACGCGTTGACGACGATCGGCTTCGCCCGGGGGACGACGGGCGACGACGGCGGCGTCGATGATCTCGAACAGGCCGTGGCCATCGCCGAGACGGTCAGCTCGCCGGAAACCATCCGCTCGCACGCGATGCTGGCCGCGGTGCTTGATCACCAGGGCGACCTGCGGCGTGCCGCCGAAGTGCGCGAACGGGCGTGGCGTGCAGCAGATCGTTTCTGGAACCCGATGTTGATCCGATTCCTCGAGAGCGAGAGGGTGGCCGAGTCGTACTGGAGCGGCCGCTGGGACGACGCAGTTCGGGTTGCCGACGACTTCGTCGAGCAGTCGGAGAAGGGCGCACGTCACTACGGTGAAATCCTCTGCCGACAGATGCGGGCGGAGATCCGGCTCGCACGCGGCGATCACGAAGGAGCGCTCGACGACGCCACGCGAGGACTTGACCGCGCCCGGCGGACAGGCCATCCGCAGAGCCTCTACCCTGCGCTCGCAATCGCGGGGCGCATCCTTCTCCTGGCGGGCGAGGGAGACGAGGCCGGACGGCATGCGGACGAGCTCCTCCGGCAGTGGCGCAGGGCCCCGAGCACCCCGCCGTCCTTCTGGGTCACGGACGTGGCGATCGTCTTGACGGGCCTTGACCGCGGCGAGGAGCTGGCGGCGCTCGCGAAGACCGGGTCGTCGACGCGCTGGCTTGCCGCGGCCTCCGCGCTGCTTGTCGAGCCCGCGCACGCAGTCGAGCTCTACCGCGAGATCGGCAGCCGCCCCGACGAGGCCTACGCCCGGGTGCGCACCGCCCAAGCGCTCCTGGGCGAGCGAGAGCGGGCGCAGGCGGAACGACAGCTCGACCAGGCGCTCGCGTTCTACCGCGGCGTCGGCGCCGAGGCTTATGTGCAAGAGGCGGAGCGACTAGTCGGCGCTTCCGCCTGAGCTCTCGGCTTCCTCGAGTTCCTCGACTGTCAGCAGCGAGAGCGACTCCGAGCCGAGCGCTTGCTCGACGCGCTCTCTTGTCTCTTCAGCCTCAGTGGGCGTGCCCGGGAAGTGGACAAGCGCGTATGCCGGACTTCCCGACGGGTCGAAATAGACCTCGTCAAGGCCGGCGCCGCTCCTCGTCACGCGACGAAGAATCTCCTTCTTGAGCGCGTATGGACTGTCGTAGAGAGCCTTGAGTGCTTCAGGGGTACCGATCCGAGTCCAGCCAGTCGGCATCGTGACCTCCGTTCGTCGTAGCCGCGGGCCTCGATCATCCCGCGACCGAAGGCTCAGCGCAAGGTCTGCGCTAACGCTCGGTCTGCGCCTCCAACCACCGGCGTGCCTCGCCGATCGAGCGCAGGCGGACGAGTCGCGCGTCCCCGCCGAACTGCCTCGGCCATTCGCGCCGGTGCCGGACGTGGGTTCGGATTAGCCAGACGAAGATCGAATCGCGGCTCGCGAACGCTTCGCGCCAGGACTCCCGGTTGCCGCTCCAGAGCTCGAGGTCGTTGTGGATGCGCTCGATCGTCCGGCGCCAGAGCCGCCGCAGCTTGAGCCGGAAAGGGAGATCGAGCCACACGATCGTGTCCGCCTCGCGCAGGACGAGCTCGTCAAGCTTGGAGTCGTAGTTGCCGTCGATCACCCAGCCCTCTCCGGCAGCGGCCATGGCCTCGTGCACCCGGCGCCGGAACTCCTCGTCGCTCGGATGCGTCCAGTCCGGCTCCCAGTGGAGCGCGTCGAGCTCGACGTGAACGAGTCGCAGCCGCCGCGCGAGCTCCGCGGCGAACGTCGACTTCCCTGAGCCGGGTGTCCCCTTGACGCTGATCTTCCGCGCCATGCGGCGATCCTACGGCCGGCTGGACGGAACGGTCGAGGGCCACCGTCCGTCTAACTTCTCGTGAGACCCGACACGGCGATGCCGACCGCTTCGCCGACCTGGTTGCGGAGCACGATCGTCCGTTGCGCGCGCTCGCCTTCCGGCTGCTCGGCGACCGAGAGGCGATGGACGACGTCCTCCAAGAGGCCTACGCAAAGGCCTTTCGGGCGCTGCCACGCTTCCGGGGCGAGGCGGCGACCGGTACGTGGCTCTACCGGATCGTCTACAACGTCTGCCTCGACGAGCTGCGGCGAGACCGTCGTGTCACAGAGCTGCCGCTGGAGACGGCCGCGCCAGCGAGCGCACCCGATCCCGGCGAGTCGGCCGCCCGCCGCGAGGCGCTTGTGGCGGCGCTCGCCGCTCTTGCTCCCGACCAGCGCGCGGCCGTGCTGCTCGTCGACGCGGAAGGGCTCGACTACCCCGCGGCGGCGCGAGTGCTCGGCGTCCGCGTCGGCACGCTCGCCTCGCGCCTCAGTCGCGCGAGAGGGTCGTTGCGGCGCGCGCTTACCGCCGAGCCGGAAGGAGTGGAGAGCTGATGAGCAATCAGCCGCATTACCGTGACGAGGCGCTCGGCGCCGCCCTGCGCGAGCTGGACCTCCCGGAGCACCGGCCGGAATTCGAGCGGGAGCTCCAGCAGCTGCTCGAGCGGGAGCGGCGGCGCACCTCGAGGCGGCCGTACGTGGCCTGGGGCGCGCGCGCCGCGGTCGCAGCGTTCGTCGCCGGCGTGATCGTCGCCGTCGTAATGCCCCGCGGGGGCTCGGGCCCGTCCGTCGCGCTCGCGGCGCGAGTGAAGGCGAAGGCCGCGGCGGCGCTCGCCGAGGGGCGGACGCTGCGCGGGGTGATCGTCTCGCGCTTCCGGCGCGGGAGGTTGGAGGTCTCGCGCTGGTCGTTCGCGATGAACGGCCGCGGTGATCTTCGCTCCACCGCGCTCGACGGCTCTGGGGACTACGTGTTCGATGCGTCGGGCGGCGTCCTCCGTTCCTACAGCGTCTCGGCTGCCCTCGGAAGCGGGCCGCATTTCGCGTCGGTCGTAACGGGCGAAGCGCCGGGGCCGCCCGACGGAGGCCCGGGCGACGCATTTCTCCAACGGCAGCTCGGAGCGGTCGTGCGGGCGCTGCTGGCGGCGCAAGATCCCGCGGTTCGCGAGACGACGTTCGAGGGCCGGAAGGCGTGGCACGTCGTGCTGACGACGCAGCCGAACCGATGGTACGGCGACCACGACCGCCTCGATGTGATCATCGATCAGGAGACGGGCATTGCGCTCCCGGCTCTCTACACGCTCCGTGGAGAGTTCGAGAGCGAGCTGCGGGTCGAGCGCTTGATCGTCGATCGTCCGCTGCCGCCCAAGACCTTCACGCTTCGCTTCCCCGGCGGGAAGGAAGTGCTTCGTTCCGACGACGGATTCCGCCGTGTTCCGCTCGAGAGGGCGTCGTCGGTCGTGAGATACGACCCGCTCGTTCCTGACTCCGTGCCCGATGGCTACCACTTGGTCGATGTAGCCGTCGCGCGTGAACCCGCTCCGGCCGACCCCATTAATCCTCCGTCCAGGGACGTCGTCTCGCTCTCCTACCGGCGCGGCTTCGACCAGTTCATCGTCACGACCCGCCGGCGCGGCGACGGTGCCTGGCGCGATCCGCTCGGCCCCCCTCCGGGGCTGATGGCGCATCCGGAGCCCGTGGCGCTGCACGGCGGCGCACTCGACCGGGTCGCCGGACACCTCGACGTCGACCCCCGCACGATTCCGCACGTCTGGGCGCTGACGCCGAAGCTGGTCGTCACCGTGTCCGGCGATCTCAGTCGCGCCGAGCTGCTCGAGGTCGTGCAGTCCTTGCGCTGAGCGTGCTCGATACGCTGGAGCGGTGGACCCGCTGGCCGTCTTCAGCGCCGAGACGCGATCCTGGTTCGAGCAGGCGTTCGCGGAGCCGACGCCCGCGCAGGCGCTCGGCTGGCCGGCGATCGCCCGGGGCGGGCACACGCTGATCCAGGCGCCGACCGGCTCGGGCAAGACGCTCGCGGCCTTCCTGTACGGGATCGATAGGCTGAACGCCGAGCCCGGCGAGGGGCTTCGGCTGCTGTACGTCTCGCCGCTGAAGGCGCTGAACTACGACATCGAGCGCAACCTGCGCGGGCCGCTCGCGGGTCTACGCTCGGAGCTGCGCGTGGCCGTTCGCACCGGCGACACGCCGCAGAAGGAGCGCGCGGCGATGCTGCGCGAGCCGCCGGACATCCTGATCACCACTCCCGAGTCGCTCTTCCTGCTTCTTACCTCACGCGCGCGCGAGACGCTGCGGTCGGTGCGGACGCTCATCGTGGACGAGGTGCACGCCGTTGCAGGCACGAAGCGCGGGGCGCATCTCGCGCTGTCCGTCGAACGCCTGCAACGGGTAGTAGACGAGCCGATCCAGCGGATCGGGCTTTCCGCTACTCAGAGGCCGCTGGAAGAAATCGGGCGTTTCGTCGCCGGGGGTCGCGAGATCGAGCTCGTCGACGCGGGCCGGGCGAAGGAGCTCGATCTGCGCGTGGTCGTGCCGCTGGAGGACATGCGCGAGCCGGAAGAGCAGCAGTCGATCTGGCCCTCGATCTACCCGGAGGTGCTCGAGCTCGTCCGCGCGCACCGCTCGACGATCGTGTTCGTCAACAACCGCCGCCTCGCGGAGCGGCTCGCCCTGCGGCTGAACGATCTCGCCGAGGAAGAAATAGCGCGGGCGCACCATGGCTCGCTCGCGCGGGAGCAGCGGCTCGAGGTCGAGGAGCTGCTCAAGCGTGGCGAGATCCCGTGCCTCGTGGCCACCTCGTCGCTCGAGCTCGGAATCGACATGGGCGCGGTCGATCTCGTCGTCCAGGTCGAGTCGCCGAAGTCGGTCGCACGCGGGCTGCAGCGGATCGGCCGCGCCGGCCACGAGCTCGGAGCGGTCTCGAAGGGGCGGATCTTTCCGAAGTTCCGCGCCGACCTGCTCGAGTCGGCCGTCGTCGCGCGCCGGATCCTCGACGGTGCGATCGAGGAGACGAAGATCCCGCGCAACCCGCTCGACGTGCTCGCGCAGCAGATCGTCGCGATCTGCGCCGACGAGGAGATCGGCGTCGAGGAGCTGCACCGGCTCGTACGCGGCGCCTACCCGTTCGCCGACCTCTCACGCGTTCAGCTCGAGAACGTGCTCGACATGCTCGACGGCCGCTACCCCTCGGACGAGTTCGCCGAGCTGCGGGCGCGGGTCGTCTGGGACCGCACCGCGGGCGTCGTGCGCGGGCGGCAGGGCGCGCGGCGGCTCGCGGTCACGAACGCGGGGACGATCCCCGACCGCGGCCTCTTCGGCGTGCATCTCGTGGACGGAAGCGGCAGAGTCGGCGAGCTCGACGAGGAGATGGTCTACGAGGCCCGGGCGGGGCAGACGTTCCTGCTCGGCGCGTCGACTTGGCGGATCGAGGAGATCACCCGCGACCGCGTGCTCGTCTCGCCGGCGCCGGGGGTGCCCGGGGCGGTTCCGTTCTGGAAGGGCGAGGGCGTCGGCCGCCCCTACGAGCTGGGGGAGGCGATCGGCGCCGCCTCCAGGGAGCTCTCCGCGCTCCCCGATCGGGGAGCGCTAGACCGACTCCAGTCGCAGCACATGCTGGACGAGCGTGCCGCATCGAATCTCCTAGCCTTCCTGCGAGAGCAGGAAGGCGCCACGGGCGCCGTTCCCTCCGACCGCACCGTGGTGGTCGAGCGCTTCCGCGACGAGATCGGCGACTGGCGGCTCTGCATCCTGACCCCGTTCGGCGGCCGCGTCCACGCGCCCTGGGCGCTCGCGCTCGGGGCGCGGCTGCGCGAGTCGCTCGGGCTCGAGACGCAGGCGATCTGGTCGGACGACGGAATCGCGATCCACCTGCCCGACGCCGACGCGCCGCCGCCGACCGACGACGTCCTCCTCGACCCGGGGGAGGTCGAGGACCTGGTCACCCAGGAGCTCGGCGAGACGGCGCTCTTCGGCGCGCGCTTCCGCGAGAACGCCGGGCGCGCGCTGCTGATCCCGCGCCGCCGGCCCGGCGAGCGGACACCGCTCTGGCAGCAGCGCCTGAAGGCCCAGTCGCTGCTCCAGGTGGCGCGCCGCTATCCCGCCTTCCCGGTGGTGCTCGAGACCTACCGCGAGTGCCTCCAGGACGTGTTCGACCTCCCCGCGCTGAAGCGGCTCCTGCACGCGCTGCGCACGCGCCAGATCGATCTCGTCGACGTCGAGACCGCGTCCGCCTCGCCCTACGCGGCCTCGCTCCTCTTCGACTACGTCGCCAACTATATGTATGAGGACGACACGCCGGCGGCCGAGCGGCGGGCGCAGGCACTGTCGCTGGATCGCGACTTGTTGCGTGAGCTGCTCGGCCAGGAGGAGCTGCGCGATCTGATCGACGAGGGCGCGCTGGCCGAGGTCGAGGAGCACCTGCGCGGGCGGCCGAGGACGGCGGACGAGCTCCACGATCTGCTTCGCCGCCGCGGCGATCTCCGTGAGGACGAGTACGACGGGGAGCTGGCCGAGCCGCTGCTCGACGAGCGGCGCGCGGTACGCGTGCGCGTGGCCGGCGAGGAGCGCCTGATCGCCGCCGAGGACGCCGGTCGCTACCGCGACGCGCTCGGGGCGATGCCTCCCGGCGGCCTGCCCGAGGCGTTTCTCGAGGCGGACGAGGAGCCGCTCCACTCGCTCGTGCGGCGCTTCGCCCGCTCGCGCGGGCCCTTCACCTCGGCGGAGGCGAGGGAGCGCTTCGGCCGCGAGGTCGAGCCGGTGCTCCGGGAGCTCGAGCGGCGCGACCAGCTCGTCCGCGGCGAGCTTCGTCCGGGTGGAACCGAGCGGGAGTGGTGCGACCCGGAGGTGCTGCGCCGCCTGCGTCGTGCGTCGCTCGCCGCGCTGCGGCGCGAGGTCGAGCCCGTCGAACAGGCCGCGTTCGGGCGCTTCCTGCCGAGCTGGCAGGGGGTGGGGCGTCGCGCTTCGCTGCGCGAAGCTCTGGTGCCTTTGCAGGATCTGGCTCTGCCGGTGGCGCTCTGGGAGGCGGAAGTGTTGCCGCGGCGCGTGCCGGGTTACCGGCCGGAGCAGCTGGACGCGCTCTGTGCTTCCGGGGAGGTCGTCTGGAGCGGCGCCGGGCTCGACCGTGTCGCGATCTACTTTCGGGAGGACGCGCCGGCGCTCGGGCCGCCGCCCGCTGCCGAGCGGCCCGAGCGCGAGGTGCACGAGCGGCTCCGCGCCGCGCTGGGACGGAGCGCGCTCTTCTGGTACGACCTGCTTGCCGACACCGGGCTCGAGGCCGAGGAGGCCCTCCCGGCGCTCTGGGATCTCGTCTGGGCGGGCGAGGTGACGAACGACGCCTGGACACCACTGCGGGCGGGCCGCCGCTACCAGGCCCAGGCCCAGCGCCGAACCAGACCAGGCCGGGGCCGCTTCTCGCGGCGGCGGGCCGGCGAGATCACCGCGACGCAGGGTCGCTGGTCGCTCACGACGCGTCTCTTCGGGATCGGTCCGGGGACTGTCCCCGGCCGCGGCCCGGACAGACGTGCCCTGGCAGAGTTGTTGCTGGAACGGCACGGAATCGTCACACGTGACGGGGTCCGGGCCGAAGGGATCCCCGGTGGCTACGGGGCCGTCTACGGCGAGCTGCGCTCGCTCGAGACGCTCGGGCTCTGCCGCCGCGGCTACTTCGTCGAAGGCCTCGGCGGAGCGCAGTTCGCGCTCGGCGGTGCGGTCGAGCGGCTGCGAGAGCTGCGGCCGAAAGACGGTGAGGAGCGTGAGCCGCTCGTGCTCGCCGCCGCCGATCCCGCACAGCCCTATGGTGCCGCGCTCCCCTGGCCGAAGCGCGCGGGGTCGCGCGCCGCGCGGGTCGCGGGCGCGCACGTGATCCTCCTCGGCGGCGAGGCGGCCCTGTTCGTCGAGCGGGGTGGGCGCTCGCTCGTGCCGCTGCGCGAGCCCGAAGAGCACTGGCTCCGCGAGGCGCTGGCGGCGCTCGTCGACCACGTCAAGCGTGGCGGCGCAAAACGGCTCGCGGTCGAGCGCTTCGACGGGGAGCCGGTCGGCGACGCCGAGATCATGCCGCTGCTACTCGAGGTCGGCTTCGTCGCCGGGCCTCGGCGAGCCGTGCTTCGACCCTAGCGCCCGGGCTGTGCGGGCCGCGCTGCGCGCGAGGCGGAGCGGCTCCGGCGTTCGCCGCTGGCCGGTGGTGGCGAGGACGAGCTCGACCCCCGTATCGACATCGGTGCGCCAACCCGGATGGACCGCCAGGGGTCGCGTTCCCGGCCGGGTGCGCAGCCAGGCGCCGACCGTCTCGCCGTCGAGCATGATCGGCGAGCGGCCGCCGCGCTCGTCGGCGGGCCACTCGCCGGAAGCCATCAGGAGCCGGTGGGTGACGCCGATCGTCGGCACGTCGAGCCGGGCGCCGAGGTGGAGCGCGAGCCCCGCCCGCCGGGGATGGTCGCGGCCGGTCGCGTTGACGATCAGTACCTCGGGTCGCTCGGCCAGCGCGCGGACTGCGCGCTCGAACAGCGGCCCCTCGCGGAGCGCGAGCAGACCGGCCTCGTAGGGAGCCCCGGCCGGGCCGGCTACGACGGCGGTTCGGCCGTCGGCCAGCGCCGCGCCCGCCCAGCCCGGATCGCCGGCCGCGCCCGCGCCTGTCTTGCCGCGCGCGAAGCAGACAAAGCACCCGCCCACGAGGGGCTCGCGGACCGGACGCCACGGCGAAGGCGCCGCGCGCGCGAGGTCGAGCTGGGCCGCGCGCAGCTCCTCGGCCGAGGCGGGCCAGCCGGCCACGGCGCGAGGGTAGCTACTACGCTGACGGCCCGATGCCCGAGGGCGACTCGCTCTACCGCGCGGCGCGCCGGCTCCAGGTGCTGGTGGGCGAACGGGTCGCCGTAGAGACGCCGCACCCGCGCGCCGCGGCCGAGCGGCTGGCGGAACGGCTCGACGGGCGGCGGCTCCTGGGCGTGCAGGCCGTGGGCAAGAACCTCCTGCTCAGCTTCGAGGGCGGTCTCGTCTTGCGCAGCCACCTTCGCATGCGAGGCCGCTGGGAGGTTCGCCCGCGTGATTCCAGGCCGAAGGCGGTGAAGCCGTGGCTCGTGCTGCGAGCGGCGAAGCACGAGGCGCTGCTCTGGAACGGCCCGGTGCTCGAGCTCACTGCTCGCGCGACGCGGCGGCTCGGGCCGGACATCCTGGCCGAGCCTTCCGACTTCGACCGGATGGTCGAGAACCTGCGCCGCTCGCATCCCGCGCGCGAGATCGGCGACGCCCTCCTCGACCAGCGCCTCGTCGCCGGGATCGGGAATCTCTGGAAGGCCGAAGCGCTCTGGCACGCTCGAGTCTCGCCCTGGCGACGCCTGGGCGACCTGGCGGAGGAGGAGCTCCGACTGACGCTCGCCGAGGCGGCGCGGCTGATGCGCGGGTCGGTCGAGAACCGACGGGAAGATCGCGCGATCTACCGCCGGGCGGGACGACCCTGTCCGCGCTGCGGCACGCCGATCCGTTCCCGCGGACAGGGCGACGACAACCGCACGGCGTACTGGTGCCCGACCTGCCAAAGAGGAGCGGTGCCGGCGGGGGCGTAAGGGAGAGCCGTGGCCGTGCGCGCCCCGCATCTGTACCGCTCGCTGCGCTGCTTCTGTCTCGCCGGCTTCTCGCTGCTCGCCAAGGACGTGGAGCAGGGCGCCGAGGTGCCGTTCGCGTTCGAGGAGCACGCCGCCCGCGGGCGGGCCTCGCTGTACGAGTACCGCCCGCTGGTTCGCTCGTTCGTGGACGCGCGGGCGCAGCGCCTGGCGGCTCTCGCCGACACGCGCATAGCGCTCGAGGAGTTGATGCGGGAACCCGCTGCGGCGATCTATGCAGCCGCCCACGGCGGCAAGGGAGATGCCTCGCTGCTGCGGACGATCGTGCTGCCGCTGCTCGCCGACGTCGCCGAGGCCTGCGGCGGCTTCGACTGGAGCGACGAGTGCTTCGACCGCGCCTACGCGGAGCTCGAGCGCTCGCTGCTCGGCGAGCGGCGCACCTACGCGGCCGTCGCGCCGGTCGTCGGGCTCTCGGTTGGCGCGCAGCTCGAGCTTGCCGACGGGCTGCGCCTCCGGCCTGCTGCCGCGGGCGAGATCGCGGCGCACTGGCCCGAGGCGTCGGGGCTGCTGCCGCCGGGATTCGGTCGCGAGCCGGAGCGGCTTTGCGTGCTCGAGCTCGAGCGGACGTTGAAGCCGAGTGTCGCCGCGCCCCCGGATGCGCCCGGCGAGCTCGCAGACGCCGTCAGCGCCCTTCGCCTCGCCACCGCCGCGCCGGTCGCCGCCGGCCCGGTCCTCTTCGAGCGGCTCGACTGGCGCCCGCTCGCGATCCGGCCGGTGCTGCCGATCGCCGCGACTGAGCCATCCGGGGAGCCGACGCGCCTCGACGCCTTTCGCGCCCGCCTAGTGAGCGACCTGCTGGTGCGCCTCGGGGGCGCCGAGGAGGACCCCGAGCTGGCCGAGGCGCTCGACCGCTGGGAGCTGTCGCTCTTCGCCGACGAGCCGTTCCGGTCCGAACAGCTCCGCGAGGCGCTGGCGGCGCTGCTCGGGGGGCCCGACGGGCTCTGGGCGGCGGCGATGCGGGCGGCCGTGATGCTCGGCGAGACTGGTCCTGACCGCGCCCGGCAGCTCGAGCGCCTCCGCGCGCTGGTGCGGGGCGAGCCCGCCGGCCGGTCGGCCGCGGAGGCGGTCCGCAAGGCTCTCGTCGAGGCGCTCGTCCACGGCGACCGCACGGCGCTCGTCGCGTCGCTCGACGACGCGCTGATCGGGGTGCGGCCGCGCCCCGCCGGCTACTTCGCGGCCCTCGCTTCCTAGGCTAGAGGCCCGTCTGGACTGTCGCCTTCGGCAGCACGGTCGTCCCCGGGCACGGCGTCGCCTGCGAGACGCGCGCGACGAGCGCACCCGTTCCGCCGAAGCGCTGGACTGCGTCGTGCACGCGGACCGGGAGACAGATCTCGTCCCGCCCCGGGAACGTGATCCTGAACGGCTCGATCACGTCGTCTTCGGGCACAGATGTCTCGGTTGCGAGCCGGGGGTCGATGTCCCGGTGCATCCAGGTCGAGAAGCAGTCCTCGGTATCGTCGCAGCCGCGCACGGTCACTCGCTCCTGTGTGTCGTTCAGGAGGCGGAGGGTGACTTGGGGCTCCTCGCTGGAGAAGAACGCGGGAAGGGCGAAGATGGCCACCAGCACCGCAGTCCCCAGAGCCGCGCCGACGCCGATCGCGATCTTGACCCCGCGCGTGAACGCGATTCCCGTGTGCTCCGTGGGCGCCGCGAGATCGGGGTATGGGTCCTGCCACGACTCGCCGAGCTCCCGCGCCCGCCGCCTGCTCTCGAGGCGGAGGTTCTGCTTGACGGCGTAGACGAGATTGGCGCGGCCGATCCGGACGCGCTCGTCGTCCGATTCCAGGACGTCGGCCAGGACGAGCAGGTGCTCGAGACCGGCCGCGTCGTGCCGCTTCAGGTAGCCGCGCCGCGCCTTCTCGAGGTGTTTCAGCGCGGCGCGCTCGTCGCTGCGATCGATCGAGGCTCGCGCCTCGCCGAGCTCGCGATCGGGATTCGGGGCCACGCCTGGGACGGACGGTAACGCTTTCGGCACGGTCCCGGCACACACCGTTGCGATTTGGACCGGTAGCGTCAGAAGGGTGGACGAGGCGAGAGCGGTGCTGCGGCGGTTGAGGCGAATCGAGGCGCTCGAGCGCGAGCGTGCACCGGCGCGCTCGATCCTGGCCGAGGTGCACGCGTTGCTCGAGGAGGCCGAGGCGTGGCTCGCCGCCGAAGCCGGCGGCGCGGACATGGCCGAGGCGGCACTGGAACGCTGCCGTGACGCGCTGGCGGCGCCGGTGACGCGGTGAGCGGGACGAGGACGGGCATGATGAAGCGTGTCCGCTCCTGGGCTCGATTCCCGCGCCGGTCTGCGTTCGGCCGCGGCGATTGCGGCGACGGTCTGGTTCTTCGGCGCCTCGTTCGGCCTCGTGGCGCGCGCGGCCGGGATGGGTGCGCTCGCCCCGCTCGTCATGTCGGCGACGACGTTCGCCGGCTCGGCCCAGTTCGCGGTCACTTCGATCCTCGGCACGAGCGCGAGCACGGCGGCCGCGATCGCAGCGGCGGTGCTCCTGAACGCACGCTACGCGCCGATCTCGATCTCCGTCGCGCCTCTCTTCGACGGCCCCCGCCTGCGCCGGCTGGTCGAGTCGCAACTGATCGTCGACGAGTCCTGGGCGCTTGCGAGCCGTGGTGGCGGACGCTTCGACCGGCGCATCCTGCTCGGGGCCGGGCTCCTCCTCTACGCGGCCTGGGTGAGCGGGACAGCGGTGGGCGTGCTCGCGGGTGACGCGCTCGGCGACCCGAAGGACCTCGGCCTCGACGGAGCGTTTCCGGCGCTCTTCCTCGCGCTGCTCGTCCCCCAGCTGCGCGCGCCGCGCGCGTCGGTGGCGGCCCTTGCGGCGGCCGGGATCGCCCTCGCGTTGATCCCGGTCACACCCGCGGGAGTGCCGATCGTCGCCGCCGGCACGGCGTGCCTGCTCGGACTGGGGAAGCGGTCGTGAGCGCGGTCTGGGTCGTCGTCCTCGTCGTCGGCGCGGCCACGGTCGCGCTCAAGGCGACCGGGCCCGTGCTGCTCGGCCGCCGGCGGCTGCCCGGGTCGCTCGCCGGCGCTGTGACGCTGCTGGCTCCGGTGCTCCTGGCCGCGCTCGTCGTCACCCAGACGGTCGGCGGCGACAACGAGCTCGTGCTCGACGCCCGGCTCGCGGGGGTCGGCGCCGGCGCCGTCGCGATCGCGGCCCGGGTGCCGCTCGCACTCGTCGTCGTGCTCGCGGCTGCCGCAACCGCGCTCGCCCGCGTGCTGGCGTAGAGTCGCCAGCGCGACGGACTTCGTCGCGCATTGGGACGAGGCGGAGAGCAGCCGCGCCGAGCTCGGCGAGTTCGAGTCGACCCAGACCGATCTCGGCACGGCCGCCGGAAGCGTCGCGATCGGTGTCACCCGCTGGCAGGTCGACCCCGGCAAGCGCTCGACGCCCGCGCACGTCGAGCTGGCCGAGGAGGAGATCTTCTTCGTCCTGGGCGGCTCCGGCCTCTCCTGGCAGGATGGCAAGACGTACGAGGTCGGTGCGGGCGACTGCCTTGTGCACCTGGCCACGGAGCAGACGCACACGCTGATCGGAGGGGACGCCGGAATCGACGCCGTGGCGTTCGGCATGCGGGCCTACCCGGGCGGCATGTGGCTCCCGCGCGCCGGGGTGGTGCGAACGCCGCCGACGTGGACCGAGGCTCCCGGCGGCGCACATCCGTGGGAGCGCGAGATCGCCGCCGGGGAGCTCGAGCTGCCCGAGCCCGAGACCGAGCGGCCGCCCCGGATCGCCCACGTCGACGACGTCGAGGAGACGGAGCAGCGGCGCACGACGATCGGCTACCGGGTCCGTGACCTCGGCCGGGCGGCAGGCTCGCTCCGAACGGGCCTGCGCCGCTACGAGCTCGAGCCGGGAAGGGTCGGCCCTCCGCCGCACTGCCACTCGGCCGAGGAAGAGCTCTTCGTCGTCCTCGAAGGCGGAGGGACGCTCCTCCTGGGCGAGGACGAGCACCCAGTGGGACGGGGGAACGTGGTCGCGCGACCGCCGGGAACGCGAATCGCGCACGCCTTCCGGGCCGGCGACCGAGGACTCGCCTACCTGGCCTACGGAACCAGGGTTCCGAACGACATCGCCTTCTACCCCCGCTCGGGCAAGGTCTATCTCCGCGGCGTTGGGCTGATGACGAAGCTCGATCACCTGGACTACTGGGACGGTGAGGATTAGCAACACGGGGTGAAGCCCCCGGTTCCCCCCTGCTCCCGCCATTGATCTGGCCTACGGGAGGAGTATCGTCAGAGCGTGGGCGAGCTTACGCCCGAGCTGCGCGCGGTGTGCGATCTGGCCCGAGCGTCCCAGGGGGCATTCGAGGTCCATGAGTTGCTGGACCGGATCTGCGCCAGTGTCTCCGAGGCGTTCGGTTTCGACCGCGCCGTGATCTCGAGGTATCTGCCCGAGACCGACGAGATCGAGCGGGTCGCCGCTTACGGGGTGTCGCTCGAGGCGGTGCGCCGGTTACCGCGTCGCCTTGCGGACTGGCCCCTTCTGAGGCAGGCGCTGGAGACGGGGGAAGCCGTCGTGGCCGCGGATATCCGGAGCGAGCGCACGATCCCGCTCGAGGTCGTGGAGGAGTTCGGCACGGGTGCGCTGATGACCCTCCCACTCGTGAGCGAGGGGCGCTGTCTCGGCTTTCTCAGCGCCGATCGCGGCGGCGGGCCGCTCGGACTCGACGAGTCCGCGCGCGCGGGGCTGACGACGATCGGAGTGCTCGCAGCCTCCTTCCTCGAGCGAGCGCTCGTCCACGATGAGCAGCTCCGCGTCAACCGGCTGAAGAGCAACTTCATCGCCCTCGCGTCCCATGAGCTGCGCGCTCCGGCGGCGGTCGTCTACGGGATCAGCTCAACGCTCCGCCTCCGCGCGGACGAGCTCTCGGACGAGCAGCAGGACGAGCTGCGCGAGGCGCTCTACGAGCAGAGCGAGCGGTTCTATCGGCTCGTCGACCAGCTGCTCGACCTCTCCCGCCTGGAGGCGAGGTCGATCCGGATCGCGCCCGAGCGATTCGGCGTGCGTCGGATGGTCGAGGAGCTCGTGCTCGCCTATGCGGCGGAGCGCGCCACCGAGGTCGAGGTCGAAGTGCCCGCCGAGCTCGAGGCACGCGCGGACATGGAAGCTTTCGAGCGCATCGTCGGCAACCTGATCCAGAATGCACTCCGGTACGGCGAGCCGCCGATCCGGGTCACGGCCGAGCAGCGCGACCGTCATTTTCGCGTCGCAATCGAGGACCGAGGTAGGGGCGTCCCGGTGGAGTTCGCGCCACATCTGTTCGAGCGCTTCACCCGCGCGGAGTACGGTGAGCGCGCGGCCGGCGCGGGCCTCGGGCTTTCGATCGCGCAGTCGTACGCGCTGGCGCACGGCGGCAAGCTGATCTACGAGCCGGCGAAGCCGAACGGGGCACGCTTCGAGCTCGTCCTACCGAATTCCTAATCTCTACGAGCGACGCGACGTCCAAACTGGCCTGCGGAAAATGCGCAGCATTTTCCGCAGGGGAAGCTAGCATGAGAGCGAAGAAAGGGGCTCAATGGGGCTTGCACGCCTGCTTCCGCGTCCGGGCATCCGGACCGAGACGTCAAAAGGACCGCCGATGGGGCGAGTGATCTCATTCGCAAACCAGAAGGGCGGGGTCGCCAAGACGACGACCACGCTCAACCTCGGCGTCGCGTTCGCGGAGCAGGACCTGCGCGTCCTCCTCGTCGATCTCGATCCGCAGGGGAATCTGACCATGAGCCAGGGCCTGAACCCGGACACGATCGACCGCTCGATGTTCGACGTGCTCGTGCACAGGCTTCCGATCGAGGAGGTGATCCACCGGGCGGAGGTCGATCTCGCGGTCTCCTCGATCGATCTCGCCGGCGCCGAGCTCGCGCTCTCGAGCATGATCGGCCGCGAGCGCGCGCTCGAGAAGGCGCTCGCCACGGTGAAGGACAGTTACGACTACGTCCTGGTCGACACGCCGCCGTCGCTCGGGCTGCTGACGATCAACGCGCTCGTCGCTTCGAACGGAGTGATCGTCCCCGTGCAGTGCGAGTACCTCTCGCTGCGTGGGCTCGTCCAGCTCGAGAACACGCTCACGATGATCCGGGAGAACCTGAACCCGACCGTCGAGATCGAGGGGATCCTGCCGACGATGTACGACAAGCGCACGCTGCACTCGCGCGAGGCGGTCGAGATCCTCCAGGAGAACTTCGGGGAGCTCGTCTTCGACACGAAGATTCGCAAGACCGTTCGCTACGCGGAGGCGCCCGTGAAGGGTAGCTCCGTCCTGAAATACGACCCCAGCGGGAACGCGGCGGAGGCCTACCGCATGCTGGCGAAGGAGGTGCTCAATGGCGCGAAGGCGCGCGAGCATGCGTGAAGGCCCGCTGGCCGAGCTGTTCCGGGCGACCGAGGCGGCGCAGAGGCAAGCCGAGAAGGAAGGGCGTAAGGAGGACGCCGCGCCCGCACCCTCCCCGGCCGAGCCACCGGAGCAGACCGTCGAGCACGTCCCCGAGTGGGAGCAGGAGGCCGCTTCGGCGCCACCGCCCCCCGAGCCGGTGCGCCTGCCCGAGCGCAGCCCCGAGCCGACCCGCGAGCGGCCGCAACCCCGGCTCGAGCCGCTTCCCGAGCCGCCCCCGCGCCTGCACCGCGTTCCCGAGCCGGGCGCGTACATCGCCGTCATCCGGGTGGTCGGGGTCGGCGGCGCCGGCCTGAACGCGGTCAACCGAATGATCGACGCCGACCTCGCGCAGGTCGAGTTCGTCGCCGTCAACACAGACATCCAGCAGCTCCAGACGAGCGACGCGCCGGTGAAGATCCACATCGGGCGCGACCTGACCGAGGGTCTCGGCTCCGGCGCCGATCCGGATCTGGGCCGCCGCGCCGCGGAGGAGGCCTACGACCAGATCAAGCGGGCCCTGCGCGGCTCGGACATGGTCTTCGTCACCGCCGGCGAGGGCGGAGGCACGGGCTCGGGTGCCGCGCCGGTCGTCGCGCGGATCGCGAGAGAGCTCGGCGCGCTCACGGTCGGAATCGTGACGACGCCGTTCAAGTTCGAGGGCACCCGCAGGCACCGCCAGGCAACCGACGGCGTCGATTCGCTGCGCTCGAGCTGCGACACGGTGATCGTCGTCCCGAACGAGCGGCTGCTCGAGGTGCTCGACCGCGAGACCTCGATGCTCGACGCGTTCCGGATCGCCGACGACGTCCTCCGCCAGGGCGTCCAGGGGATCTGCGACCTGATCACGTTGCCGGGCCTGATCAACCTCGACTTCGCCGACGTGCGCACGATCATGAAGGACGCCGGCACCGCCCTGATGGGAATCGGCTTCTCGGCGAGCGAGGACAACCGGGCCCAGGAAGCCGCGGAACGGGCTCTGCGCTCGCCGCTGATCGAGACGGACGTCGGCGGGGCCAAGGGCATCCTGCTCTCGATCGCGGGCGGGGACGACCTCTCGCTCTACGAGGTGAACGAGGCGGCCGAAGCGGTGCGCCAGGCCGCGACCGAGGACACGAACATCATCTTCGGAGCGACCGTGGACGAGCGGCTCACCGGGCAGGTCTGGGTGACGGTGGTCGCGACCGGCTTCGGCGCCCGCGCGGCTCAGCGGCGGATCGCGATGCGCGCCGGGGCCCCGGACGACGAGCCCCTCGAGCCGCCAAGCTTCCTGCAGCCGTAGAGACGCTAGCGGTCGTCGCAGACCTGCGAGCGCTCGCCGACGACGGCCGCGGTCAGCGCGTTCGCCGGTGTGACGTGGAAGGCGAGCTCGAGCCGGCCGGGCCTGTCGACCGCGATCGCCGTCATCCCGTCCTCCCGGCGGATCAGGCACGCGCCCTCGGCGCGCCAATAGGGCGAGTAGCGGACGGCGAGCCGGTAGCTGCCCTCGCGCGGCAGGTCGACGACCAGGCGCGTCCCGGTCAGGCGCAGGACGCGGGCGGGCGCCGGCCCGGTCAGGATCGGCCTCGGGCGCGGCACCTCGAGCACGGTCAGGTCCGCCGTGCGAAAGACGGGCCGCAGGGCCGAGCGCCCGCTGCGCAGCAGAGCAGACTCGCTCCGGGCGCTGTAATCCGGCGGCGCCTTCGTGAGCAGGACGTAGCGGACGCCGAGGCTCCGCAGCCAGCGAAGGTACGCCGCGGGCCGAAGCTCGTCGTAGAGCAGCTTGTTCTGCGGGAAGTCGTTCTGCCGGTAGCCGCCCCGCGCGAGCGGGATTCCTGCCTCGGCGAGGTAGACGGCGGCCCAGTGGCCGGTCGTGTCGACGGCCTCGACGCGGTACGACGGCGTCAGGTGCGAGCGCAGGTACCCGATCGCCGGCGTCCAGTAGGCGCGGTTGGAGGCGGGGTCGTCACTGCCCTTGAGGATGTTGCCGGCGATCGGGCTCACGTTCCAGGAGACCGCGAGCGCGAGCGCGGCCAGACAGACCGGGAGCGGCCGCCAGCGCCGAAGCGAGAGGGCCAGCACGGCGACGGGGATCGCCGCGTAGCGGAGCCGTGCCACGTTCTCTCCGATCGCGGAAGGGACCAGATACGCGGCCACGCAGGCGACGAGGTAGACGACGAACGTCCAGCGGAGCATTCCCGCGCGCTCGACCCGCCAGGTCAGGCCGGCGCCGAGGAGGCAGAACGTCAGCGCGGCGGCCAGTTCCTCCGTCGAGAAGGGTAGCCGTCCGCCGCCCGGGAACGCCCGCCACAACAGCATCTCGATCGCGCCGAAAGCGGTGATCGTCAGCGCGGGAGCGAGCAGCGCCGAGCGGTCGCGCCACTGCGCGATCCCGAAGCCGGCGAGGAGCAGCGCCAGGAGCAGGAAGGCGAGCGGGCTCGCGGCAAGGGTGAGCGCGGCGAGCAGCGCGAAGCGGCCGTGCCTGCGGGCCTGGAGAGCCCAGAGCGCGAGCAGCGCCAGCGCCGCCCCGAGTGCGAACGGGAACGCGGCAGAGAAGACGATCCCGGCCCAGACGACCGCGAACGTTCGGCTCGACCAGCGGGCGGTGGGGCCCCACTCGCGCCCGATCACGACGGCGAAGGCGAGCGCCGCCGTCGAGACCGTCGCCACCGCCAGCAGGCGGATCCCGAACAGCGCCGCGAGCGGGTAGTAGAGGACGCTGTAGGTGACGAAGCTGTAGCGGCCCGCGTACCAGAAGTTGTTCCAGAGCGCGAAGCCGTCGTTCATGAAGAGCGTCCGCTGGTAGGCGTGCTCGGCGAGGTCGGCGCCGGGCGGCCCGAGCCACACCAGCAGCGCGGCGAGAGCTGCGGCCGCGGCGGCGGAGAGGCCGGCCTCGCGTGCGAGCGGACTGGCGTTCACGGCGCGGAGACAATAGCGGCGCGCACTCACCCGGCGGTCACCCGAGTACGCTTGGGCGCATGAGAGGCGCGGTTGGGGCGGGGCACCCGTTGACCGCGGAGGCGGGCGCGCAGGTGCTGGCCGAGGGCGGGAATGCCGTCGACGCCTGCATTGCCGCCGCCTTCGTCTCCTGGGTGGCGGAGAGCCCGCTCACGGGGCCCGGAGCCGGCGGCTTCATGCTCGTTCACCGGGCCGGCGACCGCTCGACGCGGGTGCTCGACCACTTCGTCACGGTCCCCGGCCTCGGCCTGCGGCGGCCCGGAGCGGCCGAGATGGAAGCGGTTGCCGTCGACTTCGCCCCGGAGTCGTCGCAGACCTTTCGCATCGGCGGGGCCTCGTGTGCCGTGCCGGGCGCGATCGCGGGCCTGAGCGAGGCTCATCGCCAGTTCGGGACGCTGCCCTGGCGCGTGCTGCTCGAGCCCGCGATCGAGCTCGCGAGGACCGGCGTCGTGCTCTCGCGCCCACAGGCCTACCTCCACGCGCTTCTCGACTTGATCCTCCGCCACACGGACGAGGGCCGGGCGATCTACGGCCGGAACGGCGACTGCCTCGTCGCCGGCGACCGGCTCGTGATGGCGGATCTGGCGCGCACGCTCGAGCAGCTTGCGGAGAAGGGCGCTGCCGATTTCTACCGGGGCGAGCTCGCCCGAGCCATCTCGCGTCACGTGGGGGAGCGAGGCGGGGAGATCACGCTTCGCGACCTGGCCGACTACCGCGTGATCAGGCGCCGCCCGGTGCAGGTGGCATTCCTCGGGCACGAGTTCGAGTCGAACCCGCCACCTTCGACCGGAGGGATCCTGATCGGGCTCGGCGTGCGCCTGATCGACCGGCTCGGCCCGGCCGGACCGCCGGGGAGCGCGGAGGCGATGGCGCAGCTGGTCGAGATCATGCGCGAGCAGGAGGTCGCGCGCGGAGGCCCGTTCTCACGCGAGCTCTACCGCGGCGGCCTCGCGCGGCGGCTCTACGACGAGCGGTCGCTCATGGCCACGGCGCGGCGGCTCGGCCGGCGCCTACCGGCCGCGGAGCGCGGGACGACCCACATCGCGGTGGTGGACGGGCGCGGAAACGCGGCCTCGCTGACGGCCTCGACCGGAGCCGGCTCGGGGATCATCGTCCCGGGCACCGGCATCCACCTGAACAACATGCTGGGCGAGTTCGATCTCGCCGCTACCGGCGGGATCCCGCGGCCCGGTGTCCGCTTCACGAGCGGGATGGCGCCGTCCCTGGTGCTCCGCGACCGCCGTCCGCGCTTGGTCGTCGGGAGCGCCGGCTCGCTCCGCCTGCGCGGTGCGATCCTCCAGATCGTCGGCAACGTCATCGCCCACGGGCTCGGAGTGGAGGAAGCGATCGACCGCCCGCGCGTCCATCTCGACGAGCCGCACGTCCACTGTGAGGGCGGCAACGACCGGGCCGAGGTCGAGCGGCTGGCCGCGTGGGGTTACGAGCTCGTGCGCTGGCGCCGGCGGAACCTCTTCTTCGGCGGCGTCTCCGGGGTCGAGTTCCGCGAGGACGGCACGCTTGCGGCAGCCGGCGACCCTCGCCGCGGCGGCCACGGCGTCGTCGTCCAGTGAGCGAGATCGTGATCCGGCGCGCCACGCCGGCGGACGCGGCCGGGTTGGTGGCGCTCGCGCGCGAGGTCGGGGCGGAGCCCGAAGGCTGGCTGATCTCGACAAGCGACTGGCGCGGAGCCGGGGAGGAGCGCCGCTACCTGCGCGCGATCCGCCGCTCCCCGGACGCGGCCGTCTTCGTGGCGGAGGCGCCCGAGGGTCTCGTCGCCAGGCTCTCGCTCGCGCGCGACCCGCATCCTGCGAGCTTCCACGTCGCCGATCTCGGCCTGATGGTCGCCGCGAGCCACCGGCGGCGCGGGATCGGCAGGGCGCTGCTCGAGCAGGCGGTCGAGTGGGCCCGCGAGCGGGGCGTCTCGAAGCTCGAGCTGCACGTCTTCCCGCACAACGAGCCCGCGCTCGCGCTCTACAAGGCCTTCGGCTTCGTCGAAGAGGGGTACCGGCGCCGGCATTACCGCCGCGGGCCGGGGTACGTCGACGCGGTCCTGATGGCCTATGACGTGGTGCCTAGACTGGACCGGTGACCGAGCTCGTCCAGAACTACGGGCTGATCGCTCTCTTCCTGATCGTGATGCTCGAGTCGGGAGGCGTGCCGCTGCCCGGCGAGACGGCGCTAATCGCGGCGTCGATCTTCGCCTCGCGCGGCGACCTGCCGATCGCCGGCGTGATCGCCGCCGCGGCCGCCGCCGCGATCGTGGGCGACAACCTCGGCTACTGGGTCGGGCGAACCGGCGGCAGGAAGCTGCTCGAGCGCTGGGGACCGCTGAAGCGCTGGAGCGCGGGGGTGCTTCCCTGGTCGGAACGCTTCTTCCAGCGCCACGGCTCGAAGACGGTCTTCATCGGCCGCTTCTTCGCCGTGCTGCGCGTGACCGCGGCCTGGATGGCCGGGATCTCCCGGATGCCATGGTGGAAGTTCCTCGCGTGGAACGCGGCCGGCGGGATCTGCTGGGCGCTGCTCGTCGGCCTGCTCGCCTACTACTTCGGCCACGCCGCTGCCGACGTGGTCAACGAGTACGGGCTGGTCGGCGGGGCGGTCCTCGTCGGCGTGGCGGCGATCGTCCTCGTCGCGCTCCACTTCTGGAAGAAGCGGCTGATGGAGGCGGAGACGGAGCCCTGAGGCGAGCGGTAGCAGCCCTGCTGGCGGCGTTCGCGCTCCTGCCTGGGGCGCAGGCGGCCGAGCGGCCGGTGCCCGCGTTCGAGCGGGCCGTCGTGATCGTGTTTGAGAACAAGGCGCCCGCCGCGGTGCTCGGCAACAGCGACGCGCCCACCTTCAACTCGCTCGCGTCGCGCAACACCGTCCTCTCCTCGTACGGCTCGATCACCCACCCGAGCCTTCCGAACTACCTCGCGCTCGTCTCCGGCTCGACACACGGGATCTCCAGCGACTGCACGAGCTGCCTCGTCTCTGGTCCGAGCCTGGCCGATACGCTCCAGCGGGCGCACAGGACCTGGAAGACGTACGCCGAGGGCCTGCCGAGGCCGGGTTACACGGGCTGCTGCTCGGGGCGATACGCGAAGAAGCACGTGCCGTTCCTCTACTTCCGTCGCGTCGTGTCGAGCCCGGCGCGTTTGCGACGGGTGGTGCCGCTGAGCCGGCTCTCGCGCGACCTAGCGGCGGGGCGGTTGCCCGATTTCTCGCTCGTCGTGCCGGATCTCTGTCACGACATGCACGACTGCCCGGTCAGCGTGGGCGACGCCTGGCTCGGACGCTTCCTGCCTCCGCTCCTGCGTAACGCCCAGCTCGCGAAGGCCGTCGTGTTCGTCGTCTTCGACGAGCCACCGCGCGGTGAGGGGACGCTGGTGCCCGCGCTCGCGGTCGGCCCGCTCGTCCGGCGGGGCTCGGTCTTTGCCGGCCGGACCTCCCACTACGGGCTGCTCCGGACGATCGAGGACGCGTGGGGCCTGCCGCGGCTGGGCCGCTCGGCGCGCACGCCCCCGATCAGGGGCATCTGGCGCTAGACGATCGACCTTCGCTCGATCCATCTAGTCAAGGCTGGTCTGCCTATCCCCCAAAAGAGGGATACGCGCCTCGAGGTGGAACCTTCGCCCTCGTGGCCATGGTCCCGATGCTCAGCAGGGCGATCGAGGCCCGCGACGCCTACACGCGGGGCCACTCGGCGCGGGTGACGAAGCTCGCCGAAGCCGTCGCCCGGCGGCTCGGCTGGAGCGAGGAGCGGCTCGCCTCGCTGCGGGTCGGGGGCCCGCTTCACGACATCGGCAAGCTCGGCGTGTCCGACGACGTACTCCGCAAGGAGGGCCGGCTGGACGAGGAGGAGTTCGCCCAGATTCGCGAGCACCCGAAGATCGGCGCCAGGATCCTCCTGCGCGTGACCGCTTTCCGGGAGGCGCTGCCCTACGTGCTCTACCACCACGAGCGCTGGGACGGGGGCGGCTACCCCACGGGCAAGGCGGGGAAGGAGATCCCGCTCGAGGCCCGCGTGCTGGCGATCGCGGACGCCTTCGACGCGATGACGAGCGACCGGCCCTACCGGCGGGCGCTCACGCGTGCCGAGGCGCTCGCGGAGGTCGAGCGCTGCGCCGGAACGCAGTTCGACCCCGAGATCGCCCGCGTCTTCCTGGAGGTCCTCGGCCGAGAGACCGCGCACGACCTCCGCACCGCAGCCGCCCGGTAGGCGGCGCCGCTCAGCGCTCGAGCTTGGCGCGCGTGCGCCGGATCACCTCGTCCGTGAACCCGCGCGTGCCGGCCTCACCGCCGAGATCGGCGGTGCGCACGCCGTCTGCGACGGCCTCGAGACAGGCTTCGCGGATCGCCCGCGACGCGCGCTGCCCCTCGTCTCCGGCGTAGCCCAGCACGGCCGCCGCCGCGAGGATCATCGCCATCGGGTTCGCCACGTCCTTCCCCTGGAGCGAGGGCGCCGTGCCGTGCGCCGCCTCCGCGAGGACGACCCGCGGTACGTAGTCCTCCCCGAAGCCGACGAGCAGCGACTCGGAACCGGCGATCGAGCCGAACAGGGGCAGGACGAGGTCGGAGAGGATGTCGCCGTCGCGGTTCAGCGCCGGGATCACGAGCGGGTCACCCGAAGACGAGACCAGCAGCGCGAACGTGGCGTCGATCAACTGCGGCTCGTACGGCACCTCCGGATGGCGCTCCGCCGCCGAGTCCATCTCCTCCTTCAGCATCCCCTCGTAGACCGGGCTGACCGTGAACTTCGGCCCGCCGAAGACCTTCGCGTCCATCTCTTCGGCCAGACGGAACGCGAACTCGGCGACCGAGCGGCAGATGCGGCGCTCGATCCGCTCGGTGCGAAACGCAGCCTCGTCGTCGCCTTCGCCCTCACGCCACTCCTTCGCCCCGTAGGCGTCGCCGACGGCCATCCGCACCACCGAGATCGGCGCGTGAACGCCCCCGAGCGGCGGAACCCCCGGAATTCGCCGGCCCGTTCTCACGATCACGCGCCCGCCGATTTCCTCGCGCAGGATCCGGTTCGGCGAGCCGACGCCGGCGGCGCCCTCGGGCGTGATCGTCGCCGCCTTCAGGCCGAGCCCGGCCTCGCGGACCGCCGCCGCCGCCTGGTGCACGATCTCGTTCCGGGTCGCCCGGCGCGATGCGAGCGAGAGGTCGAATCGCGGAAAGCGGAGTTCGAGCCCCGTCACGTCGGGGGCCAGGACCCGGAGCGCCTCTTCGAGCAGCTCCTGCCCGGTCTCGTCGCCCTCGAGGACGACGATCGCCTTCCCCGCCATCCGGCCGACTCTCCTTCCGGGATTAGGACTGCGCCTCCGCGGCTACACCCGAACTCTATGGCTCGCCGAGGGGGGTGGAAGCGACTCGGCTCGCGGGGACGGTTTCGCTACGTCGACTCCCGTGGGCGGAGAATCGAAGACGACGAGCGCCGCGGCCCGGCGCGAAGCTCCAGGCGACGGGCCTCGACAGGTCCGGGCGGCGCCAGTACCTCTACCACCCGGCGTACCGAGCCCAGCTGGAGCAGGCGAAGTTCGACAAGCTCATCGGGTTCGCCGAGAAGCTGCCGGATCTGCGCGCCGCGATGGCGAAGCACATCGAGCAGGAGCCGCTCAGCTTCGAGTGGACGGCGGCGGTGGCCCTCCGGGTGATCAACCTCGGCTGGTTCCGCGTCGGCGACGCTCGCTACGCGAAGACGTTCCGGACGTTCGGGATCACGACGCTGCACAAGGGGCACGTGCGCGTGCGCGGGAGCAGAATCGCCTTTCGCTATCGCAACGGTGACGGCTTCGCCAACCTGACCGGGCAGAGACTGAACGACTACATCCGAGAGCACATGGGCGACGATTTCACGGCCAAGGATTTCCGCACATGGGGAGGAACGCTGCTCGCGGCGATCGAGCCCGCCGAGCGCGACGAAGTCGAGACGGAAACCGAGCGGAAGCGGACGGTAGCCGCGGTCATGCGGACCGTCGGCGAGCGGCTCGGAAATACGCCGGCGGTCGCGCGAGCGTCGTACGTGAGCCCGGCGGTGGGTCGAGCAGTATCTCGACGGACGAACGATCGACGATTTCCGGCCACGGCATTTGCGCGTCGTCGGCGCCCGCGATATGGGGCTCGATCTCGAGGAGCACGCGCTGCTCAGCCTGCTCCGTTCGTGGCGAATTCGCCGCGCGCGCGAGGCGGCATAGGATTCACCTTCGCCGTTGCGCTAGGCTAGCGGTAATCCGAACCATGTAAGGAGGGACGACTTGGCACGCAAGACTGTGCTCGTCTGTGACAATTGTGGGCGGGAAATCGGCGAAGGAAAGGGCGCGACCATGCGCCTGAACTTCTCAGACGCCCGGCGCGGCTCGAAGCAGGCCGATCTGTGCGACAACTGCGCCGGTGGGATGCCCGGGCACGCGGCGGCTCGACGAGGCCGGCGGCCCAAGGCGGCAGCGGCGGCCTGAAGAGCGCGGGGGAACCCCTGGTTCCCCCGCGACCCCCCCTCACGGCGCCCGCGTGGTGCGGAGCCCTGCCGGAGCCGCCGCTTCGCGGTATGCGTCCAACGCGTCTGTCGCGGTGAGCCTCCCGCCGGGCGAAGCCCGGGCTCCGGCGGCCGATCATTGCGGAGAGCTACAAGCGTCACCTGGGTGTTTTCGCGGCTCGGGAGCCGTCGGCCCTCGCGACTAGGATGGGCCGATGGCTCTCAGCCTGCTCGCCGGGCCTGCCAACGCGGGAAAGGTCGCGCTGCTGCTCGAGCGCTACCTGGGCGCGCTCGAGTCCGATCCGTTCCTGATCGTGCCGAACCGGCCGGACGTCGACCGGGCCGAGCGAGAGCTGCTCCGCCGGACCGGCGCGCTCGTGGGCGGCTCGATCGGCACCTTCGACGACCTCTTCCAGCGCATCGCCCGTGGCAACGGCGCCCATCGCCAGGTCGTCACCGAGGCGCAGCGAACGCTGCTGCTGCGCCGGGTGGTCGCGCGTGTTGCTGGGGCGCGAAGCGCGGTGCGCTCGGCGCGCTTCGCCGGATTTGCCGACGCGCTCGGGGCGACGGTGGCCGAGCTCGAGTCAGCGATGCTCGAGCCGGGCGAGCTCGACGGCGAGCTGGCCGAGCTCTACGCCGCGTACCGGGAGGAGCTCGACCGGCGCCGGCTCTGGGACCGCGAGCTCGAGCGGCGCCATGCGGCCGAGCGGGTGGCCGGCGAGCTCGAGGCCTGGGACGGCCGTCCAGTCTTCGCGTACGGCTTCGAGGACCTGACAGGCGCGGAATGGGCGCTGCTGGAGGCCCTGGCCGGCCGCTCGGACGTCGCCGTCTCGCTGCCCTACGAGCCGGGGCGCGACGCGTTCGCCTCGCTCTCGCGCACCTCCGACGACCTAATGCGTTTGGCCGACGGCCGCGTGCAGGAGCTAGCCCGCGATCCCAGGGCGCGTAGCGCTGTGCTCGCACACGTCGAGCGGGCGCTGTTCGGCGAGTCAGGGACGCGTACCGTGGAGCTCGACGGCTCCCTCAGGTTCCTCGAGGGCGGGGGCCTGCGGGGGACGCTCGAGCTGGTCGCCGAAGAGGTGCTCGCGCTCCTCCGGGGCGGCACCGCCGCTGAAGAGATCGCGATCGTCTCCCCGTCGGTCGACCGTTGGCGTGCCGCGCTCGACACCGCCTTCACGACCCTCGGCGTTCCCTACGCGCTCGAGGGCCGGCTCCGTTTAGGCCAGACGCCGTTCGGCCAGGCCCTGCTCGCGCTTCTCCGCTACGCCTGGCTCGACGGCGAGCGGCGCGACCTGTTCGCCTTCCTGCGCTCGCCGTACTCCGGGCTCCCGCGCGCCCACGCGGACTTCCTCGAGGGCCGCCTGCGCGGACGAGCGGTGAACGCGGCCGCCCGGGTGGAGGAGGAGGTGCGCAAGCTGCGCGCGCAGCCGCTGCCGCACCTCGAGGCGCTGCGGGGCTCGGAGGACCCGCTCCCCGCGGTGAAGGAGCTCGCCCGCGCGATGGTCCGCGCCGCGTACGGGCTCGAGTCGCCCCCCACCGGCGAGGGCGGCTTGCTCGACCTCCGGGCGCACAAACAGGTGGCGACGCTCGTCGCGGAGCTCGAGGGCTGGCTGGAGCTCGACGGCGAGCTGAGCCGCGAGGAGCTGATCGGCCTGCTCGACGCCGCCCCCGTCCGGCTGGCGGGCGCGGGCGAGGCGGGGCGCGTGGCCGTGCTCGACCTGCTGCGGGCCCGCACGCGCCGTTTCGAGGTCGTCTTCGTGCTCGGCCTCGAGCAGGGACGGCTGCCGCGGCGCGTTCACGGCTCGCCCTTCCTCGACGAGGAGCAGAAGGCCGAGCTCGAGCGCTCCTCTCGCGCCGGAAGGCTCCTGCGAACCGACCCGGTCTCCCGCGACCGCTACCTCTTCTACACCGCCTGCACGCGGGCGACGCAGCGGCTCTATCTCGTCCGCGAAGCCGCGAGCGACGACGGCGCGCCGCGCGAGCCGAGCCCGTTCTGGGACGAGGCGCGCGGGCTGTTCGATCCCGGCGACGCCGAGCGCTGGACGCGGCGGCGTTCGCTGTCGGCGCTGACGTGGCCGCTCGAGGGCGCCCCGACGGAACGCGAGCGGCTGCGAGCGCTCGCCTCGGTCGCGTGCGCAGAGGAGCGGGCCGCGCGTGCGCTCGCCCGCGCGAACGGCTGGGAGCGAAGGCTCGAGCGCGCGCTCGCAGCCTTCGACCGGCCGACCCGCCTGAGCCACCCGGCGGTGCTGGAGGAGCTGCGCCAGAAGTCGAGCTTCTCGGTCACCGACCTCGAGCGCTTCCACGACTGTTCGTCGATCTGGCTGCTCGAGCGGGTGATCTCGCCGCGGACGATCGACGCGGAGGTCGATCCGCGCCTGCGGGGCACTGTCGCGCACCAGGCGCTGTCCACCTTCTTCAAGGGCCTGCCCAAGCGGAGCGGCGCCGAGCGCGTTCAGCCGGAGAATCTCGACGACGCAATCGCGTTCCTGTGGGAGTGTCTGGCGGAGGCGCTCGAGGCGCATGTGCGGCTCGACCTCCCCGAGCTCGAGCGGCGCGAGCTGGAGGAGAGCCTCGCCCGGGACCTCGAGCAACTCGTCCGCCGGGAAGCCGAGTCGCCCTCGCCCCTCGTCCCCAACCGCTTCGAAGTCTCCTTCGGCTCGGACCGCTCCGCCCCGGAGCTTCAGCGCGGGCTCGACCTCGGCGGCTTCACCGTCTCCGGGAAGATCGACCGGATCGACCGCGACCCGTTCGGGGCGCGCGGGCTCGTGCTCGACTACAAGTCCGGCAGGACCGCGCACTCGGCATCGAGGATCGAGTCCGAGCTCCATCTCCAGATCCCCCTCTACATGCTCGTCCTGCGCGACCTCGTCGGGATCGAGCCGCTCGGGGGCGTCTACCGTGCGCTCGCGGGCGCGGGTCAGGCGCGAGGGCTGCTTCGCGCGGAGGCGCGCGAGGACGGCGTGCCCGGCTACATGCGCGCCGACTACCTGGACGAGGAGGCGTTCTGGGGCACGGTCGAGCAGGCGAAGGAGCACGCGCAGGGCGTCGTCGAGCGGATCCGCGCGGGAGACGTGCGGCACGACCCGAAGGGCGGCTTCCCGTGCCCGAGCTGGTGCGAGCTGTGGCCGATGTGCCGGGTGAAGCGATCGTGAACATGCCCTCTGCGGGTCTCCCGAGCGAACAAACCAGACCCGCGGACAATGCGGAGCATTTTTCGCGGATAAACGTCGAGCAGCTGCGGGCGATCGAGGAGCCCGGGGTCGTCTTCGTCTCCGCGGGTGCCGGCACGGGCAAGACGACGGTGATCGTCGAGCGCTTCTGCCGGGCGGTCTGCGAGCGCGGGCTCGACGTCGACTCGATCCTCGTGATCACTTACACGGAGCGCGCAGCCGGCGAGCTGCGCGGGCGGATCCGGCGGCGGCTTGCGGAGCTCGGCCGCCACGACCTCGCGCGTGAGCTCGACGCCGCCTGGATCTCCACCATCCACGGCTTCTGCCACCGCCTTCTGCGCGCCTACCCGTTCGCAGCCGGAATCGACCCGCGCTTCCGCGTCCTCGACGACAGCCAGGGCCGAGTCTTGCGCGGCGAGGCGTTCCGGGCGGCGCTGGTGGAGTTCTGCGGCGGCGTGGGCCGTCGCGTGGAGGGGGAAGGGGGGAACCGGGAGGTTCCCCCGGCTCGGATCTTCGGCGGAGCCGAGGCGAGCTTGGAAGAAGAAGGGGGTCCGCGGGGGAAACATGGTTTCCCCCGCGGGAGCGAGCGGAGCGAGCGACGCGGGGACCGCGCGGACCGACTGCGCCTGCTCGCGGCCTACGGCGGCCGGCGGCTGCGCCGGATGCTCACGGGCGTGCACGAGACCCTGCGCTCCTCGGGCCTGCCGCTTCGGCTCGAGGCGCCCGGCGACCCGCGGCTCGACGAGCGGATCGAGGACCTTCGCGCCGCCGCTCGCGAGGCGGAGCCGGAAGTGCTCCGGCTGCTGGAACGGGCGACAGCGGCCGAGCCGGAGGCTCTGCTCGACCTCTCGGACCTTCGCACGCGCGGCGCGTCCGCGGAGGCCTACGAGGAGGCGCGGCTGGCGGTGGAGGAGGCCGCGCTGGAAGCGCTCGCCGCGCGCGACCGGGAGCAGCTCCAGGAGCTCCTGCTCGCCTACGACCGGGCCTACCGCACCGCGAAGGATCGCGAGTCCGCGCTCGACTTCGAGGACCTCCAGCTCCTCGCGCGTGAGCTGCTCCAGGAGCACGGTGAGATCCGCGAGCGCGAGAGCTGGCGCTTCCGTTCGATCATGGTCGACGAGTTCCAGGACACGAACCGCCTCCAGTGCGAGCTGGTCGATTTGCTCGCCCGCCCCGACGGGGAACTGTTCTTCGTCGGCGACGAGTTCCAGTCGATTTACCGCTTCCGGCACGCGGATGTCGAGGTCTTCCGCGAGCGGCGCGAGCACGTCGGCGGAGTGCTCGCCCTGACCCAGAACTACCGCTCGCGGCCCGAGGTGCTGGATGTGATCAACCACCTCTTCGCGCCCGATTTCGGCGAGACGTTCCAGCCGCTCGCGGCGGCGGGGAGGTTCCCGGATCCTGCCTTCGGGCCCGCGGTCGAGCTGCTGGTCACCGACAAGGCGAGCTACAGCGGCACCGAGACGCACTGGCGCAAGGCCGAGGCCCGCCACATCGCGGGGCGCGTTCGGGAGCTCGTCGACTCGGGCGAGGCGGCGCCGGGCGAGATCGTGCTCCTGTTCGCCGCCGGCACGGACGCGCGCCTGTACGAGGAGGAGCTGCGCGCGGCGGGCCTGCCGACCTTCCGCGCGACCGGCCGCGACTACTACCACCAGCAGCAGGTCGTCGACCTGCTCGCCTACCTGCGCCTGCTCCACAACCGCTACGACGACGAGGCGCTCGTGACCGTGCTCGCGTCGCCGTTCGTCGGCGTCTCGAACGACGCGCTCGTGCTCCTGCGCCGCGCCGCGCCGAAGCGGCCGCTGTTCGCCGGCCTGGAGAAGGAGCTTCCGGAGGGCCTCTCGGCGCGGGATCAGCGCCTCTTCCAGGCCTTCAAGCAGCGCTTCGACCGGCTCGCCGCCCAGGCTTCGGCGCTGACGCTCGAGCGCCTCTGCGAGCAGATCGTGTGTGCGCACGACTACGACCTCGCCGTGCTCGCGCAGTGGGACGGGCGGCGGCGGTACGCGAACCTGCGCAAGCTCGCTCGGCTCGCGCGCTCGTACGAGGAGCTGCGCGGGCCGGACGTCGAGGGCTTCGTGCGCTTCGTCGCGGAGCAGGACGCGGTCGGGGCGTCAGAGCTCGAGGCCGTGGCCGAGGAGGAAGGCACCGACGTGATCCGCCTGCTCACGATCCACTCGGCGAAGGGCCTCGAGTTCAAGGTGGTCGTCGTCGCCGACGCCGGCCGCGACCGCGGGCGCCCGGACGCCGACGAGATCCTCTGCCTTCCGGACGGGCGCCTCGGCTTCCGCGTCGCCGATCCGTCGACCGGCAAGCGGCTCTCGACCTCGGAGTACGAGTCGGTCAAGGAGGCGGAGCAGGACGCCGAGCGAGCCGAGCGCCGCCGCCTCTACTACGTGGCGATGACGCGCGCGATCGACCGCCTGATTGTCTCCGGAGCGATCGACCCCGAGCGGGGCGCGGACGCCGGCACGCCGATCGGCTGGGTGCTCGAGCGGCTGGACGCGAAGGAACTAGACGAGGCCGTGCAGGGGCCGGTCGAGATCGAGCGCGGCGGGGCTCGCCTGGCGATCCGGCTCGACTGCTGGTCGCCCCCGGTGGAGCCGCCCCAGACCGAGGCCTCGCGTGAGAGCCAGCTCTCGCTCTTCGACGCGGGCGAGAACGGGGGCGCGCCGCTCGAGGCTCCGGAGCTCGCGCCGCTCGCCGAGATTCCCGCGCCCCCGCTCCACCGCGTGCGCCGCCTCTCGTACAGCGCGCTGTCGCTCTTCGAGCGCTGCTCGTACCGCTACTTCGCGGAGCGCGTGATCGGGCTGCGGCCGGCCGAGGCCGCGGGCTCCGTGCCGGGCCGGGCGGGGCTCGCCGCGACCGAGATCGGCGATGCCGTCCACGCGATCCTCGAGCGGGTCGATCTGCGCGCGCCTGCGGTGCCGGGGGACCTCGCCGAGCTCGTCCAGGCCCGCTACCCGGCCGCGACCGGAGAAGAGCTCGACCGGATCCGCGGCTTCGTCGCCTCCTACTGCGAGTCCGAGCTGGCGGGGCGGATCGCCGGCCTGGAGGGTGCTACCGCCGAGCTCCCGTTCGCCTTCGAGCACGACGGCGTCCTCCTGCACGGCCGCCTGGACGTGCTCCATCGCGAGGGAACGCGCGCGCTGGTGCTCGACTACAAGACGAACTCACTCGACGAGGGAACGCCGGAAGAGATCGTCGGGCGCGATTACCGGCTCCAGCGGCTGGTCTACGCGCTCGCCTGCTTCCGTTCGGGCGCCGAGCAGGTCGAGGTCGTCTACCACTTCCTCGAGCGGCCAGACGCGGTAGTAACAGACTGTTACAAGCTCGAAGACGCAGGGGCGCTCGAGGCGGAGCTGTCGGCGGCGATCGCCGAGATCCAGGCTGGGGAGTTCCGGCCGACCCCGGACGAGTTCGTCTGCGCCGACTGTCCCGCGCGCGATCTCGTCTGCGCGGGGCCGCGCCTACGCAACACCGCCCGCCCGCCCGCCCTGGTTGGTTGATGGCGCGCAGCTACGTCGCCGAGGCCCGGCGGCGGGTCGGGCCGAAGCGCGAGCGGATCGGCCCGATCATCGAGCGGCTCGCTGCCGAGCACCCGGATGCGACGATCGCTCTCCGCTACCGCAGCGATCTCGAGCTGCTCGTCTCGGTGATGCTCTCGGCGCAGACCACCGACGTGAACGTGAACCGCGTCACGGAGCGGCTCTTCGAGAAGTACCGCCGCCCCGAGGACTACCTCGCGGTCCCGCCCGCGGAGCTCGAGGACGACATCCGCGCGACCGGCTTCTTTCGCCAGAAGGCGAAGGCGATCCGCGGGACGATGAAGATTCTGCTCGAAATGCACGACGGACAGGTGCCGAGGCGGCTCGAGGAGCTCCTCCGCCTGCCCGGCGTCGCCCGCAAGACCGCGAACGTGGTCGTCGCCGAGCGGGGCCAGGCCGAAGGGATCGTCGTCGACACCCACGTCCGCCGGCTCTCGCAGCGCCTCGGCCTGACCCGCCACGACGACCCGGTCAAGATCGAGCGCGACCTCCAGCGCCTCGTCACGCGGCGCTACTGGAACGTCTTCCCGCACCTCCTGATCTGGCACGGCCGCCGCGTCTGCCTTGCCCGAAGGCCTCGCTGCGAGGTCTGCGTCGTGAACGACCTCTGCCCGGCAAGTCGTGTCGAAGTCGGCACAGTTCGATCACGCACCGGCGCCTAGCCTGTCCGACATGCGCTCCGTCGAGCTGGCGGTCTACGCGGACACGCTCGCCGGGGAGGCGGCGAGCCTCTCCGCCCGTGCCGAGCGCGCTCGCTCGCGGCTGCGCCAGGCCGCGATCGAGCGGCGAGCCCGCGACGAGCTGACCGAGACGGCAATCGAGCGGCTCGAGGGCCTCGGCCTGGTGGGCGCCATCGACGAGCGCGCGGCCCGGGCCGAGCTGCGCGAGCTCGAGGCCGCGCTCGACGCGCTCGAGGAGCTCCAGTCGTGGGTCGAGGCGGAGCTCGCGGAGGCTACGACCGCGGCGTGAGGCCGACCAGGAGCCCGCCGTCCTCGTCATAGGCCGGAAAGAAGTCGCCGGTCACTTGCTTCACGTGCCCGGCGCGGGTGCGGAGCTCGAGCGGCTCCCCGAGCCGCCGCACGCCCCATTCGAGCGCGACCTGAGCCGGGCTCTGCCCGTCGAAACCGGCGAGGCCGAGCGCCTCGACGACGTCGCGGCCCATCAGCTCCTGCTCGCGGAAACCGGAGAGCTCGAACACGTCCCGGCCGCACGCGAGCACCCTGGCCTGCTGGTCGCAGACGACGAATCCGGTCCCCGGGGCGGGGTAGTAGTCCTCGAGCAGCTCGAAGAGAAAGCCGAAGCCGCAGCGCTGGCACGCGACCGCCTGGTCGGTCAGCCCTTCGCGCCGGTCGTGGTCGATCGAGCGCGTCTTGCAGTTCGGGCAGATGAAGTAGGGCACGCGGCGATGGTAGCCAGGGCGTTCCAAAGGCTGGGTCGAGAAACGTCTACCGGTGCTGGAAACCGCGCCGGCGCGGGTCGTCGAACCGGCTCACAACCAGCGCTTGCGCCGGAAGTAGATGACCTGCGCGATCGTCGTCGCCACGATCCACCCCCAGGACCACCAGTAGCCGAAGCCCCAGTGGAGCTCGGGGATGTGCCGGAAGTTCTGGCCGTAGAGCCCGACGATGAAGGTCGGTAGGAGCAGGATCGACGCGATCGCGGTCAGCCGCTTCGTGACCTCGTTCTGGTCGTTGGCGATCTTCGCCTGGCTGTAGTCCCGGACGCCTGCGACGAGGTCGCGCGACAGCTCGAGGCCGTCGCTCGCGCGCAGCAGCTTGTCGTAGGCGTCCGCGAAATGCAGCTCGATCTCGGCTGGGAACAGCTCGGTGCCCTCGACCTCGATTCGGCCGTCGACGATTCGCCGGACGGCGTCGCGGGTCGGCGAGAGCGTCCGCCGGATATGGAGCAGGTCGTGACGCAGCTCCGAGACACGCTCGCGCACTCGGGCTGCGGACCAGTCCTCGACGTGGTCCTCCAGCTCGTCGATCTCGTCGTTGAGGTCGTCGATCAGGTCGAGGAAGCGCTCGGCGACGTCGTCGACGAGGTGGTAGGCGATCATGCCGGGGTCCGTCACGCCTCCCGTGTCGCACACCGCATGGACGCCGCTCGTGTCGAACGGCTTCTCGCCCGGCGGCGTCTTGCGCACCGTGAGGATGAGCTCGTGCGTCAGCACGAAGTCGACCTCCTGATAGAAGACGCGATCCTCCTCGGGCACTGCGACCGCGACGAGCAGGACGCCGAAGACGTAGTCCCCGTGGCCCTCGATCGTCGGCCTCGGCTCGTCCTCGTGCTGAGCAGGCTCGAGCAGCTGGTCGAGCGCGCGCGCGTGAAGCTTCTTCGGCATGTGCCGATTCAGCTCGGCTTCATCCGGGTCGACGAGGTCGATCCACTCGGCCTTCGCCATTCGGCCGAGGCTAGCTGCGAAGTCGGCTAGACCTTGGCCTTTTCGACCTCTGGACGAGGCGCGGTGAGCGCCGTACCCGGGTGCCCCTCGCGTGCGGCGAGCCAGCGCTCGGCGTCGAGCGCGGCCATCGAGCCGCTCCCGGCGGCCGTGATCGCCTGGCGGTAGGTGTGGTCGACGACGTCACCCGCCGCGAAGACGCCCTCGACGTTGGTCGCGGTCGAGCCGGGCTTCGTCACCAGGTAGCCCGCCTCGTCGTGGTCGAGCTCGTCGAGGAACAGCTTCGTGTTCGGGTCGTGCCCGATCGCCACGAAGAGCCCCTGCGCCGCCAGCTCGCGTGTGTCGTCGGTGCCCAGGTCGCGAACCCGGACGCCCGAGGTCTGGCCGCCCTCGCCCAGCACCTCCTCGACGGTCGCAGGCGTGAGGAACTCGATCTTCTCGTTCGCGCGCGCCCGGTCGAGCATGATCGGCGAGGCGCGAAACTCGTCGCGCCGGTGGACCAGCGTCACCTTGGTCGCGAACTTGGCCAGGAAGATCGCCTCCTCCATCGCCGAGTCGCCGCCGCCGACGATCACGACCTCCTTGTCGCGGAAGAAGGCCGCGTCGCAGACGGCGCAGTAGGAGACGCCGCGCCCCTGAAGAGAGCGCTCGGATTCGAGCCCGAGCTGGCGGGCGCTCGCGCCGGTGGCGATGATCACAGCCTCGGCCTGGTACGCGGTCTCCCCGACCCAGACGCGGTGCGGATGGCCGGAGAAATCGACCCTCGTCACGTCGTCGGTGATGAACTCGGCGCCGAAGCGCTCGGCCTGGCGCCGGAAGTCCTGCATCATCGCCGGTCCCAGCACGCCCTCCGGGTAGCCGGGGTAGTTCTCGACGTCGCTCGTGATCATCAGCTGGCCGCCCCAGGCGAACCCCTCGATCACGAGAGGCTCCAAGTTCGCGCGCGCCGCGTAGAGCGCAGCGGTGTAGCCGGCGGGGCCTCCGCCGATCACGATCAACTCACGAACGTTCTCAGTCACTCGTTCCTCCACAAGTATCCAGGGCCCCTGCGGGCCCTAACACGACTATTAAACGATGTGCGTCGGTCGAAACTTCCTAGGCGACCAGCGCGCCGCAGAGAAAGAGCTTTCCTCCACGGATCTCGGCCTCGTCCGGCAGTCGGTGCCGCTCGCGGCGCCCCGGCCGGATCAGGTGCACGACCTCGTGCCCGCGGGCCACGAGCAGGTCGGAGATCAGCCGCCGGTGGCAGCGGGTCCACAGCGTCTCGGCGCACATCAGGCACGGCTCGGGCTCGGCGAGCGCCGACTCGAGCGCGAATTGCCACTCCGGGGTGCTCATCCGGGCGGCGTAGCTGCGGAACGCGCCCACCCGGATGCAGGCGAAGCGCTCCTCGCCGGGCTCGCCGCTCCGGCGGCCGCCGAGCTCCTCGGCGTGGACGTATTCGATGCCCGCGGCGCGCAGGATGTCCGCCAGCGCCGCCTGGCCGAACTGCGGATTGCGGCGTGAGCCGGGGAAGCGGCGTACGTCGACGAGCGTCCGGACGGCGGCCTCCTCGAGGCACGCGACGAGCTCCTCCGCAGGCCGCGTCCCGTGTCCGATCGTGTAGACCCGCACGCGTCAAGGGTATGACTAGAATCGCCGCTTCCCGGCAAATGGAGGGCAGGGCATGGCCTCGAGCGTCACGTGGGACAGCCTGCGCGACCTGGCACGGTTGCGGGCCGAAAAGGGCTGCGCGATCAGCCTTTATCTCGATCTCGACCCGAGCATCTCGCCGACCCCCGGCGATGCCTCCAGCCGCGTCAACGCGCTCATCGACGAGGTCGAGCGCTCCCACGCGGCGAGCCGTCCGGAGCTGACGCACGAGCAGCGGGAAGGGCTGCGCAAGGACGTCGAGCGGATCCGCCGGTTCTTCGAGCAGGAGTTCAGCCGCGAGGGTGCGCGCGGTTATGCGGTCTTCAGCGCCGGGCTGGACAACGTCTGGCATGACCTGCCGCTGAGCGAGGCGGTACCGGACGCGGTCCGGGTCGGGCGAACCTTCTATCTCGCGCCGCTCGTCCCGCTGGTGGGGAGGGGCGAGGGAGCGATCGTCGCGTTCGTCGGGAAGGAGCGCGGCGACCTCTACCGCCTGCGGGCGGGCCGGCTCGAGGAGCTCGAGGAGCACTTCCACGAGCAGCGAGGCCGCCACGACCAGGGCGGCTGGTCGCAGGCGCGCTACCAGCGCCACATCGAGAAGCACGTCCTCGAGCACCTGCGCGACGTCGCCGAGCAGCTCGACCGACAGGTCCGGCGCCTGCGCGGTCCGCGCGTGGTCGTCGTGGCGTCCGAGGAAACCCGAGCGGAGCTGGAGGAGGAGCTCACGAGCGAGGTGCGGAAGACGATCATCGGCTGGGCAACCGCCGAGGCGCACGCCGACGCGCCCGCGCTACTCGGGATCGTCGAGCCCGTGCTCAAGCGCTGGCGCGCGGAGCAGGAGACCGAGGCGGTCGAGCGTTGGCAGGAGGAGGCCGGTCGCAACGGCCGGGCGACGGCGGGCTGGGCGCGGACGCTCGAGGCTGCCTCCGACGGGCGCGTCGAGTTGCTCCTCTTCCAGGACGGAGCCAACCGCGCCGCCTGGCAATGCCCCGCCTGTGGGCGGCTCGGGAGCGACGCCGGCACGTGCCCGCTCGACGGAACACGAATGGAGGAGGACGACGCCGGTCTCGACCTCGCCTGCCACCAGACGCTCGCCCACGGCGGCACCATCTGGGCCGTCCGGCAGCGCCACGACCTCGAGCCGGTCGAAGGGATCGGCGCCCTCTTGCGCTACTGACGCGGCGCGCGCGTCGGGTTCCCGTCGCCTCCCGGCGCGTATGGCAAAGAGGTCGCGAAACCATAGGCCTTGTAACAGTCTGTTACTAGGTTCGAAGCGCCCAACGGGTTCGGGTGGCCGGCCGTCGCTGCTCCACTGACAATCGCCGCCGGCCCGAGCTCGGTTCAGGAATACTCTTCGTGATGGCCTCGCTCGCCCGGACGATTCTCGAAGAGCACCTCGAACGGGGCGAGCTAGTTCCCGGGCAGGAGATCGCGCTCCGCGTCGACCAGACGCTCGCGCAGGACGCGACCGGGACGATGGCCTGCATGCAGTTCGAGCTCTTCGGCGTCGACCGCGTCCAGGTCGAGACCGCCGTGGTCTACGTCGATCACAACATCCTCCAGATCGACTTCAAGAACCCCGACGACCACCGCTTCCTCCAGGCGATTGCGGCCCGCTACGGTCTCTGGTTCTCGCGCCCCGGCAACGGGATCTGCCACTACGTCCACTGCGAGCGGTTCGCCACCCCCGGGAAGACGCTCGTCGGCGCCGACAGCCACACGACCCAGTCCGGCTCGTGCGGGATGATCGCGATCGGCGCGGGCGGGCTCGACGTCGCCGTCTGCATGGCCGGCCATCCGTTCGAGCTGCCGTGCCCGAAGATCGTCGGCGTCTTCCTCGAGAACGAGCTCGACCGCCCGTGGATCCAGGCGAAGGACGTGATCCTCGAGCTGCTGCGCCGGCGCGGAGTGCGCGGCGGCCGCGGCGCGATCTTCGAGTTCACCGGCCCTGGAGTCTCGACGCTGAGCTACACCGAGCGCGGCACGATCGCGAACATGATCGCCGAGCTCGGGGCCACCGGCGCGGTCTTCCCGGCGGACGAGGAGACCCGGGCCTGGCTCGCCGAGCAGCAGCGCGAAGCCGACTTCGTCGCGCTGGAGACCGGCGAAACGGGCGACTTCGACGAGGAGGAGCACGTCGATCTCGCCTCGCTGGTGCCGCTGGTGGCGAAGCCGTCGAGCCCCGGCAACGTCGTTCCCGTCGACGAGCTCGCCGGCACCGAGCTGACCCAGGTCTGCATCGGCTCCTCGGTCAACTCCTCGTACGAGGATCTCGCGGTCTGCGGCGCCGTCCTTCGAGGGCAGCGGATCTCGGAGAAGCTCGTCTCCGCGACCGCGACGCCCGGCTCGCGCCAGATCCTCGACCAGATCACCCGTTCGAGCACCTACGTCGACCTGCTGATGGCCGGGGTGAGGATGCTCGAGCCCGCCTGCGGGCCCTGCGTCGGGATGGGCCAGGCGCCGCCTTCGGGCTCGAACTCGCTCCGCACCTTCAACCGCAACTTCCCGGGCCGGAGCGGGACCGCCGACGACCAGGTCTACCTCTGCTCGCCCGCTATCGCGGCCGCCTCGATGCTGACCGGCGTGATCTCCGATCCGCGAGAGCTCGCCGAGGTCGAGCTGCCCGCTCGTCCCGGGGCCCGTCCCGAGGTCGTCCAGAGGCACATCCTCGAGCCGGTTCCCGCCGAGGAGGCGGCTTCGATCCAGATCCCGCGCGGCCCGAACATCAAGCCACCGCCCGAGCAGAAACCGCTGCCGGACGAGCTGCGCATGCGTGTCCTGATCGTCGCCCCGGACGACATCTCGACCGGCGACCTCTCACCGGACGGCGCGACCGTGATGGCCTACCGCTCGAACGTGCCTGCGATCGCCGAGTTCACCTTCCAGCACCGCGACCCGGAGTTCCCGCGCCGGGCGAAGGAGTGGGGTGGAGGCTTCATCGTCGCCGGCCACAACTACGGCCAGGGCTCGAGCCGCGAGCACGCCGCGCTCGCACCGGCCCAGCTCGGCGTGCGCGCCGTCGTCGCAAAGAGCTTCGCCCGCATCCACCGCCGCAACCTGATCGCGCAGGGGATCGTGCCCCTGCTCTTCAAGGACGAGGCCGACTACGACAAGGCGGAGCTGGGACAGACGTGGACGATCGCCCGCCTTCACTCGATTGCGGAGGGCGAGGACGAGCTCGAGACCGTGATCGAAGGCGTCGGCACGCTCACGCTCACGCACGACCTCCTGCCGCGGGAGCGCGAGATCGTCGTCGCCGGCGGCTTGATCCGCTACCTGAAAGAGCAGGAGCCCGCGCGAGTCTAAGAGCTCATTTCAGAGTGACGCTTCGCCGGCGGGCGCGATGGGTGGTGCGTGGCAAGGACGCAAACGCTACGCGTCCTAAAGTCACGTGAGGCTTACGGGTGCGACTGAGGACGCCGTCCACGCGCCGCACAGCGCGGCTCGACGGCATAAGGCTTCATTGTGAAAGGAGCTCTACGGTCTAGGCTGCGTCGACGGCGCGCGGGAGCTCGTGCGCCTCACCGGGCAGCTCGGCGCGCGACTCGGCCGCCTGCTCGAGCTTCGTCTCGAACCGCCCGAGCCGCTTTTCTGCGTCACCGAACTTGTTCTGCGCGCGCCCGAGATGCGTCCCGACGAGCTCGAAGTCCTCCTTGAAGCGGCCGAAGTCCTTCTGGAGCTGAGCGCAGTACGCCATCACCTCGTGGGCGTGCTGCTCGATCTGGAGGCCCTTGAGCCCGAGCACGATGACCTGGAGGTACGCCGTCAGCGTCGTCGGCGAGACGGGCAGCACGCGCTTGCCGTGCGCATAGTCGAGCAGCGCGCCCGTCTTGCCGCAGACGAGCTCGTAGTAGATCGCCTCCGAGGGCAGATACATGAAGGCGAAGTCGTAGGTGCCTTCATCGGGACGGATGTACTTGCCGGCGATCGCGTCCACGTGCGTCTTGACGTCCCGCGCGAACAGCTTCTCGAACTGCTGCCGCTCGATGTCGTTCTCCGCGGCGAGCATCCGCTCGAAGTTGTCGAGCGGGAACTTCGAGTCGATCGGGACGATCCGGTCGACCTTGATCACCGCGTCGACCCGCTCGCCGCCTGCAAACCCGTGCTGGAGCGCGTAGGCAGTCGGCGGCAGGCGGTCGCGGAGCAGGTTCTCGAGCAGGAGCTCGCCGAACCCGCCGCGCGCCTTGGGCGGCCGCAGGATCTGCTGGAGCTGGCTCAGCTCCTTCGCCTGCTCGGCCATCTGGAGCGTCGCCTGCCCGACCTGGCCGAGCTGCTTGTGGATCGCGTTCGTCTGCTGAGACGCATGCTCGAGCCGGCGGTCGACCTTCGTGTCGAGCTCTCCGAGCCGCCGGTCCATCGTGGCCGTGATCGCCTGGAGACGCCCGTCGACCTCGGAGTTCCTGGTCGCCAGCTGCCGGTCGAGGACGCGGGCCAACAAGACGGCGAGCGCGCCCCCGCCCGCCACCAGCACCACCACTGTCGCGATCAGAGTCATGAGCCGACGAACCCTAGTGGCGCCGTCGGACGGCATCCCGGCCGAAACGAACGAGGGCGGCTCTCGCCGCCCTCGTCAACGCTCGCGATGCCCGCGGTTCAGGGCGTCTGGTCCCGCTCGACGCGGTGCTCTGCAGCGCGCTCGCGCTCTTCCTGCGCCATCTGCTCGGCGTCCTCCGCGCGCTCGCTTGCCTGGGCCTCCTGCTCCTGGTGCATGCCCTCGCGCTTCATCGAGCTGTCGCCGGTGATATCGCCGGCCTTCTTCTTCCCGCGGCCCATCAGCTTGTCGAGCCAACTCATTGCGGCCTCCCTCGCATTTGTGTGTCAGGCCCCAGTATCCGAGATGGGCACAAAAAACGCCAGATCCGGAAAACCTTTCGGCCCTCCGGATCTGACGAGACGACACTAACCCGCTCCGACCACGCCGTCAAGTACCCTCGAAAACGACTGCTAGCATCGCCCGCCCATGGCCAAGAAGTCCCGCACTCCAGCCCCTCCGCGGAAGGTCCAGGCGCCTCAGCGGCGTGTCGAGCCGAGGCGCCGGCGCTCCCCCGAGGAACGGAAGACCCTCTGGATCGCGATCGCGTTCGCCGCGTCCGGGATCGCCGCGATTGCGATCGTGGCGGCGATCATCTTCGCCACCGGCGGCAAGACGAGCAGCTCCTCGGGCAAGGGCAAGGAGATCGACCAGAGTCAGCTGGTCGGACTCCAGACCGGCCCGGCACCCTGGAACGCGGGCCTCGACCACCTCCCGGACCGGCTCGGGCCGCTCGGCCTGCACCCGCTCACGACCGAGGGACAGGTGATCCATATCCACCAGCACCTCGACATCTTCGTGAACGGCAAGAGAACCACGGTTCCTGCCGGGATCGGGATCTTCACGGGGCAGTTCATCACCGAGCTGCACACCCACCCCGGCGAGCCGGGGGTGATCCACGTCGAGTCGCCGACCAACAGCAGCTACACGCTCGGCCAGTTCTTCGGAGTCTGGGGCGTGCGCTTGACGGCGGACTGCATCGGCGGTTACTGCAAGGAGCTCACGCCGTGGCGGATGTACCTGGACGGCAAGCGCTACGCCGGCAATCCCTCGACGCTGGTCCTGAATGCCCACGAGGAGATCGCATTCGTGATCGGCAAGCCGCCCAAGAAGATTCCTTCGACCTACAACTGGACCGGTCTCTGACGCGGGCTATCCTTGCCCGGCCGGGGTGGCGAAATTGGTCATACGCGCCTGACTTAAAATCAGGTGTCCCCTCAGGGGGCGTGAGGGTTCGACTCCCTCCCCCGGCATGAGGCCTCATCGCTCCGCACTACACTGCGGCCGTGGCCGAGGTGCAGGAGATTTTGCCCGGAGAAGGGCGTCTCGAGTGGGAGACGCCGCTCTACCAGACGGCGCTCGCCCAGTACGAGCAGGCGCTTCCGCACGCGGACGTCGAGGACTTCGTCGCCGAGCGTCTTCGCTACCCGGAGCGGTCGCTCGTCGTCAGCGTGCCGGTCAAGCTCGACTCCGGCCGCTGGACGGTGTTCCCGGGCTATCGGGTGCAGCACTCGACGGTCCTCGGACCGACGAAGGGCGGCGTGCGCTACGACCAAGAAGTCACCCTCGGCGAGTGCGCCGCGCTCGCGATGTGGATGACCTGGAAGTGCGCGCTCCTCCGGCTGCCCTACGGCGGTGCGAAGGGCGGCGTCCGCTGCAATCCGCGCGAGCTCTCGGGCGACGAGCTCCAGAAGATCACCCGCCGCTTCACCGCCGAGCTGCTGCCGATCATCGGTCCGCAGGAGGACATCCCGGCGCCCGACATGGCGACGAACGAGCAGACGATGGCCTGGATGATGGACACCTACTCGATGCAGGTCGGGCACGCGGTTCCCGAGATCGTGACCGGGAAGCCCGTGTCCCTCGGCGGCTCGCTCTTCCGGCACGAGGCAACCGGCGCCGGCGTGGTGATGGTGATCGAGCACGCATGCGAGAAGCTCGGCTGGCGCCTGGCCGGGCAGCGCTGCGCCGTCCAGGGGTTCGGCAACGTCGGCGGGATCGCGGCGGCCGAGCTCGACGAGGAGGGAGCGCGGGTGGTGGCGGTCTCCGACCTGTCGGGCGGCGTCCACGACGAGGCCGGCCTCGACATCCCCGCGTTGCGCCGTTTCGCCGAGGAGCACGGCTCGCTCGAGGGCTATTCCGAGGCGGAACGCGTCACCAACGAGGAGCTGCTCGAGCTCCCCTGCGACGTCCTCGTGCTGGCCGCGCGCGAGGACCAGGTCACCGGCGAGAACGCCGGCGGCGTGCACGCGCGCCTGATCGCCGAGGGCGCGAACGGGCCGACCTCGCTCGAGGCCGACGCGATCCTCGCCGAGCGCGGCGTGATCGTCCTCCCGGACGTGCTCACCAACGCCGGCGGCGTGACCGTCTCCTACTTCGAGTGGGTGCAGGACCTCGGCCGGCTCTTCTGGGACCGGCGGGAGATCCGCGCGAAGCTGGCGGCGCAGCTCGGCGACGCCTTCGAGCGCGTCTGGCGCTTGGCCGAGGAGCAGAGCCTCTCGCTCCGCAGTGCCGCACTCGTCGCGGGAATCCGGGAGGTCGCCGGCGCCCTCGAGGCGCGAGGGATCTATCCGTGACCGTGACCGCCCGCGTCCGCGACGCGATGATTCCGGAGCCGCAGACGCTCGATGCCGGCGCATCGGCACAGTCGGCGGGCGAGCACCTCGTCCAGCCGGACGTGCGTGCCGTTTTCGTCTGCGACGAACAGCGCCTCGTCGGCGTCGTCACGCGCAAGACGCTCGTGCGCGAGGTGGTCGCCGCCGGCCGCGACCCGCGCGAGACGAGGCTCGGCGAGATCGCCGAGGAGCCGCACTGGACGCTCGACTCAGAGCTTCCGCTCGACGAGGCGTTCCGGCTGATCGAGGAGCGCGACGCCGAGCGCGTGCCGGTGACCGAGAACGGCCGGCTCGTCGGCGTGATCTCCCGCAGCGTGCTCCAGCGCCGGCTCGCAGAGGACGAGTCCCCGGCCGAAGCGACCGACGAGCTCGACCTCTAGCAGCAGGTGTATGCGCCGGGCGGAGCGTCGCGCTCGGCCGGCTCGGGCAGGGCGGCCGCCTCGAGCGCGGCGCCGTGGAGGATGTCGCGCTCGCTGGCCTCGAGCCCGTCGAGACCGTAGCGGGCGAGCACCTCGCGGACGATCACGGCGCCGGCGACGATCACCGGCGCGCGCTCCGGCTCAAGGGCCGGGAGCTCGCGGCGCTCCGCGAGGGGGAGTGACGCAAGCCGGTCGAGCTGCTCTCGCACGCCCTGCGCGGAGATGCGGTGGCCGTGAACGCGATCCGGGTCGTACTCGGCAAGGCCGAGGTCGAGGGCGGCGAGGGTGGTGATGGTGCCCGCCACGCCGATCGCGGCCCTCGGGTGCATGTCGGGGAGGAACTCGCGGACGGCGGCGGCGGAGGCGTCGAGCTCGTCGCCTGTCGGAGGATCCGAGTGGAGGAAGCGCTCGGTCAGGCGGACGCAGCCGAGGTCGAGGCTCGTTCGGGCGCCCGCGGTGATCAGCTCGGTCGAGCCGCCGCCGACGTCGAGCACGAGCGTCTCGGCCTCGAGGCTTCGGCCGTCCGCGACCCCGCGGAAGGTGAGCTCCGCCTCGTCCTCGCCGGAGAGCAGGCGTGTGACGAAGCCGTAGCTCCATTCGACCTCGCCTAGAAAGGCCTCGCCATTCTCGGCGTCGCGGATCGCGCTGGTGCCGACGGCGAGCACGCGCTCCGCGCCGAGCTCGTCCAGCTCGCGCCGGTAGTCCGCGAGCACGTTGCGCACCCGCGCGATCGGGAGGGGGAGCAGCTTGCGCCGCTCGTCCACGCCCTCGCCGAGCCGCGTGATCTGCGTGCGCCGGGCCACCTCCTCGACGCGACCCTCGTCGACGTCCGCCACCAGCAGTCGGGTCGAGTTGGTGCCGAGATCGACAACGCCGACGCGCATCGCTCTGAGGCTAGCAGTGCCCTCTGAGCTCCCTAGGCGGCGGCGCTGTAGTCGTGCTCGGGGTCGTGGCTGACGACATTCGCGAGCAGGGACTTCAACTGGTCGAGCTCGCGCCGGCGGATCGCCAGCGCGGCCCCGTCCGCGCCGTCGCCTTCGAGCTGGCCGAGCTCGACGACGAGGGCGCGGATCCGTTCCAACAGGGAGTCGATCTCGTGCAAGGTCATCAGGCGGCCTCCTCGATTGGGATTGCGTCGAACTCGGCTTCGGTTTCCTCGACCGGGGCGGGAGGACGGGACTCGATCAGCGCCGTCGCGAGGACGGCAGCGAGCGCGGCCAGCCCGGTCAGGGCATAGAACGCGATCTGGAAGCCGTGCGTCAGGGCTGCGGCGCTTAGCGCGGAGGATCCCGGATGGGCCTCCACGTACCGCGTCGTGAAGGTCGTGGCGATCGTCGACGCCGCGGCGAGCCCGATCGCGCCGCCGACCTGCTGGCTGGTGTTGAGCAGCCCGGAGGCGACGCCCGCGTCGGCCGCCTCGACGCCCATCAGCGCGGCGATCGTCATCGGCACGAAGGTGAAGGCGAGTCCGACCGCGCTCACGAGGAACGCCGGGAACAGGTCGAAGAAGTAGTGACCGTCCGACGGGAGCCGGGTGAGCAGGACGAGCGCGCCGGCCGCGAGCGCGAGCCCGACCGGCAGGACGCGGCGGACGCCGACCCTGGTCACCACGCTCTGGGAGACGTTGGCGAGCACGATGATCGTCAGCGTCAGCGGCAGGTAGGCGACCCCCGTCTCGATCGCGGAGTAGTGCAGCACCTGCTGCATGTAGAGGGTGCCGAGGAAGAACTGCGAGAAGACGGACGTGCCGAGCAGGAACGCGGTCACGTTGGCGCCCGTGAGCGTGCGCATGCGGAAGATGCGCATCGGCAGGAGCGGCGCCCTCGAGCGCATCTCGATCGCGACGAAGGCGACGATCAGGGCTGCCGAGCCCGCCAGGAGCCCGATCGTCTCGCCGGTGCCCCAGCCGATCTCGGTCGCCCTGGTCATCGCGTAGACGAGCAACATCAGCCCGCCGGTGATCGATGCGGCGCCGGCCACGTCGAACTGGCGATGCTCGAGCCCGGCCCGGCTCTCGCGCAGGAGGAACGGGCTGAGCGCGACGACGAGGATGCCGACGGGGACGTTGATGAAGAAGATCCACGACCAGTCGAGCGAGCTGGTCAGGAGACCGCCGAGCAGCACGCCGGCCGCGGCGCCGCTGCCCGAGACCGCGCCCCAGACGCCGAGCGCGATGTTGCGCTCGCGCCCCTCCGCGAACATGGTCGTCAGGATCGAGAGCGCGGCGGGGGCGAGCAGCGCGCCGCCGAGCCCCTGCGCCGCGCGGAAGGCGATCAGCGAGCCTTCGGACCAGGCGAAGCCGGCCAGCAGGGAGCTGACGGTGAAAAGGGTGACGCCGGCGATGAAGAGCCGGCGTCGGCCGAGCAGGTCGGCCATCCGGCCGCCGAGCAGCAGGACGCCGCCGAACATGATCGCGTAGGCGGTGATCACCCACTGGAGGCTCTCCTGGGTGAAGTGCAGGTCGGTCTTGATCGAGGGCAGCGCCACGTTCACGATCGCGACGTCCAGGACGACCATGAACTGGGCTGCGACGAGGACCGCGAGCGCGATCCAGCGCCGGTCGGGCGCGGCGGTTTGGCTTCGTGGCGACATGGAAATCCCTCTCCCTTGGAAACGCTTGCTCTTGACTATTAGTTTTCTATCGTAAACCATCTGCGCTTGTCAAATATTGAGAATTTGCTAGGGTTTCGGCATGACAACGAGTGAGCTCACCGACAAAGAGGCGCGCAAGCTGGTGCTGCGCTACCCGCCGACCGCGGGAATGCTGCTGGTGAAGATCGGGCATGCCGTCGAGCGCTGGTACACCGAGGCGCTCAAGCCGACCGGGCTGACGCCGCGCCACCTGGGCGTGCTGTTCGAGGTGCGTGCCCGGCCGACGAGCCAGCAGGCGCTGATCGAGTCGATCGGGGTCGACCCGAGCAAGCTGGTCGGCCTGCTGAACGACCTCGAGGCGGACGGCCTGATCGTCCGCCGCCGCGACCCGGAGGACCGCCGGCGTCACATCGTCGAGGTCTCGAAGGAGGGGCGCGCCCGTCTCGCGGCCGCCGAGCGCGCGGCGAAGGCGGTCGAGGACCGGCTCTTCGTCGGCCTCGACTCAGAGCAGCGAACGGAGCTGCTCGGCCTCCTCGCGCAGGTCGCCGACAGCAGCGGCATCTTCGAGGGCTGCGCCGAGCTCGTCGCCCACGCCGACTAGCGCGAGACCCGTGGTAAACTGCCGCCTGCGACGCGGGGTGGAGCAGTCAGGTAGCTCGCCGGGCTCATAACCCGGAGGTCGCAGGTTCAAATCCTGCCCCCGCTACTCCAAAAGGCCCCGCAATGCGGGGCCTTTTGCTTGATGGCCTGCTGGCGCTCAAGAGGATTTTCTACCCAACTTTCTACCCCGTGGGGTGCACAAACTCGGCCGCGCGGGACTGAATCCAGCCATTTGCAGGAAGATCGAATCTGTGCACCCCACGGGCCGAGGGCTCCG
>WNGF01001686.1_pt1 | contig 58550 bp, 53 predicted proteins | sample 5400641 | NCBI WGS metagenome assembly WNGF01 (sample SAMN13153371, study PRJNA577476) | soil metagenome | isolation source: 80 cm soil or saprolite under grassland replicate 2 | place: USA:California | collected 2016-06-15
TACTTGATCGCGTCGTCCTGATGGTCGCTGCGAGCGTAATGGTGGGCGAGGACCACGGCCTGCTCTTCGAGCTGGTCGGCGTAGAGGTCTTCGATGCTGCGCCCGACGACCCCGTGCAGGGCCTGCCGGCGGGGCGCCAGCAGGCTCTTGTAGATGACGTCCTGGATGACGGCATGCTTGAACCGGTATTCCAGCCTGGGGAAGAAGCGCGCCTCGTGAATGACGTCCAGACGCTTCAGCGTCTCCAGGTGACCGGCGAGCTGTGCCGGGCGGCTCGACACGCGCGCCAGCAAGCGCAGGTCGAACTCGCGGCCGATGACCGCCGCCATCTGCACCGCCTCCTTGACCGGCTCCTCTAGGTGGTCGACGCGCGCCTGAATGATGTCGTGGATGGTGGCGGGCCACTCGAGCGCGGCGTCGGTGCTGAGCTGCAGCCGCCCATCGTCCCGGATGAGCAACCCGCGCTCCAGCAGCGCTTGCGTGACCTCCTCGATGAACAGCGGATTGCCGTCCGCCCTGTCCCGGATGAACCGCAGGAACTCGGGCGGAAACTCCGTGTCCCCGAGAAGCGCGGTCAGCATCTCCTCGATCTCCGGTCGGGCGAGACCGTCGAGCGCGATCTGCGTGTAGTGCGGCTTGTCCGCCCAGCGCACGGTATAGCCGGTGCGGTGCGTGGTCAGGATGAGGACGGGGATACCGGACAGGCTGCCCGCGAGGAGTGCGAGGAGGTCTTCCGAGCTCTGGTCGATCCAGTGAAGGTTCTCGCAGACCAGGACCTGGGGCCGCTGGTGACTGGCGGCGGCAATCACGGCCCGGATCGCTTCGAGTGTCTGCTGGCGGCGGTGTGCTCGGTCGAGGTGCCGGAGGGCGTCGTCAGCGCCGGGCAGAGCGAACAGCGCTTCGAGGAAGGGGAGCATCGGCTCGATGTCCGGATCGAGGTGATGAATGCCGTCGCGCAGCTTCCCCTGGATCTGCAGGGCATTGTCCCCTTCCTCGATGTGGAACTGCGCGCAGAGAACTTCAAGGATCGGTCCATAGGGAAGCGAGCGTCCGTACGCCACGCAGTAGCCCTCCAGCCACTCGATCCGATCGTGACGGATCGACGCGTGAAGCTCGTAGAGGAGCCGTGACTTTCCCAGCCCGGGCTCCCCCACGATGCCGACGACCTGCCCGTGACCTGCCTCGACGCGCCTGAGGCAATCGTGCAGGAGGCCCAGCTCGCGTCGACGGCCCGCGAACTGCGTCAAGCCGCGGGCGGCGCTCATCTCGAGCCGACTCCGCCACCGTCGGCGCCCAGTGACCCGGTAGGCGACCACCGGCTCGCGCTGCCCTCTGACGTCGACCAGGCCCAACGACTCATAGAGGACATACCCCTCGACGAACCGCCGCGTCTCCTCGGCCATCAGGATGGCCCCGGGCGCCGCCAGGGCCTGCATCCTCGCCGCGATGTGCGTGGTGTTGCCAACGGCGGTGTAATCCATCCGGAGATCATCTCCGATGCGACCGACCACCACCGAACCGGTGTTGATCCCCATCCGCAGGCGAAGCTCCACACCGTGCTCGCGCTGGAACTGCGCGCTGTAGCCGCGGATCGTCTCCTGGATCGCCAGCGCTGCCTGCACGGCCCGGAGTGGATGATCCTCGACGGCGATGGGCGCGCCGAAGAGGGCCATCAGTCCATCGCCCAGGTACTGATTGACCGTTCCCTCGTACCGGTGCACCGCCTCGGCCACGAGCTGCAACACCTCGCCCATGAGCTGATGGAGGCGCTCGGGATCGATCCGCTGCGCGAACGCCGACGAGTCCGCGATGTCGGCGAACAGCACCGTCACCAACTTGCGCTCCCCTTCGAGCGCGCTGCGGGTCGTGAGGATCTTCTCGACGAGATACGGCGGGGTATAGGCGGGCCGTGAGGTCAAGGGCACGGCACCGCCGGAGGACATGGCGCCCGCCGCGTCTTTCACCGGCGTGGAGTCCTTCCCGGATGCGGAGCTGCCGGACGTTTTCGTCGGCAGGACGGTGCCACAGTACCTGCAGAACTTGGCGGTGTCGCTGTTCGTCGCTCCGCAGGCCGGGCAGACAGGGGGCAGCGGCGCGCCGCACTGGTCACAGAACCTCGCGGCGTGAGCGTACGCATGTCCACACTGGGCACACTGCATGCCGCTCTCCTCGTCTGTGCCGACCACGTGGTCACCCATCGGAGGCCGTGGCGCTCCCGACTGTACGAGGGACACCCGGCAATGTCAATCGCGTCAGCGTCAGCGGCCCCCCAATCATGGTCGTGACGGACGCGCCAGCCCACCCCTCGACCACGAGGGCTGCGATGTATCCGGGCGCCGGAGCCAGCGTTCTCCCGGTCCAACACCGCGTGGCGCCCGTACCGAAGACGTCCGGAAGGTACATGGGGTGATCCCCGGCTCCGGTCACGTCGACCTCGTTCAGCGCTCGGCTCATGCCGACGCCCCCGGCCTTGAGGTACGCTTCCTTGAGGGTCCAGTACCGGTAGAACGTCGACAGCCGGGCCGCGGGAGCGACGCGGCTGAACGCCAGCCGCTCCGCGGGCCCGAAGTGGCGCGCGACGATGTCATCGATTCCGTCCAGCGGCCGCACGCGCTCGATATCGACGCCTAGCTCGCGCCCCCGGTCGACGGCAATCAGCGCGAGCTCGTCGGAGTGCGACACGTTGAAACGAATCGGCTCGCCGTAGTGCTCGGAGTCCAAGCGCGGCTTGCCGTAGGGCCCGTAGCGAAGGCTCAGCTCGCACGGTCGCGTGTCGAGATACCGGCCGAGGATCGCCCTCAGTGTTGCCCGGCAGACCGCGAACCGCCGTCGTTCCCGCTCGAATGGAGAGCGCGCGGCGCGCTGGAGCTCGTCGTCGGAAAGCCGTCCGGGAACAAGATTGTCGCGCCAGTCTGCAATATCGAGGCCGACCGTCCAGACGTGGATCTCGTCCGCGGATAACCGAAACGGCGCCTCCCGATGCCGGCGGGCGGATCTCTCAGTCATGACTGCCCTGCGTCGTGCATGCTCTATCCTCGAGGTGTTTGCACGGCCTCAATCGATCCCCTTGATTACCATCTCGGATCGTCCGACGAAGCTGGTCGGCTGTTCGGGTTCAGAGTACGGACCCTGGGAATATCCAACAACGCCACCATCGCACCGTTCGCCCACCTGACGATTGAGCGCCGCCGCGACGAGCCTAGCGCCCGCCCCTCCTCAAATCAAGGCCGTCAGTGTCACCGATTTCAGCGTCCAACTGGCGATCGAGCAAATGCCTTGCCAAGTCGTTCGAGGCATTTTCACTCGTTTTTGCGCACCCGATTCGCGAGAGGTCTGGCGGTTCCGGGCATTCTGCCAGCACGGGGTTCGGGCAGGATGCTCGTTCCGGCACCCACTCCCTGAGGGCTGAGGTCGAAGCCTCTTCATTCCTGCGGCGCTCGACGCGCAGCGCGACACGTCTGCTCAGTCCATCGGCGGACGCTTCTGGGCCCAGGGGCGTGCCTGTTCGAACGCGGCCGAGGCCTGGAGCACGGCGAGGTCGGCGCCGCGGCGGCCGACGATCTGCAAGCCGACGGGCATGCCCGTAGGCGTGAAGCCGGCGGGGACGGAGGCGGCGGGCTGGCCGGTGAAGTTGAAGGGGTAGCTGAAGGAGGCCCAGGGGAACCAATCCCAGGCGTGCTGCGGGAAGTGCGCCGGATTCAGCCGGCCCACCTCGAATGCGGTCACAGACACCGACGGCGTGAGGAGGAGGTGGTACTTCTCGAAGAGCGGGCGCACCGTGTCCCAGTGGGCAAACTTCTTGCCGCGCATCTCCACGTAGTGGGCCGCGCTGTACCGGAAGCCGTCCTCGATGGCGGCGACGAGGCCCGGATCCATACGGTCGCGCCACTGGGGGAGGTACTGGCCGAAGTTGCCCGCGTAATGCGCGTTCCACATGCTGCGGATCATCTCGTGCGTGTCGGCGAAGCGGGGGTCCGCTACCTCGTCCACGGTAGAGCCCAGTTCCTGGAAAGCGAGCGCCGCCTGCTTCGCCACCGCCGCCACGTCGGCATCCACGGAGAGCCCGCCGAGAGTGAGGCTCCAGGCCGCCCGCAGTCCCTTGATCCCCTCGTGGAGCCGGCCCACGTAGTCCTCGGGGGCGCCGTCGAGCGAGGTGCGGTCCCAGTCGTCGGGGCCCGCCATCACGGCGAGCATCAGCGCCGCATCGGCGACTGTTCGGGTCATCGGGCCCGTGTGCGAGGTGCTGTCGGTGTTGGAGATGGGCCACATGGGCACGCGCCCATAGGTGGGCTTGAAGCCGTAGATCCCGCAGAAGGATGACGGGATGCGGATGGAGCCGGCGCCGTCCGAGCCCTGATGCATGGGCCCGAGGCCGGCGGCGGCCGCGACGGCGGCGCCGGCGCTCGAGCCGCCGGAGGTCATGCCGGGGTTCCAGGGATTGCGCGTGATGCCCGTGAGCGGGCTGTCGCCGAGCGCCTTCCACCCGAACTCGGGCGTGGTGGTCTTGCCGATCATGATGCCGCCCGCCCCCTTGAGCCGCCGCACGAAGGGAGCGTCCACGTCCGTCACGCGGTGCTCGAAGATGCAGGAGCCGGCCATGGTGCGTACGCCCTTGGTGAACGCGAGATCCTTGATGGTGAACGGGATGCCGTGGAGCGGGCCCAGCACCTCGCCGCGCGCCGCCGCCTGCTCGGCCCGGCGGGCGGTTTCCAGCGCGGACTCGGCGATGACGGCGCAGAAGGCGTTGAGCTTCGGATTCGCGCGCTCGATCCGATCGAGGACGGTCCGGGTCAGCTCGACCGGCGAGAGCGCCTTCTTGCGGATCAGCGAGAGGAGTTCGGAGGCCGGCGTATAGCAGAGATCGGTCGCATTCATCGAGTCCTCCCGGCAGACGGTGGGATCTCGTGGTCGCTGGAATGGTAGCACGCCGGGCGCCGAGCGGATAAACTGCCTGTCGTGCCATGAAGCCCACGCTGGTCCTGCTCGTCCGCCACGCGGTGACCGCCACGACAGGGGTGAAGCTGCCCGGCCGCGCGCACGGCCTCCCTCTGAGCGACCAGGGACGCCTTCAGGCCGACGCCGTGGCCGGCCGCATCGCCAAGCTCCCGAAGGTCGCGGCCATCTACGCCTCGCCGCTCGAACGGGCGCGGGAGACGGCGGCGCCCATCGCGCGCGCGCGGGGGCTCGCGGTCCGCATCGAGCGCGACCTGAGCGACATCGACATCGGCGACTGGACGGGGCTCTCGCTCAGGCGGGTCCGCCGGAAGCCGGAGTGGGAGATCGTCCAGCGCCATCCGAGCGGCTTTCACTTCCCCGGGGGAGAATCCTTCACCGAGATGCAGACGCGCATGACGGTGACGCTCGCCCGGCTGGTGGCGCGGCACCGCGGCGAGATCATCGTGGCGGTCTCTCACGCCGACCCGATCAAGGCGGCCGTCACCCACGCGCTCGGCGCCCCGCTCGATCTCTTCCAGCGCATCGTCATCGCCCCCGCCTCGATCACCGCCGTCGCCTACCGTCCCGAGGGGCCGGCGGTCCTGACGGTGAACTCCATGGACGGCGACCTCGCCCCGCTCACGCCCCGATGAGCGCTCGCGCGACGAGGCCCAACCATCGCGCCATGTCTTCCACCGGAACGGTACTCCAGTGAGCGACTCCTTCGAGCTCGACGCTCCCGATCACTTCACGGCCGGCGCGGTGGGGCCGCCGGGGGAGCGCGTGTTCTATCTCCAGGCGCGCCAGGCCGGGCAGCTCCTCACCCTCAAGTGCGAGAAGGAGCAGGTCCGCGCGCTCGGCGAGTATCTGGCGGGCCTCCTGGCCAAGCTCCCGGCCGTCGCCCGCGAGGAGCCCGGCGACACGGCGCTGCTGGAGCCCGTGGATGCCGCCTGGACTATCGGCGCCCTCGGCGCGGGCTACGATCAGGACGGCGACCGGGTCGTGCTGGAAGCGCGGGAACTCCTCGAGGAGGAGACGGAAGAGGAGCCCGCCGTCGCGCGCTTTCACATCACGCGCGCCCAGGCGTCGGCGTTCGCGGACCGGGTCCGGGCCCTCGTGCGGGCGGGCCGGCCCATCTGCCCCGCGTGCAACCAGCCCAAGGACCCAAGCGGCCACGTCTGTCCCCGCAGCAACGGCCATGTCGTCCGACCACGCTCTTGAGCTCTTGCGCCGAGGCGCCATCAGCATCAAGGGCCGGATGCCATCGGCCAGCAACATCACCTTGCTCGCCGAGCTGACGCTCCCCGGAGGGACGGCGCTCGCCGTCTACAAGCCCGAGCGTGGCGAGCGCCCGCTCTGGGACTTCCCGGCCGGCCTCTACAAGCGCGAGGTCGCCGCCTACCGCCTCTCGGAAGCCCTCGGCTGGGGGCTGGTCCCGCCCACAGTCCTCCGCGAGGGACCCCACGGCGTGGGGTCGCTCCAGCTCTTCGTCCATGCCGACTTCGAGCAGCATTACTTCACCCTGCTGGAGCGCCCCGAGCACCGCGCGCGGCTTCAGCAGATCTGTGTGTTCGACCTCGCCGCCAACAATGCCGATCGCAAGAGCGGCCACTGTCTCCTCGGCCCTGACGGCTGCATCTACGCCATCGACAACGGCCTCACCTTCCACGTGGAGCCAAAGCTGCGCACCGTGATCTGGGACTTCGCGGGCGAGCGCATTCCTCTCGACATGCTGGAGGCGGTCCGGCGGCTCCTAGACGAGGGTCTCCCGGAGCCGCTCGCTGAGCTGCTCGACCACGACGAGCAGCAAGCGCTCCTCGCCCGCGGCAAGGGGCTCGTGAGGAGGGCGCGCTTCCCAAAGGACTCGACGGGCGCGCGCTACCCGTGGCCGCTCGTGTAGGCGCGGCGGCACTCGCCACGAAGGCGGGAGCTCGGAGACGGCTGCCGCGCCGGCGGGCGGGGCAACCCAATGCGCATGGGGAAGCTCATCTCGAGGATCTCGATCGGCGTGTTCGTCGTGTTCGAGACGCCGTTCGATATCCCGTTGACGCCGTCCTTGGTGGGCCGGGCGCCGGAGCCGCCCTCGTCGGCCAGCTCATGGGGCGGTCATTCCCCTGCGTTTGCCACGACGGGATCACGTTTTCACCGCCGGCAAGGCGGGGGAGATCCCTGTGATGCGGGAGAAGCGAGCGGCCAGAACCTCACCGAACGACGACGCATCGAGCGGGTTGAGCCGACCCGAGCCGGAGCGAAGCCGACTCTCGGCCGTGCGGACCAGCAGGCGCATGCAGCCGAGCGCCTCGTAATAGGAGAGCGCTCTCGGATCGAGCGGACGGTGGCGTTGGTAGCCCGCGAGGTAGCGGCTGACCATGACGGGGCGCAACCCCCGAACGAGCCACCGGAGGGCCGCGGGCACCGCCAAGAGCTCCACGGGCGTCAGGCTCAAGATCGTCTTCGTGCCGGCCACGTCGCAGGCGGCATCGGCGACGATCACGTTTGGCCAGTCGATGACTCCCGTGACGGCGGTCCCGGAGACCAGGATATTGTGCGGGTGAAAGTCGCCATGACAGATCACCCGGCGCTCCTGCTCCGATGGGCGATGCGCGACGAGCCACGCCATCGCCGCCCCGAGACCGTCGAGCGGGCCGCGCGCGACGCGTGCCTCGAGCCGGGCCAGGTGACCTTCGAACGTCACCATCTCGCGGCCGGTCGCGGGAGCGCCGGCCGGCGTCGAGGCCAGGCCCGCCCGGTCGAGGGCTCGCAGCAGTACCAGGGCGTCGAGGGCGTGCAACCGCACCTGCATCTCGACGAGGACCCCGCTGATGTTGAACAAGCCGGCCTCGGTCAGGGGCTTGCCGGGCAGGCGCTCCATGATGAGAAATGCTCCGCCGAGCGGCGCGGGGTCGGCGGTCGCCAGGAGCACGCGGGGCGCGGGGTAGCCCAGCTCGGCGACCGCGTTCTGGGTGGCTCCCTCCAGCAGCGCGCGCGCGGGATCGTGGTGCTGGCCGAGCATTCGCAGGATCAGCGGACCCGAGTAGGCCGGCGGCGCGCCCTTCAGGCAGAAGGCGAAGATCCGTGTGTCGAAGCCGCCGGTGATGGAGGCCGGGGGTTCCGAGAACTCCAGGCGGCGTTCGCCGAGCCGTGCCCGCAGATACGCGAGCAGGCTCCGCCCGACGTCCACATCCGCCACCGTGCGATTCTCTCCGCGAGGATCCGCCCCGTTACCCCACGCGCCCGAGCTGGGTCAGGATGAACGCGTAGTCGAAGGCGATCTCACGAAGGTGGTCGTAGCGGCCGGAGGCGCCGCCGTGGCCCGCCTCCAGGTTGATCTTGAAAAGGAGGGGATGATCATCGGTCTTGAGCGCGCGCAGGTTGGCCACGTATTTGGCGGGCTCCCAGTACATCACCTGGCTGTCGTTGAGCGAGGTCCTGACCAGGATGGCCGGATAGGGTTGCGCCCGGATATTGGTGTACGGGCAATAGGTCTTCATGTACTCGTAGTGCTCGCGGAGCTTCGGGTTGCCCCACTCCTCGAACTCGCCCACGGTCAGCGGCAGCGACTCGTCGAGCATGGTGTTGATGACGTCGACGAAAGGCACCCGCAGCACCGCCGCCCTGAAGAGCTCGGGACGCATGTTCAGCACGGCGCCCATGAGGAGACCGCCGGCGCTGCCGCCCTCGATGACGAGCCGGTCGGCCGCGGTGTAGCCGCTCCGGTCGAGGAACTCGGCGCAGGCGATGAAGTCGGTGAACGTGTTGAGCTTGGCCAGCATGCGGCCTTCATCGTGCCAGCGCTTGCCGAGCTCCCCGCCGCCGCGCAGATGGGCGATGGCCACGGCGACGCCGCGGTCGAGCAGGCTGAGTCGGGTCGACGAGAAGACGACCGGGTACGGATGGCCATACGCCCCATAACCACTGAGGAGGAGCGGGCTCGTGCCGTCGCGCTGGGTCTCGGCCCGACACACGAGCGAGATCGGGATCCGCGTCCCGTCCGGGGCCGCGGCGTGCACGCGTTCCGTCCGATAGCGCGAGGGATCGTAGCCGCCGAGCACCTCCGTCTGCTTGAGCAGGGTGCGCTCACGGCTCACCACGTCGTAGTCGAAGACCGAGGGCGGCGTGATGAGGGACTGGTAGCGGAAGCGATAGGCCGAGGTCCTGAACTCGGCGTTGGCCTCGGAGGCCACGTCGTAGGCGGGCTCGGCGAACTGAATGCGGTGCGAGGCCCCATCGGAGAGCGCGGTGACGCGCAGGCCGATGAGCCCATCCTGCCGCTCCTGGGCCACGTAATGCTCGGCGAACACCTCCACGTCCTCCAGCATCACGTCCTCGCGATGGGGGATCAGTTCGGTCCAGCGCGCGGGCCGAGGATCCTCCACGGGCGCCGCGACGAGGCGGAAGTTGCGGCGGCCGCCGCCATTGCTCCTGATGTAGAAGAGGGCCCCGCCGTGACCCACGTGGTACTCGTGGTCCTTTTCCCTCGGCACGAGCACCTGCCAGGGCGCGGCCGGCTCGCGGGCCGGCAGATATCGGATCTCGGTGGTCGTGAAGCTCGCGGAGCTGGCGAAGAGATATGCCTTGCTCCGCGAGCGCTCGACGCCCAGGTTGAAGAGAGCGTCCGGCTCCTCGTACACGAGGTCGTCAGCCGTCGCGCCAAGCCGGTGGCGGTAGAGGCGATACGGGCGCTTGGCGGCATCCTCGGTGACGTAGAAGAGCGTTTCCCCATCGGCGTCCCACGCCACTGACGCGACCTTCTCGATCCGATCAAGCTCGAGGGCGCCCGTCCGGAGATCCTTCACGTACAGCGTGTACTCGCGGGAGCCGGTGACGTCGGTCGTGTAGGCCAGCCGATGGCCGTCGTCGCTCACGGCGACGGCCCCGAGCCCGAGATACGGATGCCCCTCGGCGAGGACGTTCAGGTCGAGCGTCACCTCCTCCGGCGCTTCCAGGCTCCCGGCCTTCCGGCAGAAGATCGGATACTGCTTGCCCGTCTCCGTCCGCGAATAGTAGAAATGCCCGCCCCTCCGGTACGGGACGGTCTGGTCATCCTCCTTGATTCGGCCGAGCATCTCGTCGTAGAGCGCGCCCTGCAGCATCTCGGTGGGCTTCATGACCGTGCCCGTATAGGCGTTCTCGGCCCGGAGATGGGTCACGACCTCGGGGTCGTCCTTCTGCCTGAGCCAGACGTAGTCGTCCTCGCGCCGCTCCCCGTGAACGATGTCGATCTTGGGGATCTTTCTGGCGACGGGCGGGACATCCACCGCGGCCGGGGCTCCGGTATGCTCCCTCATGGTATGTTCGGCACAGCCTACCACACTCGGAAGCTCGCCTCGGACGGCGGCGCCCAGCCCTGCTCCGTCCTGCGGCTTGCATTACGGAGGAGTTGACGATGTGGACGCGACCTACCGCGAGCTGACCGCCGCCGGCTTCGTGTTGAGCGAGCAGCCCTTCGACATCCTGCCCGGCCGGCTGGTCACACTCGACGACCCAGACGGGAATATCGTCGGCGTCATCGACAAATCCAGGGGTGGAATGCGGGGCCAGCATGCCTGAGCTGCCCGACGTCACGGTCTACATCGAGGCGCTCGCCACCCGCATCCGCGGCGCCCGGCTCCTGGGCGCGCGCCTCGCCAGCCCGTTCGTCCTGCGCTCGGTCGACCCGCCGCTGGAAACCGCCGCCGGCGGAACGGTGACGGGACTCCGGCGCCTGGGCAAGCGCATCGTCATCGAGCTCACGGGCGAGCTCTTTCTGGTCTTGCACCTGATGACGCCCGGAACGAGACCGACTACTGCGCCCGCTGCCAGACCGGGGGCAAGCTCATGGCCGACCGCGCCCTCTCGCGCCTCTTCAGGGAGGACTGGCCCCGCACGGTCGAGGAGCTGGAAGAGCGTCAGCGGGGAGGCGGTCTCGACCGCTGGGCGCGCGGATGATACACTGCCGGCCGTTCGCGCTGTCGCGCGACATCCACCCCTGGCGATTCGGGAGGTCCGGCATGGTGCTCACGAAGACCACTCGCCCCGTCGTCACCGTGCTCACGGTGGGCGCGCTCGCAGGGTGCGCCTCAGGTCCTCAACTATGCAGAACGGGTACATCGGCTTGACAAACCGGGAGTTTGCGACGTATCGTCCAGCCCGGGCGGAGAGTCCGCGGCGAGCGGACCGTTGCTGACTCGGTCCTCACCATCCTCGAAGGGGAGGCTCATCATGCGGCGCATCATCCTTACCTCGTTCACGGTGGCACTTGTCGTTGGACTCGCGCTCGCCCCACTGGCTTCGGCCCAGCAGGCACCGCCGTCCTGGAAGCAGGGCCAGCCGTCCGAACTGGCAAACTCGCCGCTGGCGCCTCACGCCCAGCCGCCCGCGCCGAAGGCGCCCGGCGAGATCCTCGTTGACAAGATCAAGCTCCCGACCGGCTTCAAGGCCTCCCTCTGGGCACACGGCCTCAACAATGCCCGGATGATGACCTGGGGGGACAAGGGCACGCTGTTCGTCAGTAGCCGCGTGGCCAGCAACGTGTACGCGGTGGTGGACAAGGGCGGCCAGCGCGAGGTCAAGACGATCGCCAAGGGTCTCAACCTGCCCAACGGCGTGGCCTTCAAGAACGGCACGCTCTACATCGCCGAGGTGTCCCGGATCACCAAGATGGAAGGGATCGAGGACAAGCTCGACAACCCGCCCGCTGCACAGGTCGTCTACGACATCCTGCCGCGCGACCTCCCTCACGGCTGGAAGTACCTGGCGTTCGGGCCCGACGGCAAGCTCTACTTCAATATCGGCGCGCCCTGCAATATCTGCATGCCACCCGAGACGCACGCTAACATCTCGCGGATCAACCCCGACGGCACGGGGTTCGAGTACTATGCGCGCGGCATCCGCAACACCGTGGGCTTCGACTGGCATCCGGTGACGAAGGAGCTATACTTCACGACCCACGGCCGCGACTGGCTGGGCGAGGATGTCCCGAGCGACCGGTTCGACCACGCCCCGCGACCCGGCTTCCACTTCGGCTTCCCCTACTGCCACCAAGGCGACATCCTCGATCCCGAGTTCGGCAAGGGTCGCTCCTGCACCGAGTTCGCGGCGCCGCTCATCAAGACGGGCCCGCACGTGGCCGGCAACGGTGTTCACTTCTACACGGGCTCGATGTTCCCGCCCGAGTACAAGAACCGGGCGTTCCTCGCCCAGCGCGGTTCCTGGAACCGCACGCAGAAGAACGGCTTCCGGGTGATGATGGTCACGCTGAGAGCCGGGGAACCCCCCAGGTACGAGGTCTTCGCCGAGGGGTGGGTCCAGGGTGACCAGTTCTGGGGCCGGCCGGTCTACACGCAGGAGATGCGGGACGGCTCGCTCCTGGTGTCCGACGACTATGCGGGAGCGATCTACCGGATCACCTACCAGCGCTGAGCTAAGTAGTTCGGAGCTTGCGCCGTCAAAGCCGGCGCTCGCAGCGTGGCGAGTTCCGCGTGAGTGCGACCGGGGCTTCGGCAGATCTCCCAGACATCCGTAGGCCGCACGCAAGCACCCTCGCCGGGCGGTCCGGCGGGGGTGCTCGTCAGTCAGGACGGCGGCGCCGGCTAGCCGGCGTGGCTGGCCTCGCCGCCGTCCTGATGGCGGCGATTCAGGCTGCGGCGCCCGCCGCCGACCTGGAAGCGGGGCGGCGGAAGGCCGAGCCGTGCGCGAACTGCCACGGCCCGGACGGAAACTCGAGCGTCCCCGGGACTCCTTCGCTGGCGGGCCAGCTGGCCATGTACACGCACTGGCAGCTGATCAAGTTCCGGGACGGGCGCCGGAAGGATCCCCAGATGTCGCCCTTTGCTCAGAACCTGAGCGACGCCGACATGGCCGACCTGGCCGCATACTATCAGGCCCAGCGACCCCGGCCTCGCTCGATGGCCACCGACGCGGCGAAGGTCGCCGCCGGCCAGCGGCTCGCGGATCTCCACCACTGCACCTCCTGTCACCGGCCCGGGCTCACCGGGCAGGAACAGGTGCCGCGCCTCGCCGGCCAGGACTATGACTACCTCCTCCGGCTGCTCCGCGGCTTCAAGGCCCAGACGGCCTCGGACCTCGATGGGACCATGACCATGGCCGCTCAGCCGCTCCGCGACGAGGAGATCCTGAGCCTCGTGCACTTCATCGCGAGCCTGCGCGCCGAGCCGTAGCAGCCCCGCTCACCGCTTCATGCGATATGCGGGGCTTGCTTGGACGCCGGTGGCTGGCTCGGCGGGAGCCAAGCGGTCAGCGGGGCATGGGACAGGCGCTCGAGGACGGAGAGCGGGGCCAGGTCGGGGCGGACGAGAGCCCGGCACGGGACGATGACCGTCTGCTCCAGCGCGAACTGGCCGGACTCCACGGCGTGCGGGACCATGTCAGTGAGGACGATCCACGTGGATCCCGGCGGGAACTCCCAGCGGTACTTGGGACAGCTCGTCTGGAAGGCCGTGTTCGCCTTGAGGTAGTGGTGGAACTGCAGCATGAAGCGATCGTAGGGCGAGCGCTCCTCGCGCGCGATCCCGAGGCGCCGCGCGAGCCTGGCGAGCCCGCGGCTCACGTCGCGCCAGCGCGACCGGGCTCGAGCGGCGATCCCGCCCAGGCCCGCCTCCATCGCGAGCCGCGGCGCCAGCACCTCGAAGGTGTCGGTCGTGATCCACCGCCGCGAGGTCGTCGGGTTCACGTTCGTGAACGCCCGCAGGATGCGGCTCCCGTTCGTGGGGCGCGTGGGGAAGGCGTCGACATGGAGCAGGTCATTGCGGGCGCGCAGGGACAGCTGCCGGCCCCGCTCCTCGACGGGGCGGAAGCTGGCGAAGTCGAGCTTCCACTGCGACGCGTACCAGGGGAACAGCTCGCCCAGCAGCCGCGTCGCATGCTGGGAGTACGCCCGCAGGATCCGCCGCACCGTTTCCTCATCGCCGCCCGCCTTCGCGAGGCCCTTGACACGGTCCTCGCCGGGACGATAGGAGATGTTCTTGTGGTAGGCCGCCGATGCTTGGCGCGCGCTCGCCAGCGCGGCTCGGTCCTGGGCGTCCGGTAGCGGAAAGGGCGCGCGCTCGAAGAACAGGATGTTCCCCTCCTCCAACCGCTCGGCATACCATCGACGCCGGCTCTCTTCGAGCGCGGGAGCCGGGTCGGTCCCCGCCGCGTACTCCGACACCGGAACCAGCCCCTTGGCCATCGCTCCCTACTCCTTGCCGACGTTCTCGATCTTCGCCCACGTGTCCCGCAGGGCCACCGTGCGGTTGAGCACGAGGCGGCCTCGCGTCGAGTCTCTGAGATCGACGCAGAAGTACCCGTTGCGCTCGAACTGGAAGCGGCTCCCGGGCGCGGCGCCCGCAATGCTCGGCTCGAGCCGGCACCCCGTGAGCCGCTCGAGTGACCTCTGGTTGAGCTCGACCTTCCAGTCGCGGTCCTCCGCGCCAACGCCGGGATTCGGGACGCGGAAGAGGTGATCGTACAACCGCACCTCGGCCTCGAGCGCGTGAGCGGCCGACACCCAGTGGATCGTCCCTTTCACCCGCCGCCCGTCCGGCGCGTCCCCGCCCCGGGTGGCCGGGTCATAGGTGCAGCGCACCTCGACGACCTCTCCCGTCCGCTCGTCCTTGACCGCGCCCGCGCAGCGTACCAGGTACGCGTAGCGCAGCCTCACCTCGTTGCCGGGGAACAGGCGGAAGTACTTCTTGGGCGGTTCCTCCCTGAAGTCGTCCTGCTCGATGTAGAGGACGCGCGAGAACGGGACTTGGCGGGTGCCCATGCCGGGGTCCTCGGGGTTGTTCACGGCCTGCAGCATCTCCACCCGGTCCCCCGGGTAGTTCTCGATCACGAGGCGCAGCGGGCGCAGCACGCCCATGGCGCGCGGGGCCCGCTTGTTCAGGTCCTCGCGCAGGCAGTGCTCGAGCAGCGCCACGTCCACGAGCGCCTCCTTTTTCGCCACCCCGATGCGCTCGCAGAAATCGCGGATCGCCTCCGGCGTGTAGCCGCGCCGCCGGAGCCCGGCGATGGTCGGCATCCGCGGGTCGTCCCAGCCGCTCACGTAGCCGCTCTCGACCAGCTCCAGAAGCTTCCGCTTCGACAGCACCGTGTGGCTCACGTTGAGGCGGGCGAACTCGATCTGCTGCGGGTGGTAGATGCCGAGCTGGTCCAGGAACCAGTCATAGAGCGGGCGGTGGTCCTCGTACTCCATGGTGCAGATCGAGTGGGTGATCCGCTCGATGGAATCGGACTGGCCGTGCGCGAAGTCGTACATCGGGTAGAGGCACCACCGATCGCCGGTCCGGTGATGGGACACTTTCCGGATCCGGTACATCGTGGGATCCCGCAGGTTGAGGTTCGGCGACGCCATGTCGATCTTGGCGCGCAGCACACGTGACCCGTCCGGGAACTCCCCGGCCCGCATCCGCCCGAAGAGGTCCAGGTTCTCCTCCACCGACCGGCTCCGGTAGGGACTCTCCCGCCCCGGCTCGGTCAGGGTTCCGCGATACGCGCGGATCTCCTCCCCGCTGAGATCATCCACGTAGGCCTTGCCCGCCTTGATCAACTGCACCGCCCACTGGTAGAGCTGCTCGAAGTAGTCGGAGGCGTAGTACAGGTGCGGGCCCCAGTCGAAGCCGAGCCACCGGACATCGGCCATGATGGACTCGACGTACTCCACTTCCTCCTTGGTCGGGTTTGTGTCGTCGAACCGCAGATGACAGACGCCGCCATGCTGTGCGGCGAGCCCGAAGTTCAAGCAGATGGACTTGGCGTGGCCGATGTGCAGGTACCCGTTGGGCTCGGGCGGAAACCGCGTCGCCACCCGGCCGCCGAAGCGGCCGCTCGTGAGGTCGTCGGCGATCATCTTGCGGATGAAGTTCGGACCGGGCGTTGCTTCGTTCGTCATATCGGTGGCTTCATGGCGCGGATCAAGACCGGTCGCCGCGTCCCCGGCGCCGCCGCCAAGACAGGATCGGGCGCTCCCGATGCTCCGCAGGCGTCCGATCTGAGTGGTGGACCGTCAAGGCCTCGAACCTCGGCCCCGCTGATGGAGCGTCATTGCCGTGATCATACGAGGAAGCGTTGTATTGGGCAACCAGGTCGTCAGGAGGTGCCCACGGACGACCGCGCGGGGCCGAAGACACCCCGGACGCGTCGCACAGCTGGTTGACGGAAAGGATCATGCGTGGAGGCGCTCGGCGATCGCTGAGCAGTCAAAGCCTGACCCCTGTCACGATCCGCCCCGTTGCCCATCCGATTGGGCGGTTGCCCAATCACTGTGTCGCGGACAGCGGGCTCCTCGGAGGCACTGGTCGACGACAAGTCCGCATCAGTGCGACCACATCACGCTCTTTTCGCCACGGGCACGTTCCTTGCGAGCGACCGGCTCTCGTGAAGCGCGAGTTTCGAGATGCACACGCCGCGCCGAGGATGAGAGGACAGGCGAGCGCTTGAACTCGGACGCTGCCTTCGCGTCGGTCATGAAGCTGCGGTTCGACCGAGGTACCATCGTGATCACCGATCCGCCCGTCGACCTCGACCTTACCGAAGCTCCGGGCGTCCTTTGGGACCCTCGGGTTCGCGCCCATCGGGCGCCAGCCAGCCGGTACCATGCCCTCAAGAGTTGGCTGCTCAATGATGCCGTCCGTTTCCTCGACATCACTCGTCCTCCCTGGCCCATATCGGACGCGTGGTCGGACATCAGTCTCCGAGCGTACCAGCAAGCAGCGCTGTCCGCCTGGGAACTGGGGCACCGCCGCGGCGTCGTCGCCCTCCCGACCGGCAGCGGCAAGACCCGAGTCGCCCTTGCCGCGATGAAGCAGACGCGGCTGGCCGCCCTGTGCCTTGTGCCGACGCGCGTGCTCCTCGATCAATGGCTTCGCGAGATCGGCGTTGTGTACCAGGGCCCGGTAGGGTGCTACGGCGATGGCGTGCGCCAGCCGGCGCCGCTGACGGTCGCCACGTACGAGAGCGCCTACCGGCACATGCACCAGCTCGGGCATCGCTTCGATCTCCTGATCGTCGACGAGGTCCACCACTTCGGCGGTGGTCTCCGCGATGAGGCACTCGAGATGTCAATAGCGAGCGCTCGTCTTGGCCTCACTGCAACGCCGCCGCGCGGCGACGCGTCAGCCGCTCGCCTCGCCGAGCTGGTTGGGCCCACGGTCTTCGAGCTCGCCGTCGGCGATCTGGCCGGTGGCTTCCTCGCCAGTTTCGACGCGATCACGCTGTACCTCGATCTCTGCCCCGAGGAACGTTCGGCTTACTTGAGCCTGAGCAACCTGTTCAAGAGGGCTTACGCGGAGTTCCGTCGGGTGGCGCCAGAAGCCGGTTGGGCAGACTTCGCCCGCGCCGCCGCCGGCACCACTGACGGGCGCCGCGCCCTCGCGGCGTGGCGGCAGGCGCGGCGGCTCCTTGCCTTTACGCGCGCCAAACGCCGGGCGTTGCAGGCCTTGCTGGCACGTCACCGATGTGCGCGAGTGCTGATCTTCACCGCGGACAACGACACAGCCTACGCCGTTGCGCGGGAAGCCCTCGTCATGCCCCTCACCTGCGACATCGGCCGTCACGAGCGCGACGACGTTCTCGAGCGGTTCCGCCTGGGCGAGATCCGGACCCTTGTGTCGGCACGCGTGCTCAATGAAGGAATCGATGTGCCCGACGCGGATGTCGCTGTGGTCGTCGGTGGCGCTCTCGGCGAACGCGAGCACGTGCAACGGGTTGGCCGGCTGCTGCGGCCGAGCCAGGGCAAGCGCGCCCTGGTGTACGAGCTCGTGACGCGGGACACGATTGAAGTGGGCCAGGCGCGCAGGAGACGCAAGGGTCTTGTTGCCCGAACCTCTGCTCAACTATAGCGTGGTCGGGAATACCCTGGTGCCTCACTTCCTTGGGGATCATGACCACCCCTGGTTGCGGATGATCCTCGAGGAACATGACCGCTTCGTGGGCCGGCCCCAGCGCGAGTTCGAGGCGCGCCTTCGAGAGCCACTCCCGTGCGAAAGCCCCTCAAGAAAGCGAAAGCAGGCCGTGTACATCCTTACGCGGCTTCGGCCCGGCCATCGCAACGCCGCCGTGCCGCCCCGACGCGCGCGGGCGCTCGTCTTCGGCGAGGCGGCCCGGACGCCAGCCGGTGCCGACGCCGTTCTCTCCACAGTCGCCGCCTCTCTGGGCGTGAGTGTGGAAGAGCTGAAAGATTCGCTCTTCGCCGACCTGCCAGGTGACCGGCTCGTCGCCGCGCCAACGAAGCCGTTGTCACCAGCTGAACTCGTGCTCCGGACCAACCTCGCGCTGACGCAGGCGCTGCTCTTCCATGCCGCCTCCGTAAGAATTGAAGCTGACGGGAACACTCGGGTCCTGGTTCGCCACTCGAAGCTACGAGGGCTGATCTGCTCGGTTGGCGAACGGTCCGGCACGGGCGACGCCGTGCTGGAGCTGTCGGGCCCTTTCGCTCTGTTCCGCCACACTCGACTGTACGGTCGCGCGCTCGGAGAACTGGTGCCTCTGCTAGCCTGGTGCCGCCGCTTCCGCTTGCACGCGGAATGCGTGTTCCAGGGACGACGGCTCGGCCTCCTCCTGGGGACGGGGGATCCGATCTTTCCGGCGGACGAGCCGCGCCGATACGACAGCCAGCTCGAAGAGCGCTTCGCTCGCGAGTTCCGACGGCTCTCGCCGGAGTGGGATGTGCTCCGCGAGCCGGAACCCGTGACCGTTGGCGGCACACTCATCTTCCCAGACTTCGCCCTTCATCACCGCCACGACGCAGCACGCCGGTGGCTTGTGGAGATCGTGGGCTTCTGGACGCCCGACTACGTGGCCCGAAAACTCGCGCTCTACCGGAGCGCCCGCCTCTCCAACCTGATCCTGTGCATTGACGAGGACCGGAACTGCGCCGCGGAAGACCTCCCTGCCGGAGCGTTCGTCGTGCGGTTCCGCCGCCGCGTGGATGCCGCCGCCGTGCTGCGATTTGTCGGCTGAATCGGCACACCCGGGATAGGTCCTGCTCGTTCGCCTGCTTCCCTCTTTCCACGGACCCGGCGGTCCGCCGGGAGAGGGAACAGGGAGCGCCCTCTGCGCGGAGTCACTCCCCGTCGATCGGCATTTCCCTCTATCCCGGCGGGGCCGAGGCTGGATCACCTGCGGTCGAGGTCCCGCACGTAGATTTGATTGGCCACGACGGAGTCGGCCTTGATCTCGTCGGCGTAAATGACCGACGCGACGACCATCGGAGCCCTGATATCGGTGTGGCCGTTACCGACCCTCACCTCGCGAGTCTGGTGGATGGCCCCCTGCACCTCTCGCGCCTTGATCTTGTTGGCGTAGATCGTGTTTGCACGAACCTGTTGCGCCTTGATGTCGTCGGCCAGCACGGTCTCCGGTGCGGTCGGCACGACCACCTGCGACGAGCCCGGGGATACCACGACCGGTGCCGAGGCCCCAGGCGCCGGCTGGACCACTACGGACGGAGACTGCGACGGCTGGACTACGACCGGCGGCTGAGAGGGCTGAACGACCACGGACGGTTGTGATGGTTGGGACGGCTGGACCACGACCGGCGGAGACTGATCGGGCGTTCCAACATTAACGTTGACATCAGCGGCGGAGGCAGAACTCGAAAGAACTGCCGGGACCGCGATGAGGCCCATGAGGAGCACACGTACTTTCATGACCTTGCCTCCTGTTGTCTGCGTTGACCCGCGCGCCCGGTCGGCCGGTCGCACCGGCAACGCTCTTGACGAAGTCGACGCCGACCGCCGCTCGGGGCTTGCGCTCGAACCTCTACGAAGATGAGCGGCAAGGGGGATGCCAGGCTGACAGACAGCTTTTGGGAGAACCTAGGTTAGCCCGACGCGAACCTCGCGGGACGAGGAAAAATCTTCCTCTCAGTTCGGTAAGAGTTACCGGTAAGAGTTACATGGACGCGGACCGGGCGCGGCGGACCTTCGCCGCGCCCGGTCACCGGCAGCGAATCAGTACCTCTTGCCAGGCGTCTGACTCGCGCCGCTCTTCTCACCCGCCTGAGCGGGCATCACTTCGATCTGCATCGCGATGTTCTTGCCTTCACGCGTCTCGTAGGAGGCCTTTACCTTCGCTCCCTCCCGCAGGTCCGCGAGGGTGCCTTGGCGGCCTTCCACCTGGATCTGCGTGTCGTTGGTCACCTCGAGAGTTCTCCCGATAATGCCGAAGGGCCCCGAAGACACCTGCACGGTGCCGCCTGCGGGATCCACCTTCTTGACCGCACCTTCAAGCGTGCCTATCGTCGGGGTCTTCTCGGCCGGCGTAGGGGCCTTGTCGGCAGGCCTATCAGCAGGCGGAGCAGGCATTGCGCCGCCCGGCGTAGACGGCGCAGACTGTTGAGCCTGGGCCATCACCGGTCCGCCGGCGACCGCCAGGCTCAGCACAACGGCAACCGCTAGAGTCACGTAACGCGATACCACAGACGGCATAATGTTGTCCTCCCTTTGCGTCAGATTCTCCAGCTTCAACTCGGGCACACACCCTAATGGTGTGCCTCCACGTCTTCCCTTAGCAATCTCCGTGCCGCGAGCTCTATTGACCTCCCCGCCGAACATATGTGGCCACGAACTCCTCGGCGTTCTCCTCGAGAAGGTCGTCGAGCTCATCGAGCAGCTCGTCTAGCTCCTCCTTTATCCTTTCACCCCTCTGTGGAAGATCAGAAGTCCCGACGCCGCCCTGCTCAACACCACCAGGCTTCTTCGACCTGATCTGCTTCTTCTGCTGCTCAGCCATGGCCCGCTCCTTCCTGTCTCACCAGGAGCCCGGTCACGACGACCGCGGATCATTTCTCCCGGGCGTGCAAGCCTCTCTCCAGGGCTCGCAAGTCGCTGGTCTCTCCGCCTCCGAGCGATCCCTTTTCAAGGTCCTGATCATGCTCGTCCGGCGCCGACTCGGTCGCCGAGTCCGTCGCGAGGATCTGCACGATGACCATTCGAGGAAGCACCCGGACACCATTCACCGCGACCCGGGAGAGGCCCATAGCCTGTGCGCCGCGGACCGCTTTCTCGACCGCCGTCACGACGGCCGTCTTGACGCCCTCATTGGAATGCTCGTTCAATGTGGCTGTCGTCTCGATCATGGCCATCTCCGCCACCACCGGTGAAGTGCTCATCAGCACCACCAAGAGCGCGACGGCGAATCGACTGAAGGCACGCATCGCCCACCTCCTAGATGCAGCTTGGTCGGGGACAGTTCACGCGTTGGTCTCTCAAGCAGTGCCGCGCGTGTCGCGGCTCCCTCATTCCGGAGAGACAGCAAGGGATGAGCCAAGACCACATCGCCGGTTAATTCGCGACTTACGGCCGAACCCCGGCGCTTTCCCCTGGAAGAATTTGCCTAGAGGGAAAGAACCGCGATCACCATCACCCCACGAGATCGCCATCGGCCAACGTAGTTGCGTCGCGGAAGATTCAGATGGGAACAGGCCGGCAAGGGTATGTAGGATTTCCCAGGCGGTAGGTAAGGCTTACCACGGAGGCCTTAGTGACCCGGTCGCTCCCAGCGGTGAGTATCGCCGCGACCGTCGCATCTTGATCAAGATCGCGGCGTCTTCTCTCTCTCTTTGGAACCGCCCGGGACACTGAACTCGCTCTGACTGTTCCTCATCTTCGAGATCAGCTCCTCGTACGAGGCGGTCTGGATGATCTTGTTGAACTGAGTCCGATAGTTGGCAACCAGGCTCACACCCTCGACATTGACGTCGTACACGAGCCACCGATCGCCGCGCCTGAGCATCCGGTAGTCGACCGGGACCTCGGTCCCCTTCTTGGTGACGAACCGGGTCTTGACCGTCGCCAGGTCGCCACTCACGGAATCACCCGCATACGTAATCTTCTCGCCGCTGTACCGCTCGATCTTCGAGACGTAGGCGCGCTCGAGCAGGTCGGCGAACAGAGACACGAACTCCTGGCGGTCCTTCTCGCTGAGACTTTGCCAGTGCGGGCCCAGCGCGCGCTTGGCCGTCTCCTCGAAGTCGAAGATCTTATCGGCTTCCTTTCGAATGGACGTTCTCCGCTCCTTGATCTTGGGCTCGGACTTCAGGGCGGGGTCCTCGAGTATGCGGATGACTTGGTCAACCGATGTCCTGAGTTGGTCTGTCGGCTCCCCCGCCCAGGCATGTGGCCAGGACAAGAGCCACAATCCCAAGCCGAGGAAGACCGACAGGTACCCCGCTTTCCCCAACGAGCACGTTCTCTCAACCTTGACGCTCCCACGCGATCGCTCACTCATACCGTGCTGGCCTCCTGGCTCTCCGTTGGTGCACTATCCTCCAGAGCATTCAAGTCCACTGCAATTGGTATGCCCGTGGACACCTCTCGGCCGAAGGAGGGTGGCCACCGAGCGGAGAAGCGATGAAGGGAAAGTTTACGGCCAACTCTTCCGAATCAAGGAGATGAGAGGGCGATCCCAGACCGGACCCGGTCCCTTGCCTACCCGCTGGAGCCTGCGCTCCCCGTGCGCGACATCTCCTTGAACCAGCAGCAAGGGGGATGCCAGGCCCAGAGGACCCTGATTGGCCAGAGGGGAGTCGTGCGCGACGAGCAAAATCTTCCACGTCGCTCGGTAAGACTTACATGATTGGGATAAGAACCGCGAAGCGCCGCATTTTCGGCACCTGGACCCGCTGACGAAGAGCCGGTGGACCTGGATCGCGTGTTCGTACGCTTCAAAGGCCCGAGTCGCGTTGAGCTACGCGTGCGAGAGAAAGATGTCCAACCGGTGTAAGCGACGGCATTTCGAACGAATCACTGAGGGTGCGCGAGCCGTCGCTCGACCCGGCGTGAACGGAGCTGGCCGAGGCTCGTGAAGCCGCGACGTCGTCTAGAACACCAAGCTGGATGCCTTCGATAAGAGCCTGAATCCGCTCGGGCGTGCATTCTGCGAGGGTCTTTACACGGCACATCTCTTGCGTGGGGTGGCGGCATGGTGATCCGCCGGTGCGCCTGGCACCGCCAGTATCACGGGTACGGGCTCCTCTTCGGTGTCATGTCCTGGCGCGGTTTCAAGGTGCAGTTCACCGATGGGATGTGTCAGGAATGCGCGGCGAGGATGCCCCGCGACCTCACGTTCCAGCGTGCCGGCTACCAACTCCGCGAGCGTCGCCGGTGCCCCGCGGTCCTCGTCCCCAGACTGGGCGTCGCTGCGTTGGCTGTCACCGCGCTCGTCCTCGCCGCGCGGCCCCTCGATGAGGCATTCGTCTCGCGCGGTCTCCTCTCCGAGGAGCCTCGCGGCGAAGAGCCGGTCCCCCAGGCTAGCCCGACCACCAGTGTCCACACCGCAGCCACGGACGTCGTCGGGTCCGATGTGTTCACGAAGGCGCCCCCCGCGCTTCGGGAGCAGCGGGGGACGGGCGCGGCGAGCCGTCCGGGAGACCGCCCGCGCGCCGGGCGCCGGTTCATCAGGACTGCCAGGCTCGTGTCCGCGACACCGACCGGCGCCACCGGCACGTCATCGAGGGGCCGGCCGATTCGGCTCACATCCTCGATCGCCAACCGCACGTTCGTGCCTGCCCACCTGGAAATCCAGGCCCCCTAGAGCCCTTCAGCTCCTTTGGAAGGAAACGGGTGCCTTGTCAGGGGGATCGCCAAGCGAATTCCCTGCGAATTTCCCTGTTGACCGACACTTGACGGTGTGTATACTGCCGGCTGAGGAGTTCTTGGCAGGTTCCCCTAGGCCTAGGGGTCGCCGATGCGTAGAATAGTTGCAGCCTGCGAACTCGGGCCCGACTCCTCTTATTCCGGTTATTCCGGGAATTAGGATCATCTCTTCCCGGCTGTTGAGGCATGCACACTCACGCCGTCGCATTCGGCCCTAGTCTTGTGACCCGAGGTGGACGGTTCAGAATGAGGGCACTGGCCGATGAAGACTCGTAACTCGCCAAAAGCCAGGGCTCGAGTCACCCGGCGCCACGCGGGACGTCGTACCTCCTACGCCACAGCCGGAGTCGACACCACCAAAGAGGAGTCTGGGCTCAAGGCCCTTGTCCGGCTCCTGCACGACACTCTCGCGACCAGGCCGGCGGGCCTTGGCCATGTCAAGCTCCCGTTCGGCTTCTTCGCCAACGTGGTCGAGGTCGGCAGCACCGGCGTCGCGATCTCGACCGACGGTGTCGGCTCGAAGCTCCTCGTGGCGCAACTGGTCGGCACGTACGACACCGTTGGAATCGACTGCATAGCCATGAACGTCAACGACATCCTGTGTGTCGGTGCTGAGCCGTTGACGATGGTCGATTACATCGCGGTCCAGGAACCGAACCCAGTGCTCCTCACGGAACTCGCGAAGGGCTTGAGAGCTGGAGCCCTCATCGCAGGGATCACCATCCCGGGCGGTGAAATCGCCCAAGTGCGGGACATCATCAAGGGCGCCCGACCGGGTTTCGGTTTCGATCTGGCTGGCACGGCCATCGGCACGGTGCCTCTGGACAAGATCCGTGTCGGGGGGGATATCGAGCCCGATGACGTCGTTCTAGGTCTTCGGAGCACCGGTGTTCACAGCAATGGCGTCACGCTGGCGCGAAGGCTCTTCAAGAAGTATCGTCCGATGACCCACGTCAAGGAACTCGGACGCGCCCTCGGGGAGGAGTTGCTCGTCCCCACTCGCATCTATGTCAAGGAGGTCTTGGACGTCCTCCGTAGCGGCATCGACGTAAAAGCGCTGATCCACATCACGAGCGATGGCTTGCTCAACCTACTGCGCGTCGCATCCAACACCGGCTACGTCATCCATTCGCTGCCAGAACCGCATCGCATCTTCGACATCATCCAGCGAGAGCTTCGGGTAAGCTCAGAGGAGATGTACCGCGTCTACAACATGGGCATCGGTTTCTGCCTCGTAGTCTCGCATCGCGGCGATCACGCTGGTCGAGCGAAGGAAATTCTCAAGCGTCACAATGTCGAGTGCTACGAGATCGGAAGAGCCGTCCCTGCCCCCGAGAAGAGCCTCGTGATCGAACCCGCCAACCTGCTCGGGAAGGACGGCCGCTTCACCAAGCTGTGACACCGCTCGAGCGTTTCCCTTCAATCGACGTAGAGCTGACCTGCGACCACATGGCGCCCATCCGCCGCACGCCGCAGAACGACGAACTCGCCCATCCGTACGCTCAGACCGGTCAGATCTGTGACAACGCTGCCGTGGGTGACCAGTACCAGAGGCAATCTACCGCGGTGCGCGGCGATCACTTTCTTGATCTCGCCGAGTTGGCGCTCGCGGAGTTCCGCGTCCTTGAGCGCGCCCATTAGCAAATCCCAAGCCTGCCCTTGCCCGAAGGCCAGGCGCGCCGTGTCCAGGCAGCGGCAGCGCGGGCTCGATAATAGCGCGCCGACCGCGACGCCGTTCTTCCGAAACGCCTCGCCGATCCGCCTGGCTTGCGTCCGGCCGCTTTCGTCCAGCTTGCGTTGGGTGGAGCAGTCGTCCAGCTTGGCGTCGGGCGAATCGAAGCCCCCGGGCGCATAGCTGTGGCGCAGCACCACTACGGAACCAGGCGTCCGCAAAGCGTCCCAGACCGACTCCTCGGCCTGCGCGACCGATACCGCCCATGCACACAAGACGATCGCGACTACCCGTCGAATCGAACCCACTGGGCTACTCCGTCTATTGGGCTACTCCGTCTAGAGACGCATCAACACCGCAGTCACTAGTCGGCCGGTGACGCGCGCCACGACGGATGCGTAGGCGGCGACCTGGCGGCGATAGCGCGCGAGTGGTCCCGCGAGCTCGGCCTGGGTCTTGAAGTCGACCACCGTCCAGCCGTCGTCCTCTTCGAAGGCGAGGTCGAGCACGCCTTCGAGGATCGACCCGTCCGCCTCGACCGCGGTGATCGGGGTCTCGCGGCGGCAGCGGTCGACTCGCCAGGCCTCGCGGGCGCGAAGGAGCAGCGGGTGAGCGAGAGCGCCCTCGACCAGCGCCGTCGCCGCGGCCGTCTCGTCTGACGTCGCGCCGAGGATGCGTGCCTGCATCGCCCCGACCTCCGCGATCGCGTCGCGCTCGGCGTCGAGCGCCACCGTGGCCAGGACCGCGTGCACGAGGGTGCCGAAGCGAGGCCCGGCGGGGCGCGCGATGCCGCTCGCCGCGTCGACCACGGTCACCTCCATCTGGGGCTCGGGCACCTCATCGTGAGTAGCGGCCCGCCGCGCCCAGTCGGTCACGGTCTGGACGGCGAAGCTCGGCCGCGCGCCCTGCTCGAGCGCAACTTCCCGAGCGCGTAGCCATTCCCCGTAATGCCGCCGGTCGGCGTCCAGCACGTCGGGGCCGGGGTCCTCGATGAGGTCCTGGCGGCGGATGCCGAACACCGGACGCACCTCCAGCGTGAGTGCCCGCGGATCCCACCAGACCACCCGATACCGGGAATCGCCTGGCCCTCCCAGCACGTGGAGCCCCGGCTGCACGTTGTCCCGGCCCGGCGCCTCGCGATCCGGCCGCTCGAGCACGCTGTCCTCGCCGAGCGGCGGACACGAGGGAGCCGGGTCCGGCGCGCGTCGCGCCTCCGCCGCCGGGTAGATCGCGCGCTGTACCGGCTCTATCCAGCCATCGGCGGCGGCCTCCCAGCCGTTCGCGAACGGATCGTCGCCCACCGCGGGGACCACGAGCAGGTCGCGCGCGCGGGTCGCGGCCACGTAGGCGACGCGCACGCCCTCGGCGCGGTCGCGCGCCATCTCGCTCTCCTCATGGTCGAGGAGGTCCCACGGCGACCAGCCGGCCAAGCGCACCGCGCAGAGCCCATGCTCGGTGTCGATGTGGCGGCCGGGGTTCGCCGCCGCCGCGTTGGCACTGACGTCGGCGAGGATCACGACCGGGAACTCGAGCCCCTTGGCCCGGTGCACCGTCATGATGCGCACGCCCTCGCTCCCCTCCTCCACGACCGGAGCCTCCGGCGCCTCGCCCTCGCTCTCCTCGACGAGCCGCTCGACGAAGCCGCGGAACGAGATACCGCCCGACGCCTCCCAGCCGCGCGCCAGTTCGGCGATCCGGAGGACGTTGGCGAGCGCCCGCTCGCCGGACGGGCGCAGGATGAACGCCGCGTGCGCGCGCGTGGCCGTGAGCAGCGCGGCCACGGTCTCCTCGACGGGACGGTGGTTGCGCCGCCGATGGAGTTCGCCGAGCAGCCGGAGCCCGTCGACCGTCGGCGCCAGGTGCGGGGCCACCGGCTCGCCCGCGCGCACGCGGAAAGGATGCAGGCGCCCGACCCGCTCGCGGTACTCGAGCAGCGCCTCGTCGCCCACCGCGAACAGCGGGCCGCGCAGGGTCCCGTAGACGGCCAGCTCGTCATCCGGCCACTCGACCGCGGTGAGCACGGTGCGCAGGCTCTCGACCTCCTCGCGCAGATGAAACGACTTCCCGCCGACGAGCATGTGGGGGATGCCGCGCGCCTCGAGCGCCTCGACGTAGGGCTGGGTGATGTCGGCCCCCCACTGGGTGAAGCGGCGGAAGAGCAGGCACACGTGCCGCGACGCAACGGCAAGCTCCTCGCCCGGCCGGTCCCGCTCCGTCACGCGCCAGCGGCTCTGCTCGACCAGCCAGCGCACGAAGGCGGCCACCGCGTCCGGGAGCGACTCGTCGATGGCGGTCTTCGTGAAGCCCCACCGTCCGTACGGACGCGGCACCGGCAACGCCACCACGCTCGGCTGTCCCTCGCGCTCCGGTCGATACGGCGCGAGCGGCACGTAGCCCGCCTGGAGCGTGGCGTGGTCCTCGACCATGCGGGGCGCGAACGCGGCGTTGACCAGCCGCTGCACCGAGGGCACCGCGCGGAAGCTGGACGTGAGCTCGAGGACAGCCGTGCCGCGCTCCGTCAGGAGCGTCTTGACCTCCTGGTAGATACCGACGTCGGCGCGCCGGAACCGGTAGATCGACTGCTTGGGGTCGCCGACCACGAAGAGCTTGCCGTGCGCGGGAGTGACGTCGCGCCAGCGCGCGACGGCGGGATCCGCGCCGGCGAGGAGCAGGAGGATCTCGGCCTGGAGCGGGTCGGTGTCCTGGAACTCGTCGACGAAGATGTGAGTGAACCGGCGCTGGAGCTCCTCCCGCACGTCGGCGCGATCGCGCACGATGTCGCGCGTCCGGAGCAGGAGGTCGAGGAAGTCGAGGCATCCCGCGCGGGTCTTGAGCGCCTCGTACGCGTCGACGGTGGCGAACAGCTCGCGCTGGAGCAGCGCCGCCAGATCGGCGTCCGCCCGCCGCGCGAAGTCGTCGAGGTCCTCGCAGAGCCGCGCGTGCGCCGCCAAGACCTCGTCGCGCGTGACGCCGCCGCGGTAGTTCCGCTCGTAGCCCTTCCTCGGGCGCCTGAACTGCCGGCTGCGGGCGAGGTCGACCAGACCCGCCTCCAGCGCATCGTGATCGCGCGGCGCGAGCGGCTCGCTCACCCGCACGTCGTCGCTGACCCGGCGCGCGAGCCAGGTGTCGCCGTAGAGCCCGTCCGCCGGGCTCACGCACGAACGCGAGAGCCCGACGAACGTGTGCACACGCTCGACCAGCAGAGCGATGGCCGCCTCGCGCGCGAACGCCTCCCGGCGCCACGGCGCGCGAAAGTCCCGCCACTCCGCCAGCGTCCAGCCGGCGCGCCTGAGCCGCTCCACGGGGTCGCCGTCATCGAGCGTCGCGCGACGCCGGAGCGCGCGCCTCAGCCCCTCGGGGGGCCGCTCGAGCTCGGCCTCGACCCAGCGGTCGAAGGCGCGGCGGTACAGGGCCTCCGCCTCCGGCTCGGTGAGGACGCGAAAGCGCGGGTCGACCAGCGCCTCCACCGGGCGCTCGTGGAGGAGGTCGTTGCAGAAGCCGTGGATCGTGCTCACGCGCGCCTCTTCCAGATGCGCCACCGCCTCGTCGAGGTGAGCCCGCCGCTGTGAGCCCGGGTCCGCCGCCTGGCGTGCCTTCTCGAGCTCGGCGCGCAGCCGCAGCTTGAGCTCGCCCGCCGCTTTCTCGGTGAAGGTCACGGCGACAACGGTCTGGACGCTGCCCCGTCCCTCCGCGAGCACCGCGACCAGCCGCGCCACCAGCTCGCTCGTCTTGCCCGTGCCCGCCGCCGCCTCCACCACCATGCTCTCGTCGAGGGAGGTGCGGATGCGCTCGCGCGCATCGTGGTCGACCAGTGGGGTCACGGCCAGCTCCGGAGCAGCGAGAGGTCCTCGAGGGCGCGTGCGTCCTTCAACCGGATCCGCTGCTCCTCGAGCGGGCCGCACACCGGGCGGAAGTCGCAGGTCGCGCAGGCCTTCTGGCGAGGCGCGGGAGGCAGGAAGCCCCGCGCGATGGCACGGTCGATCAGCTCCAGCACCTCCAGGCCGCGCCGGCGCGCGGGCTCCGTCAAGAGGACGACGCGCTCGGAGAACCCGCCGGCCCGGGTGCAGTAAGAGAGCCGCGACTCGATCACGGGCTGGCCGAAGATCTGCTCCACGGCCAAGCCGTAGAGCACGGGCTGAAGCGCCTCGCCCTTGCCGACCACGAGGCCGGTGGCGGTGCGGCTCAGGCCCGTCTTGTGGTCGGTGACCCGGAGGCCGGGCGCGCCGCCCCGCCGCTCGACAAGGTCCACGATCCCGCGCAGGCGCCATCCGCCCGCCAGCGTGACCTCCTCCCGGATGCTCCGCGCGTCCACGCCGGCGCCGCCCGGCAGCCCGAACGCCAGCTCGAACGCGAAGGGCTCCCACTCCGCCTGCCCCTCCACCGAGCGCTCGAGCCAGGTGCGCAGGTCCACGCCGAGGGACGCCACCTCGTCCAGCCAGACGCGCTCGATGGCGGGTGCCAGCTTCTCCCGGTACTCGTCGGCGACGCGGGCCAGCGCCTGGTCGAGCACGATCAGCGCCGGCCCCAGCGTCTCGCGCGCCAGCGGCAGCCGCCCGTCCTGCTGTAGCGCGCGCAGGCACTCCGCCTGGACCTGGTGGAACAGGCTGCCCCGCGTCAGCGGGTCGAGCCGCTCGAGCGGGGCGATCTCCTCGCGCGGCGCGAGCCGCCAGATCGCGGAGAGGTAGAACTGGTACGGGCAGGCGGCGAATCGCTGGAGCGCCGAGACGGAGTAGGCGCGCGCCGTCGGCCGCGAGGCGAGCAGGATGTCGCGTGTGCCCGGGGCGAGCTGGACGATGCCGTCGTACGGCGTGAAGCGCGGCCGCCAGCGCGCCCAGCGCGCGCGCAGCGAGCGCGCGAGCCGGTCGTTCAGCTCGAGGAGATAGCGCGCGCGCCCCCGCGTCTCCGTCGCCCCACGACGGAGGAGCGCGCCCAGGCTCGCCAGATCGTGCTCGACCTCGTCGATGGCGCGCGCCGGATCGTCGGGCGCCGGCCATGCCAGTCGCGCTTGTGCGACCTCGGCCGCGTCGCGCTCCAGCGTCTGCGGATCGGGGATGCGGCCAGCCAGCGCGCGCTGGACCTCCATCGCGTAGAACGACGGCACGCGCGGCCGCGCCTCGGCCAGCTCGATCCGCGAGTAGGACAGGTACACTCGCCGCGTCGCCGCGCCGGCGGCAAGACGCAGGAGGAGACGTTCGTGCTGAGCGCGATCGCCCTGCGTCGTGAGCTGGCCACCCAGCTCGCACCGGAGCGCGTCGAGCAGGATCGGGTCCTCCCGCGGCTTCTGGGGGAAGATGCGCTCGGCGAGGCCAGGGACGAACACCACGTCGAACGCGCGCCCCCGTGCCTGCTCGAGAGTGCCCACGAACACCCGCCCGTAGCGTACCGACGGCGGCCGCTCGGCGAGCGTCGCCAGCTCCTCGGCCAGCACCTCGCGCACTTCGTCGAGCGCCACCGGTCCGATCGGACCGAGCCCGCGGAGCTCCGCCAACACGGCGAGCACCCGCTCCGGCCGCCTCAGCACCATTGGCGCAAGCCTCTCCAGCTCCGCGATCCACGCGCCCCACGTGGCCAGTGCGGGCAGCGCGGCCAGGCGATCGATCACGGGCAGCGCGAACCGCTCGAGATGCTCGAGGTTCGCAAGGTCCCGCTCGATCGCCGCCGCGCGCGGCGAGTCCGCCTCCTCCTGGCACAGCTCCTCGAGCTTGAGGCGCAGCTCGGCTGCGAGCCCGGCGAGGCGCCGGCTCCACCGCTGGCGGCCGCCGATCACCGCCGAGTCGACCAAGAGCTTCTCCCACTTCCAGGGCGCGCGCAGGGTGCCCTCGAGGACGGGGCTCGCGTCCGCGTCGTCCACCGCGCCCTCGCCGGACGGCGCGTCCTCCTCGCGCTGGGGCACGCCGTCCGCCCCGAGCGTGAGCGCCTCCTCGTCGGCCGCCACCCACACGTCGCGGCCGCGCGGCGGCCCGCCGTCGGCGTCGAGCGCCGGCACCTGCCCGAGCGACAAGTACTCCGCGAAGCGCCGCGCCGAGAGCTTCTCGATCGCGCAGTCGAGCAGGACGAGCAGCGCGCGTCCGGCAGGGTCCGGGCGCCGCGCCCCGCGCGCGAAAAAGGCCGGGATCCCGGCGCGGGCCAGTGCGGTCTCGACCAGCGTCGAGTAGATCTGGGGCGCTCGAAGCAGGACCGCGACCTGGTCGAACGCCGTCCCCTCGCGCGCCTCCTCGAGGAGGCGACGCGCGATCTCGACCGCCTCGCGCCCCTCGCCGGGAGCGGAGAAGAAGATGGCCTCCCCCGGCCGAGCCCCGGCTACCGGCGCGGTCTCGGAGAAGAGGTACGCGCGCAGATGGGCCAGGGCGGAGGCGTCGCCGGGCGAGCTTGCTTGGGTGCTTCCTTTCGTCCGCCCGCCACGACTCGACGGCTCGCGCTGGGCGCCCAGCTCCTCGAGCGCCTGAAGCGTGCGCTCGTCGCCGGCGGGCACGGTGACCAGCACCGAAGGCGAGAGCGCGACGAGCCCGCCCACGAACGCGCGCTCGGCCGGCGACAGGATCGGGACGTCGAGCAACACGATCGGAAGCCGGACAATCGGGGCCGGCGCGCCACCCGACACCGCCGCGGCCGCGAGATCGAACAGCGCCCCCCGGTCGGCCAGCGCGCCCGCCCGCAGCGCGTCTTCGAATCGGGCCAGCAGCTCGCCCACGTCCCTGGCGGCGCGCCCGAGCTTCCCGAGGGTCTCAGGTGCCACGCACGCGAGCCGTAGCTCGCCGAGCGTCGAGGCGAGGGCGCGCGCGAAGCCGGGGAACCGCGCCACCGGAGCAAAGTACCCGAGCGCCCCCACCCCGAGCGCCTCGAACGTGACCCGGGCGGCCAGCGCCTCCGCGCCGAGCGCGCTCGTGGGCGCGGCCCCGAGCCGCGCCAGCTCAGCCGCCGCCACTCGCGCAGCAAGCTGGATGAGGCTCGCGCGGTGGATCCCGAATGTCGCTCCCGCCGTCACGGTCACGCGCCGCACGAGGTCGTCGGCCGCGTCGCGCGAGGCCCCGACCACCAGCGCCTCGCCCCCGGCCGGCAGGCGTCAGCTCTGGCTGAGCGCAAGAAGGTCGTCACAGCCCCGAAGGATACCTGGCATGTTCCGCCTCCAGCGAGCCGGTGGGCCTTACCTGCTGGCCCGCGGTCTGGCGAGGTCATTAGTAGAAGGTCAGAGGGTCGGATCCTCTTGAGCGCCCCCCTCTTGTCGGCGGTGCGCCGCTTTCAGGGTGGCGCCGCGGCCATTCCCCTCAGAAGCAGGTCGTTAGCTCCCATCGTACGCGACGCACCGAGCAGGAACTCGATGGAGATCCGCGTGCCCGCCACACAGGGCTTGCCACCGAGGGATCCTGGGTCCGCCGACGATCCGCGCCACGGCGGTGCTCTCACAGGCATTGTAAACCGCTCCAGCGCCGATGCGCGACAGGAGCGTACTTGCTGTACAGGTGCATGGGAGATCACCTCGGATCTGTTCCGAACCGGTGACACGCACGTGCGCCAAGACGGGCAGCCGGTGTCCGGCGCCTGGGGCTCAAGAACACGACACCGGATCGACTACGAGCTCAGGACAACGTTTCTCGGCCAGGCCGACGGCCGGCAGCCGAATGGTGGCCGCCGGCCTGCGGCTATGGGCGTACCCGCTCGCGTGAGCCTCAGGCGGGCGGCGGCAGCGACACGAGGGCGGCGGCAAGGAGCAGTAGCGCGACGAGCGCGGCGAGCTCTCCCCGCCACCAGGGCTCGGGCGCGCCGCCGCCCCCCCGCCGGGCCGCCATCGCGAGGGCGAGTACCACGATCAGCGTGGCGAGCTTCGTCACGATCACCCGCCCGTAGGACGTGGTCGCGAGGTCGCCCGCGCCCGTGAGGTGCTGGAATGAGAGCAGCGCGCCGCTGCCGACCGCGACAAGCAACGCTATGGTCGCGACGCGCCCGGCCCGCTTCGCGAGGGCCCCGCGCCACGTAGCGACGCTCGCGACCCGCCATGCGACGAGCAGCGCGATCACCACGCCCACCCACGTACCCATCGCGGCCACGTGCAGGGCATTCGTGACGAGCCCCGCGGCCAGGGGACGAACGCTCACCGCGTGCACGGCCTGCCCATCGATCACCGCGAGCGCAACCCCGAGCGCGAGGGCGAGCTTCAGCGTGATGCTCGAGCCGGTCTCGAGCGCTGTCAGCATCGCCCACAGCGCGAGCGCGATGCCGAGCCGCTGACCGGTCACCAGCCCCACGCGCGACTCCAGCACATCCGCTAGCACGTCGGCATCGCCCGCGATGCCCAGGCGCAGCGCGTGGCCGAGCACGACGAGCGGCTCCGCGAGCAGGAGCGCTACCACCCCAACTCGCGTGAGCCGCCACAGCGCGCGATCCAGCTCGGCGACGCGCGGGACGCCGAGCGGGCGAAGCACGAGCCAGCGGAACGCGAGACTGCCGAAGCCGAGGGCGTAGCCGAGGAAGTGCAGCGCGCGGCCCACGACGGCGAGCACGAACCCGGAGCGCGAGGCCGTTCGCCTGTCGTCCGGGAGCGGCGCCGGGGCCGCCGTTGATCGCCCCACGCTGAAGACGAACCGCCCCCGCTCGGGCTGAGCGTCCCCGGACACGACACGCCAGCTCACGACGTACGTCCCCTGCTCGGCCGCGTCCACATCGACGCTGACGCCCAGTCCACTCGCGCGCGCGGGCCCGCGCTCCACGCGCCGCCCGCTCGGCGCCACCACGCGGATGCCGCGCCCGATCGGCTGCACCGGCTCGTTGAACGTGAGGCGAATCACGAGCGGCGGCGCCGCCACCACGACGCCGGTGACGCAGCGTGAGTCGGCGGGCCGCGCGGCCGCCCCCGCGCAGAGATCGGGCGGATCGGACCCGACGAGGCGCGCGTGAGCCAGTGCGCCGCGCGGAACGGCGAGCGCGGCGAACAGCGCCGCCGCGAGCGGGAGTGAGCGCCGCGCCAGGCGGCTCAGGCTCCGGCAACCTCCACCGACCGTGCCGGCACCGGGCGCGACGCCTGGCCGATGCGGAGGACGAGGCCCGCCGCAATCAGACACACCAGGCCGGCGCTCATGAAGGTCACCTGGTAATCGCCGAGCCAGGTGCGCAACAGGCCGCCGCCGTAGGCGGCCGTCGCTGCGCCGAGCTGGTGAGAGGCACTGATCCAGCCGAACATGATGCCCACGTTCTCCCGGCCGAAGGTGTCGGCCGCCAGGCGCGCCGTCGGCGGCACCGTGGCCACCCAGTCGAGGCCGTAGAAGACCGCGAAGGCGGCGAGGCCGAGGTATGCCGAGCCGAACGCGTAGGGCAGGAACAGCAGCGAGAGCCCGCGGAGCCCGTAATACCAGCAGAGCAGGTAGCGGTTGTCCCAGCGGTCCGAGAGCCAGCCCGAGACGGTCGTCCCGATGATGTCCAGCACGCCGATGGAGGCGAGCAGGCTCGCCGCTGTCACCTCGGGAATGCCGTGCTCCATCGAGGCGGGGATCAGGTGCGTGCCAATGAGGCCGTTGGTGCTGAGGCCACAGATGAAGAAGCTCCCCGCCAGCAGCCAGAAGTCGCGCGTGCGCAGTCCGAGCGCGAGCCCGACCAGCGGAGCGCCCGCCGCGGCGCGTGGCGGCCGCGGCGTGGCCGGCGCGTCGGCGGGCTCGCCGAAGGGACGGATGCCGATGTCACGCGGGTCGTCACGCATCAGCAAGGCCACGAGCGGCAGGACCACGAGCCCGACGCCGGCCACGAGCAGCACTGCGCTTCGCCAGCCGAGGTGCACCACCATCGAGGCGAGCAGGGGCAGGAACAGGAGCTGGCCGGTGGCGGAACTGGCCGTGAGCACGCCCAGCACGAGGCCCCGGCGCTTCGTGAACCAGCGGTTGGCGACCATGGCGCCGAGCACCGTGGCCATGGCCCCGGTGCCGAGTCCGACCACTACGCCCCACAGCAGCGCGAGATGCCACGACGCGGTCATCAGGGTCGTGAGGCCAACGCCGGTAGCGACGAGCGCGAGCGACGTCACCATCACGCGCCGAATGCCGAGCCGATCCATCAGTCCCGCCGCGAACGGCCCGGAGAGGCCATAGAGGAAGAGGTTCACGGAGACTGCGAACGACACTGTCGCGCGCGTCCACCCGAACTCGCGCTCGAGCGGGATGATCAGCACGCCGGGCGTGGACCGGATGCCAGCGGCACCCAAGAGGGTAAGGAACGTCACGGCCACGACGATCCAGCCGTAGTGGACGCGCCCGCGGATCCACGTCTCGATGTGCATCGGTCCCTTCCCGGGGCGCGATCGCCGTGCGCGGGCGGCGTGCCGTGCCCCTACCGCGCGCCCGCAACCATCTCGGGTGTCGACCCTTGGAGAGAGTCGATCACGGCGGACTGCCTAACTTGAATTGAAGAAACGGGACGGACAGCGAAGCCTTTACGCAAGACTGATCAGCGGCGCTTCGATCTGGCCAGAGTCCGCCGAACCGGTCGGCGGCTGACGCGCACCGTCCGGCGGCCCTGCCACCAGGCCCGGATCTCGCTCAAATGCTCCTGCTCGTGGCTCCAGCCCGGCGCGGGAAGCCACTCCACGACGGGGTAGGCGTGCGAAGGGTCCTGCAGCGACTCCGCCGGGAGGCGTTTGAACCAAGTGACGAGATCGCCGTGCGCCCGCTCCATCCGACGGAGCAGCGCGCGAAGCCCGAGCCGGCGCAATCGGGCGACCGACCGCGCGTTGAAACGATCGGCGTCGGCCATGCTCTCGAACCAGAGGATGCGGTCACCCTGACCCCGCCCGATGAGCCGGAACCGGCGTATGGTCTCCTCATCGCAGCTCAGGAGGTGCGCGAGGACGTCCTTGACGGACCAGCGATCCTGGGTGCGGGGCCGCAGGATCTCGCGCTCGGGCAACCGCGCGAGGAACGCCAGCGTCGACCGGCGAGTCGCCGCCATGCGCCGGAGGGCCCGGCGCCGCCAGCTCACGAGTGACCCTGACCCCACGGTGGCCATCACGGCGAGAGGTTAGCCGATGCGGCGCGGCCGGTCAACCGCGCCGGAGCGGCCCCGCGTCGTTCTCCCGATTCCAGGGGCCCTGGCGGTCCATTGGTTCCTCGCCGGTGTGGCCGTGACACTCGCGGCCGGCGTGGCCGTCGGATTAATCTAGAAGACCGAGGGAACACACTTTGAACCGGGCCGAGCCGCGCGCCCACGGCCGAGCCGCGGCCGGCTACGCGGCCGCCGGCGCGGGATAGCATCATTGCCGAAGGCGTGAGAGTCTAAGGTTATGGCGGAGCGAAGCGTCCTCAAGGTCTTCACGGGGCAGCCGACGTCCGACGGCGCGGGTGTGCGTCTCACTCGGATCATTGGCACCCCGGCGCTCGAACAGCTCGACCCGTTCCTGCTCCTGGACGAGTTCAAGTCGGACCGCCCGAACGATTACCTGGCCGGCTTCCCCGACCATCCGCATCGCGGCTTCGAGACCGTGACGTACATGCTGGCCGGCTCCATGCGGCACCAGGACCACGTGGGCAACCAGGGCGAGCTCGTCGCCGGCAGCGTGCAGTGGATGACGGCCGGGCGCGGCATCATCCATTCCGAGATGCCGCAGCAGAAGGACGGCCTCATGTGGGGCTTCCAGCTCTGGGTGAACCTGCCGGCGAAGGACAAGATGACCCCGCCGCGCTATCAGGACATCGCGCCCGAGAAGATCCCCGAGGTGACGCTGGCCAACGGCGTGCGGGCGCGCGTGATCGCCGGCGACGCGGGCGGCGTGCGCGGTCCGGTGGAGGGCATCGTCACCCATCCAGTGTACCTCGACGTTCGGATGGAGCCGCGCGCCCAGGTCAGGCTGGCGCTGATGCCCGGTCACAACGCCTTCGCGTACGTCTACCAGGGCCGCATCGCGCTCGGCGCCGGCGCGGCCGCGCAGGAGACTGCCGCGGGAAGGCTCGCGGTTCTCAGCGACGGGCCTCAGCTGTCGGCCGCGACCGGCGAGGCGCCGGGGCGCTTTCTCCTGCTCGCCGCGCGCCCGCTGGGCGAGCCCGTCGCGCGGTACGGCCCCTTTGTCATGAACACCCGCGAGGAGGTCGCGCAGGCGGTCGAGGACTACCAGCGCGGGGCGTTCTTACGGGCCTGAGGCGCATCATGGTCGAGATCACGCGCGAGGATGTCCAGCGGCTCCTGGGCGAAGGGGCTCACAATGCCGGTTGGGACCTCTGCGTGGTGGCGGACGACGAGGGCGTGGTGCTCGGGCTGCTCGACGTCACCGCGCTTGGCGGTGACCCGGCCGCCGTGGTCGAGGACATGCTGCGCTCGGCGCCGACCACGTACCGGCCACACGTCACGGTCGAGGAGACCGCGCGGCGGGCCGCCGAGTCCCGGTCGGGCGGGCGTGCCGTTTCTGGCTGATCGGAGCTCGGACATCATCGGCTCGCGGCGCACGCCGACGGGGGCGGCCGCCACGCGCGCATGATCGCTCTCCACGACGTCACCAAGGCGTTCGGCGCCCGCGTGGCCGTCGATCACGTCTCGCTGGCGGTCGAGCCTGGCACGATACGGATTCTCCTCGGCTCCAGCGGGTCCGGTAAGTCCACGATTCTCCGCCTCGTTCTGGGGCTGCTTGCGCCGGACGCCGGCGAGGTCCGGGTGGACGGCGTCGCTCTCTCCGGAGACACGCGCCGCGACGCGCTCCGCCGCATGGGCTACGTCGTCCAGGAGGGCGCGCTCTACCCGCACATGACGGCGGCGGAGAACGCGACGCTCCCCGCGCGCGCCGACGGCTGGACGCCGGCGCGCATGGCGGAGCGCCTGACCTGGCTGGCCGAGCTCGTCGGTCTCGAGCGGAGCCTGCTCGACCACTACCCGGCGGAGCTCAGCGGCGGCCAGCGCCAGCGCGCCGGCCTCATGCGCGCCCTCATGCTCGACCCGCCCGTGCTGCTGCTCGACGAGCCGCTCGGTGCGCTCGACCCCATCTCGCGCACGGAGCTCCAGGCGCACCTCGTGCGCGTCTTTCGCGAGCTGCGGAAGACCGTGCTCCTCGTCACCCATGACGTCCGCGAGGCGTTCGTGTTCGGCTCCACCATCACGCTGCTGAACGAGGGCCGTGTCGTGCAGGAAGGCACCTTCGCCGACCTCGCGAGACGACCGGCTGACCCCTACGTCGCCGAGTTCCTGCGCGCGCAGGCTCCGCCGGCCGCGATGACAGCGGTGCTCTAGCATGGCGTCGCGGCATCGGCGCCTGGCCGGGCTGCTCGTGGCCGGCGTGGCGACGCTCGCCGGGACCGCCGAGGGCAGCGCGACGCCGGTCCGCGTGGGCTCCAAGTCGTTCACCGAGAGCTACGTCATCGCGGAGATCGTGGCCCGGATCGCCGAGCAGGTCGGCGAAGCGCCGGTGGAGCGCCGGTTCGGGCTGGGCGGGACGGGTATCGTCTACGGCGCGCTGGCCAACGGCGAGATCGACGTCTATCCCGAATATACCGGCACCATCAGTCGCGCCATCCTGAACGATCCTTCGGTGACCGATATGCGGGCGCTGCGCGCGCGGATGCGACCGCGCCGCCTGATCATCAGCGAGCCGCTCGGCTTCGCCAATACGTACGCGCTGGCCGTGCTCCGCGACACGGCGTCCCGGCTGGGCCTGCGCGCCATCAGCGATCTCGGCCGGCATCCCGGATTGACAGCCGCGTTCGATCCCGGCTTCCTCGACCGCGAGGACGGCTGGCCGGGTCTCCAGCGCCACTACGGCCTCCGTCTCGCCGCCGTTCGCGGCATGGAGCACGCGCTCACCTACCCGGCATTGACCAGCGGCCGCGTGGACGTCATCGACGTGTTCTCGACCGACGGACAGCTCGCGCGCGCTGATCTCGTCGTGCTCGCCGACGACCGCCGCTTCTTCCCCGACTACGCGGCGGTGCTGTTGGCCCGCGCGTCGCTGGCCGACCGCCTGCCGCGGACGTGGGCCGCGCTCCAGCAACGCCTCGGGGGACGGATCGACAACGCCACGATGGCCCGGCTCAATGCCGATGTGGAGCTGGATCGGCGCACGTTCGCCGAGGCCGCCGCCGCGTTCCTCGGCGAGCGCGACGCGGCGGGCGCCGGCGGGCCGCGCCGCCGCCTCGGCCGGGACCTCATGACGCTGACCGTCGAACATCTGGTCCTGGTCGGCGCCTCGCTGGCCGTGGCCATCGCCGTCGGGCTCCCGCTCGGGCTCCTCGCCGCCCGCCACCGGCTCTTCGGCCAGATCGAGCTGATGGGAATCGGCGTGCTGCAGACGATCCCCGCGCTCGCGCTGCTGGCGTTCATGATCCCGCTGTTCGGCATCGGCAGGGCGCCGGCGCTCGTCGCGCTGTGTCTCTATGCGCTCCTGCCGATCGTCCGCAACACCTACGCGGGCGTCAGCAGCCTCGACCGCCAGCTCCTCGACATGGCGGCGGTGATGCGCCTGAGCGGTTGGCAGCGACTGGCCTGGGTCGAGCTGCCGCTGGCGGCGGTGACGATCATGGCAGGCATCAAGACTGCGGCCGTTCTCACGGTGGGGACGGCGACGCTGGCGGCGTTCATCGGCGGCGGTGGGTACGGCACATTCATCGTCACCGGGCTGGCGCTCAACGACGTGCCGACGATCCTCGCCGGCGCGGTCCCGGCGGCGCTGATGGCGCTGGCGATCCACGTCGCCTTCGAGGCGCTCGACCGCCTGGTGGTGCCTCGACCGCTTCGTGGATCTCCCGGCACAGCGCGATAGCGTCGCCGGCGTAGCCGGGGAACCACGCGGCCATCCACTCCGGGCGCTCGAAGAAGGCCAGCGGCGGCCGCCGCGCGCGGCGGATGGCGCCGCGGTGGATGAGCCCGCTGGCGTTGATGAAGGAGACGTCCTCGAGGATCCGCCCGGGCGCCAGGAGGCCAGCCGTGACCGGCGCGACGCGGGCCACGGCCTCCACGCTTAGGGCGACGCCGCGCAGGCAGAAGGCGTGGACGCGACGCGCCGGGCGGGGCGGCAGCGCGGCCAGCACGGCGCGCATCGTGAGCCCGGAGAAGATCGTATCGTCCACCACCGCCACCGAGTCCCTGTCGGCGACCGAGCCGAGCTGGGCCGTGAGCGGCGCCGGCCCGGCCAGCGCGTAGCGGCCCGCGTCGTCCTCCTCCCGCCAGACGTCCACGCGCTCGATCGTGGGAAACCAGCCCGTGCGCGCGTGGATCTCGGCCGCCACGCGGGTGCCGGCCCGGCCGACGCCGATGGCCACCGCGAACGGCGCATTCGCGGCGCGCGCGATGAGCCCATGGATCTGCTCGTCGAGCGTCAGGAGGACGACGCGCGGATCCTGGCGGAGCAGCGCAAGGAGGGTCTGGCCCAGCCGCTGCACACGGGACTCGTCGGCGCCATGCCCGCGGAGCTCCTCCGAGAGGTCGTCGTAGACGTAGAGCCTCCGGGGAACCGGTGTGGCCGTCACGTGCGGTCCGCCGGACGCGCCACGACGAGCCCGAAGCGACCCCCCCGATCGGTGTGCCACTCTTCCAGGGCGAGACCGGCCTCGCTCAGCATCACGGCGACGGACTCACGCGTGAACTTGTACGAGCTCTCGGTCCAGATCCCGTCGCCGACGTCGAAATCGAGCACCAGCTCAAGCGCCCTGAGATGGACCCGCTGGGGCGCGGCGGCCAGCAGGTGCATCTCGATCCGGCTCGCCTCCGTGCTGTAGAAGCTGTGATGTCGCCAGGCATCGGGGACGAAGTCGCCGTCCACGGCCCGGTTCACGACGCGGAGGATGTTGCGGTTGAACTCGCGGGTGACGCCGGCGGCGTCGTCGTATGCCGCCTCCAGCACCCGCCGGTCCTTGACGAGGTCCACGCCCAACAAGAACCGGCCGTCGGAGTCCAGGAGTCGCCGCACCTGAGCGAGCAGGGCGCGCCGGGCGGGCGGATCGAAATTACCGATCGTGCTGCCGAGGAAGAGCACGAGGCGGCGGCCGGTGGGCGGGGGCAGGCACCCGAGGTGGCGCTCGAAGTCGGCCACGACCGCGTGCAGATGCATCTGGGGATACTCGTCGGCGAGCGCGCCGACGGCCTGGGCGAGGCTTTCGCGGCCGACGTCCATCGCGACGTAGCGCACGCCGCGGCCGTCCTCCAGCGCGTCGAGCAGCCAGCGCACCTTGCGGCAGGAACCGGGCCCCAGCTCCACGATGTCGCGCGGGGCGAGCCGGCACACGATGTCCTCGGCGATGTCGCGCAGGATGGCGTCCTCGGCTCGCGTCAGGTAGTACTCGGGCAGCTCCGTGATGCGCTCGAAGAGGGCGGAGCCGGCCTCGTCGTAGAAGTACTTGGGCGGCAGCTGTCGCCGGCGCGCCGTGAGCCCGCGCCGGATGTCGTCCGCCATACGGGCGAGGAATCTCGCTTCGTCGGCATGGACGTCGAGCAGGCAGCCCATGGCCGGCCCTCAGACCGCCGCCGTGCGGAACCCGGCGACGATGTTGCGCCGGTGGCGCATGTAGAAGTTCCGCCACGTGCCGCGGATGAGGCGCGACCGCGTGGTCCAGCCGCCGCCACGCAGCACCTTCTTCTGGCCGAAGTAGGGCTGCGAGTACTCCTTGTACGGATCGCACTCGAAGCCGGGGTACGGCTGGAACGTGTCGTCCACCCACTCCCATACGTTGCCGATCATCTGCCGGCAGCCGACGGGGCTGTCACCGTCGGGCAGCGCGCGTACGTCGACGGTGCCACCGGCGCGAAAGTCGAGATTCGCGCGCTCGGGCGTCGGCGGCGGGTCGCCCCACGGGAACCGGCGCTTGCGGCCGGTCGCCGGCTCGAGCGTCGCCGCCATCTCCCACTCGGCCTCCGTTGGGAGCCGGCGCCCCGCCCACCGGCAGTAGGCCTGGGCCTCATACCAGTTCACGTGCACGACCGGATACCACGGCTCGAGCGGGATGGCGGCATCGAAGCGCCGCTCCCACCAGCGGCCGTCATGGCCGCGGACCCAGAACAGCGGGTGCTCGGCCCCCTCCCGGCGGCGCCACTCCCAGCCGCGCCGTTCCCAGAGCGCCCGCCGCCGGTAGGCGCCGTCCTCCACGAACTGCTGGAACTCCGCGTTCGTCACCGGCGTAGAGGCGATGCGGAACGGCTTGACGTTCACGGGATGCGCCCATTTCTCGTTGTCGAAGACGAAGGGCTCATCGGGTGTCGCTCCGAGAGCGAAGGCGCCACCAGGGACAGCGACGTCACGAGGGCGGTGGGCCGGATCCACCGGCGGTCGGGCGGCCCCGGGATCGAAGCGGGCCAGCCGCGGACGGGCGTAGCCGAGGGTGTGCAGGATGAGGGTGAGATTCTCGGCGTGCATGTCCTCGTGGAGCGCGGCCAGGGTGTAGAAGTAGGCCTCCTCCGTGCTCGGCTCGCGGGAGTCGAGCCGAGCCACGCTGCGGTCCAGCACTGCAGAGACGTACTCGACCGTTTCCCGCCGCGACGGGTAGCGATGGTCCCAGCGCCGCGTGTACGGCACGTTGAACGCATCGTAGATGGCATCGGAGCCCGGGAGCAACGGCGCGCGGCCGTCGAGGTGACGCAGGATCCAGTACTCCTGGAACCAGCCGACGTGGCCCATTTCCCAGATCGGTGGTTCCAGGAAATGGGCCCGAGCGCCCAGCATCTGCGCGTCCGTGAGGTCGTCGAGTAGCTGGAGCTCGACGCTTCGCGCATCCAGCAGCGCGTCGAGGAGGGAAGCGGCCGTTGGGCGCCCTCGAGGGTCGGTCATGTGGCGCGATCCCGATGCTGGGCCCTAGTCTACCCCGGCTCAACGCCATGCGGAACCTGTCAACGATGGGGCCAGGCGGGCCCGTGCCGCCTGAGGCTCATCTGGGGCTGGTGCCGGGCAAAGGCCGAACCTGCTCTTGAAATCCGGGTGTGGCCCGCGCGCTCACGGAAAGGGATGGCTCGGCGTCCAGCCGTCACCACAGACTCAAACGGCTCAGCTCGACCACGATGAATGCGTCTCCCCGAGGAATCAGCTGGGCGATGTCTTGCGCCGGTCGATGGAGTCGCTGCATCGCTGCATCCCCTCGAGCACTCCAAATCCTTCCGAGGATGCACGAGAGAGAGCTGCGTTACGGAGGTATCTCCCGCGGCCTGTTGCAGCCCAGCATGACTAGTGACATAGTCGCGTCGGGCACACATAAACGGGCAGGGCTCCCTCCACAGCCCGGTTCAGGGACAAGCACCAGAACAGCCACGCTTACGAGCCGTCACGATCGCACCATCTCTGCGTTGGCACGCGAGTGGGAGGGGACATGGACCGACAGTTCGATCTCGTGGTCGTAGGGACAGGGGTGACCTCGGCAGTGGCGTCTCGATGCCGGGAGGCCGGCTGGACCGTCGCCGTGGTGGATTCGCGCCCGTTTGGAGGGACGTGTGCGCTCCGCGGCTGCGTGCCGAAGAAGATTCTCGTCAGCGCGGCAGAGGCTGTCCATGCGGCACGCGACTTGGCGGACAAGGGCGTCCCCGCTGGCGCACTGGCCATCGACTGGACGCAACTCATCCGGTTCAAGCGCTCTCTCGTCAATCCGACGCCGCAGCGCACCGAGGAGGCCTGGGCGAAGATCGGAGTCGACCGGTTCCACGGCCGCGCCCGCTTCGTGGGCCCATCGACGCTGGTGGTCGGTGATGACCGGCTGACCGGCCGGCGCATCCTCATCGCGGCGGGCGCGATGCCGATCCCGCTCCAGTTCCCCGGGGCGGAGCGCCTCACGACGAGCGAGGAGTTCCTGAACCTCGATGGCCTGCCGCGCCACATCGTGTTCGTGGGAGGTGGGTACATCGCGTTCGAGTTCGCCCACGTTGCCGCCCGCGCCGGGACCCAAGCGACGATCCTCCACCGAGGCGTCAGGCCATTGGAAGGCTTTGATCCGGACCTGGTCGATCTTCTCGTGCGACGCACGCGCGAGCTCGGGATCGGCGTGGAAGTGGACACGGAGGTCCGTGGCATCGATGCGGTTGGCGACCATCTCATGGTGCGGGGCAGCCGGCGCGGAGAAGTGCGGCGCTTCGAGGTCGACATGGCTGTTCACAGCGCGGGCCGCGTGCCGGAGATCGACGAGTTGGATCTCGAGGCCGCGGGCGTGAAGCGTGAGAAGCGCGGGGTCACCGTGAACCAGTTCCTGCAGAGCGTGTCGAACCCCGCCGTATATGCCGGGGGCGACGCCGCCGCCAGCGGCCCGCCGCTGACGCCAAAGGCCGACCACGACGCGGCGGTTTTGGTCACCAACCTGCTCGAGGGCAACCGCCGCACAGCGAACTACGACGGCATTGCCTCGGCGGTCTTCAGTGCGCCGCCACTGGCGTCGGCCGGCCTCACCGAGGCAACCGCCCGCACCGCCGGTCTGAAGTTTCGCACGAACTGGCAGGACACGTCGACATGGTTCAACACTCGGAGGGTGGGCGAAACGACATCGGGCTTCAAAGTGCTGAGCGAGGAGGGGACCGAGCGCATCATCGGAGCGCACCTGCTCGGTCCCCACGCCGATGAAGTGATCAACCTATTCGCCATCGCCATTCGACTGCGCATTCCGGCGGGTGAGCTGAAGCAGGTGCCCTTCGCATATCCGACACACAGCTCCGACATCCGCTTCATGGTCTGAAGGCTGTTGCGGGTACGACAGATGTTACTGGTACGGCAGCCGATGCGCGACTTCCTGGAGGCAAATCTCATGTCCTACCTCGGTCGCTGCGCATCCCGGATCGCCTGCCAGACGCGTTCGGACGTGGCCGGCAGCTCGATGTGCTCGACGCCCAGCTCGGCGAGCGCGTCGACGATCGCGTTCACCACGGCGCCGAGCGCCGGCGTCGTCCCGCCTTCGCCGCCGCCGCGCAACCCGAGCGGATGGGAGGTCGAGGGCACCTCGCTGATTTCCGTCGTGAACGCCGGCAACATGTCCGCGCGGGGCAGGGCGTAGTCCATCAGCGTTGACGACAGGAGCTGGCCGGTCTCGGCGTACGCGCAGGATTCCCACAGCGCCTGCCCCACGCCCTGCGCGATGCCGCCGTGCGTCTGGCCGTGGAGGATCATCGGATTGACGGCGCGGCCGCAGTCGTCCACGGTGGTGTAGCGCACGACCTCGACCACGCCGGTCTCGGGATCGACCTCGACCTCGCACACCGCGCAGCCGTAGGGAAAGGACGGCACGGGCATGGTCTCGTCGCTCGTCCCGTCGAGCGCTCCCCGGCAGTCTTCAGGGGCGTCAGATCGCAGCGCGGCGGCGGCCACCTCGAACAGATCGACCGAGCGGTCGGTGCCTTTCACGCTGAACCGATGCGCCGAGAATTCGATGTCGGCCTCCGCGGCCTCCAGCATCCAGGCCGCGATCCGCTTGCCCTTGTCCACGATCTGGTCCGACGCCTTCGCCATCACCACCGCGGCGAGCCGCAGGGCGCGCGCGGAATGCGCGCCGCCGCCGACGACCGTCACGTCCGTATCGCCGGTGACCAGGCGCACCTCGGAAAGCTCCACCCCCAGCCACTCGACGAGGAGCTGCGCGAAGCTGGTCGCGTGGCCCTGGCCGGACGAGAGCGTGCCCAGCACGAGATCGATCCACCCATCGGGACGCACCGTGACGTGGGCACGCTCGCGCGGGAAACCGGTGTTGAGCTCGATGTAGTTCGCCACGCCGATCCCGCGATAGCGGCCGCGCCGGCGCGCCTCTGCTCGGCGGGCCTCGAACCCCGCCCAGTCCGCGAGCGCCACGGCTCGCTGCAGCGCGGCCAGGTAGTCGCCGCTGTCGTAGCGCGTGCCGACGGCGTTCCGGTACGGCATCGCGCTCGCGGGCACGAGGTTCTTCCGTCGGAGGTCGAGGCGATCGAATCCGTGCCGGCGCGCGGCGAGGTCGATCAGCCGCTCCATGACGAACATGACCTCGGGACGTCCCGCGCTGCGGTACGGCGTGGTAGGTGACGTGTTCGTGACGACGGCGCGACCACGCATCGACACGGCCGGAACGCGGTAGACCGTGGCCGTCAGCGCCATGCCCTTGTTGAGCGGGTGGAACGAGACGGCGTGGGCGCCGACGTTGCTCGTGCTGGCGCCGCGAAACGCGAGGAAGGTGCCCTCGGCGTCGAGCGCGAGCTCCGCGTGCGACACGAGATCGCGACCGTGATAGTCGGCGAGGAACGCCTCCCGCCGCTCGCCCGTCCACTTCACGGGGCGGCCAAGGCGCCGCGCCGCCCAGGCGACCAGCGCGAACTCAGGATAGCAGCTATTACGGGTCCCGAAATTTCCGCCCACATCGCGCGCGAGCACGCGCACGGCGCTCTCCGGGACGCCGAGGGCGCCGGCCACGCCGGTCCGTATCCGTCCGAGGCCACCCGCGCCCGCATGCACCGTGTAGCGGCCACTCGCCGCGTCCCAGACCCCGAGCGCCGCGCGCGGCTCCATCGTCACGCCGGTGACGCGCTGCACCCACGTCTCCAGCCGCACCACGTGGGCGGCACGCGAGAACGCGATGTCGACGGCCGCGGAATCGCCGACCTCCGACTCCACGCACACGTTCGACGTGGTGCCCTCGTAGAGGATCGGCGCGTCGAGGGCGGCGGCGGTGATGCTGGCCGTCACCGCGGGCAGCGGCGTCCAGTGCACGACGACGCGCTCGGCACCATCGCGCGCCGCAGCGGGCGTCTCGGCGATGACCATCGCCACGACCTCGCCCACGAAGCGCACGCAGTCGGCCGGCATCGGCGGATGCGGGGCGACGAAGAGGACATCGCGACTCCGGATCATCTCCTCGTGGGGGTTGCCCGGCATCGGGCTATGCGTGACCGGCTTGACGCCGTCGGCGGCGGCGTCGGCGCCGGTGAGCACCGCGATCAGGCCCGGAGCGACGAGGGCCGCGGTCGTGTCGATGGTTCGGATGCGCGCGTGGGCGTGTGGCGAGCGCACGAAGCAGGCGTAAGCCTGGCCGGGCAGGTTGACGTCGTCGCTGTAGCAGCCCGCGCCGACGAGCAGGCGCGCGTCTTCCTTGCGCAGGACCGGCTTGCCGAATCCCTCGCGTGCCGAGCGGGTTCCGGACTGCAGGAAGGACATGCATGTCACCTCCGGCGAGGCGGCGGGGGGATGCACGGGCACGGCGATCAGACGGTCGCCGGCTGGAACTCCGGGGTGTTGCCGTCGAGGTCGTGACACAACATCTGTATGCGGCCGCCCGTTTGCGTGTTCTCATCATACGCGAAGACGCCCGCCTCCACCGACATCCTGGACGGCGAATGGGGCTCCGGGCATTTGCGATGTGCGGGGCGCTGGCGCATGATTGGCGCGCGTGCGGAGGCCCGCGCGAAGAGCACCGACACGACACGGGAACCCTCCGCCCACTCGAAACAGATCCGGCATTGGTCGCTGACGCGAATGCTGTATTGGCCTTCCCGATCACCGACCCGCGTCTCGAATCGGTGCCCGGCAAGGCGGCTAGGTCCGGATCATGATGAGGATCATCTTGAATTGCGTGACCGCCTTGACGGCATGGGGCTGGCCAGCGGGAAGCCGGAGCAGGTGCCCGGGGGTCACGCGGTGTGGCGTGCCCGCGATGGAGATCTCGGACTCGCCCTCGACCATCAGCACGAGCGCGTCGAACGGAGCGGTGTGCTCGCTCAATCCCTCCCCGGCATCGAACGCGAAGGCCGTGACGTTGCCCGCCTCCTTCTTGAGGAGCGTGCGACTGACCACGGCGCCCGGCTGGTATTGGACGAGCGCGGACAGGGCGATGACGCCCTCGAGGTCGGTGGCGGCGTTTCGATCGGCGGTCATGGTGCCCTCCCTCTGAAGTGGTGCTCGGCGATCCAGACGGAGTGATAGCCGAGCGACTCGGCGGCGAGCATCTGCTCGAGCGCGGAGTCGTACACCGCCTGCTCGCTCCAATCTTCGTCGCGCTGCATGAGAAAGAACAGGCGGAAGTCCATCCCCGCCCCCGCTGGTTGATCGTTCGATGCCATGGCGCACCCCTGGATCAGTGATCGACGGTGAGCGCATCGGCACCGGCGCCCCCACGGCGCCTCGCGCGCTGCCAGCCTACGAGGTGACCTCTCGCAGCCGTTTTTCCAGATGCCGGCGCTCGGCCTCGTTGCTCACCAGCGCGAGGGCGCGTCGGTACGACGCGGCGGCCTCGGCGTGGCGGCCAAGCCGACGCAGCAGCTCAGCCCGCGCGGCGGGCAGCAGGTGATACCGGCCGAGCTCGCCGCGGTGGTCGACCTCATCCACCAGAGCCAGGCCGCGCTCGATTCCGTCCGACATCGCGACCGCGACCGCCCGGTTGAGGTCGACCACCGGCGTTGGATGCACCCGGGCCAGCAACCCGTACAGGGCGGCAATCTGCCGCCAATCGGTGGTGGCGGCAGTGGGGGCCTGGGCGTGAACCGCCGCGATCGCCGCCTGCAGCGCATATGGGCCCGGCGGCCGGCCCCCGGCGCGCAGCGCGGCTTCGACCAGCGCCGCGCCCTCCTCGATCTGCGCGCGGTCCCACTGCGTTCGGTCCTGATCCTCGAGCAGCACGATGTCGCCTGACCCATCCAGGCGTGTCTCGCGCCGCGAGTCGTGCAGCAGCATGAGCGCGAGCAGCCCCTTCGGCTCGGCGTGAGCCGGCAGCAGCTCGACCAGCATGCGCCCGAGCCGGATGGCTTGCTCGCACAGCTCGTGCCGTACCAGCCGCGCGCCGAAGCTGGCGGCATAGCCCTCGTTGAATACGAGGTACACCACCACCATCACCGCCTCGAGCCGCTCGGCAAGGGCATCGGTGGGCGGTACCTGGTAGGGGATCCGCGCGTCGCGGATCTTGGCCTTGGCCCGCACGAGCCGCTGCGCCATGGTCGGCGCGGGTACCAGGAAGGCGTGCGCGATCTCCTCGGTCGAGAGCCCCCCGAGCGTGCGCAGCGTGAGGGCCACCTGCGCCTCGGTCCCGAGCGCCGGGTGGCAGCACGTGAAGATCAAGCGGAGCCGGTCCTCCGGCACGGGCGTCTCCTCGTCATCAGCCGACAGCGGGGCCGACAGCTCAATATGCCGCTTGATCTCTTCCCGCTTCTGCACGAGGCGCGCGCCCCGGCGGAGCCGGTCGATCGCCTTGTGCCGCCCGGTGGAGACCAGCCAGGCGACAGGATTCGCCGGCGTGCCGGCCACCGGCCACTGCTCGAGCGCCACCGCGAACGCCTCCTGCAATGCCTCCTCGGCCACGTCGATGTCGCCGAGCAGGCGGATCAGCGTGGCCAGGATCCGCCCGTACTCGGTGCGAAAGATCTCCTCGATGCGCATAGCCGCCCAGTGGGAAGGCTACCCCACGGGGCGGCCGCGTGCACGCGACGGCCGGCTAGCGCGGCGGCCCCATCCTGATGGGCCGCACCTCGATCGAGAGGCCCGCCCGCACCAACGGGTGCCGGGCGGCGACCGCCAGCACCTCGTCGAGGTCCTTGGCCTCGACGAGGCTATAGCCGGCCAGCTGCTCCTTCGTCTCGGCGAACGGACCGTCCGTCATGACCGCCTTGCCGTGCTTCATCCGCACGGTGGTGGCGGTGCTGGTCGGCTCCAGCGGTTCACCACCCTGGTAGAGGCCGCTCGGCCGGAGGGCCTCGCTGAACTCGACGGCCTCCTGGAAGATGGCGCCCCGTTCCTGCACGGTCATCTCGTCCCACCACTTCTCGTCCTTGTAGATCAGCAGCATGTAGCGCATACCGGGATGTCCTTTCTGGCTAGGTCTGGAGCGCTGCTGGGTGCGACGACCCGCGCAGCGGCGCCAGCCGCCAGCGGCCGTAGGCGACGAACGCCGCGAGGAGCCCCACCACCAGCGGGATCAGCGCCATCCTGACATCAGCGCCCGCCAGCGTGAGCACCGTCGCACCGGTCATGATGATCACCAGTCCGGCGGCGGCCAGCGGTGTCAACCCCGGCCGAATGCGCAGGAGCCCGGGAAGGATCAGGCCGATCGCGCCGAGCACCTCGGCCACGCCGATGAACCGCAAGAACAGGCCCGGCAGCGGCAACGGCATCGGCCCCGTCAGCTTCTCGAGCGGCAGGACCAGCTTCATTCCGCCGGCGAACAGAAAGAGGAGCGCGAGCAGCCCCTGGACGATCCACAGTGCATAGGTCATGACCGGTCCTCTCCGTGCCGACTCGCCGCGTAGCGAAGACCAAGGGCCCCTGAATTGCTAAGCACGGCCTGGGCCCTTCGGGGCCACCCGCGTGCGTAGGCGCTCCTCTGCCTCCCTGAGCTCGGGAGTGAGCGCGGGACCGAAGTCCGACGCCTCGAACACCTGGCGAATCTCGATCTCGGCCTCCGTGTCGAGGGGATTGGGGCAGCGCCTGACCCATTCGATCGCCTCTTCCTTCGACTTCACCTGGAACAGCCAGAAGCCGGCGATCAGCTCCTTCGGCTCGCTGAAGGGCCCGTCGGTCACGGTCCGCTTCCCTCCAGAGAACCTGACGCGCGCGCCCGTCGAGCTCGGGTGAAGCCCCTCGGCTGCGAGCAGGACGCCGGCTTTCACCAGTTCCTCGTTGTACTTCCCCATCTCGGTTAGGAGCTTCTCGTCCGGGAGAGCGCCTGCCTCCGTGTTCTTGTCGGCCTTGAGCAGAATCATGAATCGCATCGTCGGGTCTCCCTCTGGTTTCACGTTTGGAGCTTGGCTCCACTGTCTTGTCGAACGAAGATCCGCGAGATCGACACGTCGTCTCGTCCTCGTAGATGAGTAACATGTACCGCATGTCGGGGCGGCCGTCGAGCAGCTCGTTCGTCTGGGAGGAAGGGGCCGTCGGTGACGATGCGCTTTTTGAACTTGATGCGCGCGCCCTACGAGCTCGCGTGACGTCCCTCGGCCGCGAGCAGCACGCCGGCCTTCGCCATCTCCTCGTTGAACTGCCCCATCGCGGCCACGAGCTCCTTGCTCGGGAGCACGCCCGCCCCCGAATCCTTGTTGGCCTTGACCAGCATCATGAATCGCATCGTGGTGTCTCCTTTCTGCCTACTGGTCGAACGAGAGGTCTGGGCCAGCTCGGCCATCTTGGCTCGCACGCCCTTGCCCACGTCGAGTGCGTTCGAGCCCGGGAGCTGGTAGATCAGGATCATGACGGCCGGGCCTCCGTCGAGGCGCGCGGTAGATGTGTAATTCTGCGCGCCGAGCTCAGGGGAAGGAACATCTACAACTGGACCGCTCGGAACGCGCAGTAGCCGATGCCTTCCCTGCCCGCCCTGGGCGATCGACGAGGTTCTTCTCACGCATGACATGTCACTTTCATTTTCGACTGTCGGTCGCAGCACATGCACCGCGTGGCCGCCGACCCGGTCGCGGACGATGCGCGCCAGGATCGCCGGATTGCCGTTGGCGTAGCTCCACTTCGTCCCCGGCGCTGCTTTGAGTGCCGCGCCCTCGGCGAATCCCGCCATGTCCGGCTCGGTGAAGGCCATCCGGGCGTTGTGGTCGAGGGTATTGGCGGAAGCATCCCTCGGCGTAAAGAAATCCGGGAGGTCAGTCGGTGCCGCATTGCAATCCTCATTGGCAGGCCCGCCGTCGCGCGCCTCTTGCGCGCGAACATGACCGGACCGTATCGTGGCGCTGATGGGTACGCGGACGCTGCGGTTCGAGGGGTTGAGCGCATTCACCTCGTCGCCGACGTCTGGGGAGACGATCGCGACTGGCCCGTGCTCCTCATGCACGGGGGCGGCCAGACCCGCCACGCCTGGGGTAAGACGGCCCAGATCATCGCCGGTAACGGGTGGAGGGCGGTCTCTCTCGATCTCCGGGGCCACGGTGACAGTGAGTGGGCGCTCAACGGCGACTACTCGTTCACGGCCTACGCGGCCGACTGCGTGGCCGTCGCCGACCAGCTGGGCCGGCCGCCGGTGCTCGTGGGCGCCTCCCTCGGCGGGGTGACGGCCATGCTCGCGCGGCCCGGTTCCCACACTTGCTTGCGAGCACCGCGCGGTCGTAGACTCGGCCACCATCACCGGTCAGGAAGCGGCAAACCCGAACCCGCGCCGGACCGTCATAGAAGCTAAGGAGGACGACATGCCGGAGACGGAAGGCTACCGGAAGGGCAGCGAGATGCGTCGAAAACTGCTGGGCGACGCGTTCGTCGAGCGGACCAATAGCACGACGTACAAGGACCCGGTCATGCGGAAGTTCATCGACGTGGCGACGGAGACGGTGTTCGGCGCCCTCTGGACGCGCCCGGGCCTCGATCTCAAGACGCGCACGCTAGTCTGCGTCGTCTCGGACGCCGCCACCGGGCGAGAGCCCGAGCTCGCCATTCATCTCCGGATGGCCCTCCGGCAGGGATGGACAGAAGAGGAGCTGACGGAGACCCTCCTGCACATGTCCGGCTACGTGGGCGTGCCGATCATCCGGGAGTGCCTGCTCACAGCGTCCAAGGTCTTTGCGGAGGTCAAGGCTGAGCGGTAGCGGCAAGATCAGCCCGGTCCGTCGCTTCCTGACCGGCCCTCGCGGCTGCGAAGTGACGGGCATGATCGCCACGCCGGATCTGACCAGCCTCTTCGTGAACATCCAGCACCCGGGCGAGCCGCCGAAGGCGCACCCGCCGCGCAGCGACCCGCGCGACCCCACCGCCGTGAGCGCGTGGCCCGATGGCCCGAGCGGAGGCCGGCCGCGCAGCGCGCCATGTAGATCAGTTCCCAGATGTGGCCATCGAGATCCTGGAAGCTGTGTGCGTAAATGAACCCGTGGTCTTGTGGTTGGCTGTATGTGGTTCCGCCGGCGGCGACCGCCTTACTGACCATTTCGTCGACGTGTTCTCGGCTCTCACAGGATAAGCATACGAGCGAATGCGAGCCAGCGCTCCGCTCGACTGGAGGGTCACACTCCCGCGTGCCGGCGCATGAACTCGGCGAGCCACGCCGCCTCCCGAGACCCCTTGTTCTCGAGCCCCGCAATCGTGCGCCGCCGATCCTCGATCGACCGGTTCTGCCCAAGCTTGAACTTCCCGTCCAGTCTCGTAGCCGGCATCTCAAACCCCACGATCGCACGGCGCATGCGGTCGTAGAAGTCGGTCGGCAGGCTCTCCGGACGCCAGCCGTCTGGACGGTTCCCTTCGTATCGGCGAACAAGCTCTTCCAACACGCCGCGCACGAACGCGTCGTCCTCAGTCGCTCTCGGCAGTCCGTGCGCGTGGACGACGCCGTAGTTCCATGTCGGAACCGCCGGGGCCGTTTCGTACCAGGTCGGCGAGACGTAGCCATGAGGGCCTTGGAAGACGAAGAGCGCCGGAGTCGCGCCATCCATCAGCCGCCAATGGTGGTTCGCCCGGGCCATGTGCCCCACGATGACGAGGGTCGCGCCCGAGGACCGCACGAGCACCGGGACATGGCTCGTCACCAGCCCGTCGGGAGCGCCGCTGACGACGGTTGCGAAGTCATACGTCCGCATGAACTCCTGCAACGTTTGCTCGTCGGACATGCGGAAGTGCTGAGGGATGTAAGTCATGTCGAGCAGGGACCTCAGCGCGTATAGAGGAACAGGAGGGCGCTCACTGCCTGATTCTGCGTCGAGGCCGCCACATTCCCATCCACGGCCAACGAGGTCAGAAACCGCGTGACCTCCGCCGCGCCCATCTCGGCAGGATGACGCCTGCCATGAAAGAAGATGTTCCGGCGGATCCACGCGACGTAGGTTTTCTCCGTGCGGCCGCTGTGGTGCCTCGCGCGCAGGGCCTCGCGGACTCGATCGAGGAGTCGCGGCTTCGGCGCGTCGCTGAGGCCGGCCTCATGAACCGCCAGTGTTGCGGCAAGGACCACTCCCCAAGACACCGAATACGATACCGCGCCGCTCGACTGCGGCATGACCATGCTCGTGCTCCTGCGCCCTTGTCCTCGTCAGCCTCGAACATAGTCGCGCGGGGCGAGGCGCGCAAGGCAAATCCGGCAACCGTCGTGAGGAGCGTATGACTGCACGGGATTGGAACCAGTTAGCGCGAAGGTCGGTCCGCCCGCGAGCCAGCGCCCACCGACAGCCAGTCCTGGGGGCGCCGCCAGTGCAGATCTCCTTGGGGTGGACGCAGCTGGAACGAGAGCCAGCATTAGCCAAGTTCACGGCGGCGATCACGTCAGGCGATCACGTCAGGCCACCCCGCCCGAGGCCGACGAGCAAGCGCTCTCCCGGAGCGGGGGTTGCCGGGCCGGCGTACGACGCGTATGATCGCCCGGCGACACGAGCGACGACGGGGAGGATGCGATGGGAAGTGGCGAGCGCTATGACGTGGTGATCCGCGGGGGGACGATCTACGAGGGAACGGGCGCGCCGGGGGTGCGCGCCGACGTGGGCGTGCGCGGCGACCGCATCGCCGCCGTCGGCGTGATCGGCGAGCGGGGCGGTGTCGAGCTCGACGCCTCGACGCTCGCGGTGAGCCCGGGCTTCGTCGATGTCCACAGCCACGACGACTTCGCCGTGCTCCTCGAGCCGCAAATGGCCTTCAAGGTCATGCAAGGGGTCACCACGGACGTGGTGGGCAACTGCGGCTCCGGTGTCGTCCCCTTCGAAGCGGCGCTCAAGCGGTTCCGGCGGATGAGCCCTGGAGCCGAGCCGCCACGATGGGACAACTTCACCGGCTATCTCGCGCGCGTGAACGAGGCGGCTCCGAGCTGCAACGTGGCGGTGCTGATCGGCCACGGCTCGCTCCGGCATGGCGCGATGGGGCTCGATCAGCGCGCACCCACCGCCTCCGAGCTCGACCGGATGCGCGCGTCGACTCGTGAGGGCGTCGAGGCAGGTGCGGTAGGGTTGTCCACCGGGCTCATCTACGAGCCCGGCCGCTATGCGCGCACCGAGGAGGTGATCGCGCTCGCGCGCGAGCTCGCGTCGGGTGGCGGACTGTACGCCACTCACATGCGCGGCGAGGGCGACGGCCTCCTCGACGCGGTGGCCGAGGCGATCCGGATCGGCGAAGAGGCCGGCGTGCCGGTGCAGATTTCCCATCACAAGGCGGCCGGACGCAACAACTGGGGCCGGGTGCGCGACTCGCTGCGCTTGATCGAGCAGGCCCGCGCGCGCGGGCTCGACGTCACGGCCGACCAGTATCCGTACACGGCGGGCAGTACCTCGCTTCACGCCGTGGTCCAGAACGGCGCGTTCCGGGCGGACAGTCCGGGAGGGCTCGGACGACTCTCTGCGGACGACGTGCTCATCGCGTCCGCCCCCGGTCATCCGGAATGGGAAGGGCTGCGCCTGGCCGAGCTCGCCGCGCGTTGGGGCGTCGGCGACGAAGCCGCGGCGCTCCGCGTCATCGAGGTCGAGGGCGAGGCATGCTTCGTCGTCGTGTTCTCAATGGACGAAGCGGACGTTCGCACCGTCATGGCGCACCCCACGACGATGATCGGCTCCGACGGTGTGCCCGCCGCCGGGAGCAAGCCGCACCCGCGACTGTACGGCTGCTTTCCCCGCGTGCTGGGGCATTACTCGCGGGACGAGCGCGTGCTGGACCTGCCGACGGCCATTCACCGCATGACGGGCATGCCGGCCGCGAAGTTCCGGCTCGTCGATCGCGGCGTGATCCGGCCGGGCGCCTTCGCCGACCTCGTCATCTTCGATCCCAGCCGCATCCGCGACGCCGCCACCTACGAGGATCCGCGGCGATTTCCCGAAGGGATCCGCGCCGTCTACGTCAACGGCATCGCCGTGGCCCGCGACGGCCGACACACCGGCGCGCGCCCCGGCCGCGCGCTTCGCCGCGGCTGATGCCGCTGGTATAAGTGGCGCGTGACCGGCGCCGAGATCAGGCGGATGCTGCCGCTGCAGGCCGGTGCGATCCTCGGGCCCATGGCCGGCACAGGGATGGTGACGCTGGTGCCGGCGCTGTCCGACGTTTATGGCGTCTCGGTCGGCGCTGTCGCGCTGGCCATCACGACGTACATGGTTCCCTTCGCCGTGGCCCAGCTCTTCTCGGGCTCGATCTCCCAGCTGGCAGGCGGGCGGCGCACCGCGCTCATCGGCTACGCGATCTTCGTCACGGGCTCGCTGGCCACCGCGGCCGCGCCGACGTTTCCGCTCTTTCTCCTGACGCGCTTCATCCAGGGGCTGGGCGCAGCCTTCCTCTTTCCGATCCTGATGGCGCTGGTGGGCGAAGTCGTCGCGCCCGCGCGACTGGGCCGCGCGATCGGCGCCTTCGGCGTCACGCAAACCCTGGGACTGACGCTCGGCCCGCTCCTGGCGGGACTCATGGAGATCCACCTCGGCTGGCGCTGGTTCTTCGTCCTGCTGGCTTCCTGGGCCTTGGTTTCGGCGATGGCCTTCGTCTGGCTGTTCGACGCGGAGCAGGAGCGCGCGCCGGAGCCGGGACGCCTGTCGGCGATCATGGGGAGCGTGCTGCGCGAGCGAAGCGTGATTCTGCTTTCGCTCGCAGGGGCGGGCCTCTTCTTCGCGATGGTGGGCCCGTATACCTACCTTGCCGCCTGGCTCAAAGTCTTCGCGGGGCTGCCCGAGGATCAGATCGGCCTGATCCTGGCCATCTCCGGTGCCATGGGCATCCCAGCCTCGGCCGTCGCGGGGCGCTGGGTTGATCATATCGGCCGCAAGCCGGTGGGGCTGATCGGACTCGGCTGCTACGTCACGGCGCTCGGCGGCTTTGCCGCGTTGCCCTATTCGTTCACCGGCACCGCGCTGCTCGGAGCCTGGCTCGGGTGGAGCGGCGCGGTGGCATGGGCCGCGCTCAACACGCTCGCAGTCGAGGTGAACCCGGGGCTCCGCAAGCCGTCGGCGTCGATCTACAACGCCTTCCGCTTCATCGGCTACGGGCTGGCGCCGCCGGTGCTGGGCCTCGTCTACGGCAACGGCCACGTCGCCGCCGTCTATCTGGTCAGCGCCGCCGTGGTGGTCGGCTCGGCCGCCTGTCTGGCCGCGCTGCACGCGCCGCGCCGAATCTGAGGCCGGCTATTTGCCGAATTTGTAGGCCCTGGCCTCCGCCGCGATCTTCGAGCACGGTGCGCCAGGGGAAGAGCACCGGCGACTGGAAGACCACGCCGATATCGCGGCGCGGTCCCGCGATGGGAGTGCCGCGCAGGAGCGCCTCACCCGCTGAGGGCGGCAGGATCCCAGACAGGATCTTCAGCAGGGTCGACTTGCCGCAGCCCGACGGGCCCACCACGGCGACGAACTCGCTCTCCGGCACCGCGAAGGAGATGCGCTCGAGCGCTACAACGCTCCCGTCCCGCGTGGGGTAGGCCTTTGTGAGCGCGCGGACCGTGATGGCTTCCGAAAAGCCCGCATGCATGGGACGCCTAGTGTAGGGGCACGCTCCGTAGGCGTCAAGGCGATCTCTCCCCAGAGGGAGAGTCGACGATCGCCACGGGCTCAGGCCGGAGTGGCCGTGACGTCGACCTTCACCGCGGTCGCACCCGCGACCGTTCGGTAGAGCGGTCAGCGGTTCCGGTAGGTCTCGACCAGGTGCTCAGCCTGCGGTTGGCTCACTCCCGCAATCGTGAACGTCATGGCGATGCTGGCGAAGCGGTTCGGCTCCTCCGCCGTCCGCATGCCCTCGATGGTGACGTCCATCCGCTTCATGGGGATGCCCTTGTCCTGCGCGTACGTCTCGATCAGCGTGACGCCGCAGGACGAGATGCCGGCCAGGAAGGCCTCGCTATTGGTGAACGCATCGAGTCGAGGATGCGACGACGAGTCCAGCACGAGGCGCTGGCCCCGTGCCTGACTCACCGCGCGCCCCGGCGTCCCGCTACTTGAGGACCGAACCGTGTCGATCTTGCCGTCGCTCATGATGGCTCCTCCGGGTCGCCAACCTGACTGCCCGTACGCATACTCTACCAGGAGAAGCGTGGCAAGCGCGGCGGCGCGTATGCCGAACATGGCGCCTCACGCGACCACCAATTTCTCCTTTGCTGACGGCAGAGCGTCCAAGAAGGTTTGCATCGGTGTCTCCTATCCTCCAGCTCCTTCTTGGGCTCGTCGCGGAAGTCCATCGCATCGGTCCACGCTCAGTTCGGCGCGATGGCGGCGCGGGTCACGTGGCCCTCGTCCTGCTGGGCGAAGGCCTCGTTGATCTCCTCCAGCGGGAACTTGTGGGAGACGACACGCGCCCACGGGTACCTGTTGAGCGTCCGCCGCATCAGCTCGAGCGCGCCGCGGAGGTGCTCGGCTTCATAGTGGGCGAGCCCGATGATGCGGCGGTTGCCGAAGATGATCCACGACGGATCGAACTCCGCCTTCCAGCCCACGTTGATGTTGCCGATCTCGAGGTAGGTCCCTTCGGGCGCGGTCATCCGGAGCCCCTCGTCGACGACGCCGGGATGGCCGACCAGCTCGAGGACCACGTCCCCGCCCCAGCCGTCGGTGAGCTGCTTGACCCGCGCCACGCGAGCGTCGGCAGTCACGTCAAGCAAGCAGCTGATCCGCCATTCGGTTGCTGTTCTGGGGCGGGGACGTGGTCCTCGAGC
>WNGF01001182.1_pt1 | contig 58536 bp, 47 predicted proteins | sample 5400641 | NCBI WGS metagenome assembly WNGF01 (sample SAMN13153371, study PRJNA577476) | soil metagenome | isolation source: 80 cm soil or saprolite under grassland replicate 2 | place: USA:California | collected 2016-06-15
AGGGCGATATTTCGCGGCGAGCGAAAGCAACGAACGCGAAGCGATGAGTTCCATATTCAGGATGTCGCGAGGTTTCCATTCCCCTCCCGGCCAAGGATCCGGAAAGTTTGTTGTCGGCTCCAGCGCATTACGCATCCCGCGAGTCGTGGATCTCGCAAGTTGATCAACCGTGACCTTCGCCGGACTCATGATCCGCGCGCTTGCGGCTTCAGACAGAATGCCAATCGAATTGTGAAAATAGGGAGCGGTGCGAAAGCCGCCATGCCACCAGGTGTCGTAAAGCGAGTTTGTGATCACTCCTTTGAAGCCAGCCGCTTGCAGGTCCGCAGCCATTTTGTGTCCGAAAAGAGCAACCTCTCGCAGCAGCAGAGGCGCAATGTTGGGATTTTGAGGATCATAAAAAGGAGGGACAAAGAAACGAGATCCATTTGAGCCTTGTTGATGAACGTCGTAGACAATTTGCGGAAACCACTCTTTCCATAGAAGACGCGTTAGACTCTGACTCTCTTTCAAATTGAGCATGAACCAGTCGCGGTTGTCGTCGTGTCCTGCGTAGTAGTGATAAAGCTCGGGAGGCTCACGGCCTTCGTAAGGTGTGCCGAGGGTTTTGCGGTACCAGTTTGCGACAATATCGACGCCATCAGGATTCGCTGAGGGAATGAGAATTAGAATTGTGTTTTGAAGGATCTCGTTCGTCTCAGCGTCTTGTGCGGTAGCCAGGTCAAAAGCCAATTGCATCGACATCTGCGACGCAACGATTTCCGTTGAATGGATGGAACACGAAATCGCCACAACCACTCGCCCTGACGCGATCAGTCGATCACGTTCCAGATCGTTAGCAATGGTGCGAGGGTCGGCGAGTTTGCGCTGAATCTCTTTGTATTTATTCAGAGCCAGTATATTCTCTCGCGCGCTAATAAAGACCGCCAGGATTGGTCGCTTTAGTGTTGATTGACCAACTGTTTGCACCAGCACTCGATTCGACGTTCGATCGAGATGGTTGAAATAGTCTGTAATCTGCGACCAGTCGGCAATCGTGCGGTCATCTCCGGGAGTGAATCCCAGTACTGAGTGTGGTGAAAGTGTCCGAGCACCAGGAACAGGTCGGCCGGTTCTTTGCCCTCGTACTTGAGAGGCCTGGGCTAGAGCAAGCACTACAACACAACAGATCAGCAGCAGATTTCGATGACGAGTCATTCACGGATTCCTTTGCATGAAACGATTGAAGAGAGTGTTGCGACCGAAAGGTCGAAATCGCAGTCTAGCACAATCGGGCGAAGCAGCTTTGCCGGTAGAATTCGGTACTGGTGGTCATTATTTGTAGCGGGCGCTTTGCTGCTTATCTTTGGTCCGCCTGCCTTGCTGCTTGCCTGGATTACGGGAAAGCGGGAAGCCGTTTACCCGTGGGCTGCTTTCGGTGCGCGTAATTGGCTGCGGTTGAGCGGCGCAAGGGTTCACGTCACCGGGGCGCAGTTGCTCGATCCGAACCAAACGTACGTCTTCATATCGAATCACAGATCATACTTGGATACGGCCACCCTCTTTATCTACACCGGACGACGGATCGGACTGCTTGCTAAGAAGGAGTTGCTGAAGGTCCCGATTCTTGGGTACGGGATGGGCTACGTAAACATAATGGCGATCGACCGTTCGAACCGCGAACGAGCGATTGAAACCATGGAGGCGGCGACGGCACGCATTCGGGGCGGAATCTCTTTTGGAGTTTTTGCAGAAGGAACCCGAGCCAAACCCGGTGAGTTCTTGCCATTTAAAAAGGGCGCCTTCTATATGGCAATCCAGGCGGGAGTTCCGATTGTCCCCGTGGCAATCAAGAATACTGATGGATTGATGGGAAAAGGAACCGGTGAGGCAAAGGCTGGCGTGATCGAAATGGTCTTGTTGCCGCCCATCCAGACTGACTCGCCATCCTACAAAGAGGACATCAATCTACTTATCCAAAAAGTTCATCGCGCCGTCGGGCATGAATTGGGGATTGGCGACAATAGCTGAACCCCGAAAGATGGTGTGTCCGACAAACTTCAGTTTGTCGAGGGAATCGACAAGCTAAAGCTTATCGGACATATAATAGATCATTGCGCATGCGGGGTTACGGTGCGAAGTCGTAAGTCAGAACACCTGAAACTCTGACCGGCCTCGTGCCTATGAGAGTCAGGGTGAAGCGAGCCTTCCTGGCAGCCTCAACAGCGCTCGCTCGAAGTATTTCTGGACCGTCAATGGCCTCTGCGGAAACAATGTTTCCCTTTTCGTCGAGTAGAATCTTCACTGTCACGCGACCTACGACTTTGGCACTCCGAGCGGCCTCGGGGTATTTGGGTTTAGGTAGATCCAGGGCTTTGCTGTTTAGTACCCCGCCGTCAATCGGTTTGGCAGAGTCTGTCTCTGTTGTATCCGTCACGCCAGGGGAACCTTCACCCACGTCTGTAACGGTGACGCTTGCGTGCCCTTTAACGAAATCCGAATACTTCACTTGCAAACGAATATGCAATGCCTCGCCACTATCAAAGATTAACTCTTCATCGGCGTAGGAATACGTAGGGAACCAATAGCGACCATCGATTTGTTCGCGATAGGTTTCGACGGTAGGAAACTTATTGATCTTGGTTTCGGGAACACCTTTGCCTTTGGTCTTAACTATTAGAAAATCCTGATCGTCGACCCACACCCTGCCTGCAAATAACCTTTCCTTCGTCTTCTTTGGATCCGGGACCACCTTCGGAGCGACGTCGAAAACGTGCAAATTGAGTTCGTCGATCTTTTCCTTACCCACGTAGCGAAAATTGTATCGATCGACCTTCGACGGTTCGAGCGCGAAAGGATTGATGCCCCCCAGGTCGTCAAGATCCTCCGGCGTGACTCCGCCGTAGGATGGCATCGGGAAAAAGCTAATCTTCTCGAAACGGTTTCCCGAGTCGTCGAATGTGAAATACGAGACTCGGTGGAATTCACCGGTAATCTGTCCGCCCATTCCGAGAGTCTGAACAATTGCGTCGCGCTTAAAGGCATACAGGTTAAGAGCTTTACGGAACTGAGCTTCCTTGGCGGTGAAAGTCTTAATCATCCGGTCTATCTCGGCCTGGCTCACGCCTGATGGGGGATTAGTTTGGCCGGTCGCAGGAGCGATCATCAACAGAAAGAGGGCTGCAACCGCGATGGCAAAGCGCGTAATGTTGGGAATAGACTTTCTTGGCATTTCGATACTCCGGTTAATGAAGTTGGGTTCCGTCGATTCCCATTTAATGGGGCACCGGCTCAGATGCACGTCCGCAACTTTCCTGTTGCCACGCCTTGCTGCCCACGAAGGAATTTATGCGGTAACTTGACTTTGCTGTTGCAAAGTTCCCTGCATCTAGTGTAAGGTGCCACACATAGAACGAGTTAGGCGACCAGACGGTAGTGTTAAACGTTTTCATTTGGATGCCAAATCTCAGCCGTCAACGACTTTCCTCGAAAAACGACGGCAGACGAATTCGAGAGGATATCAAAAGGTCCTCACATCGGCGAGAGGCTAGTTGTCCCTGTCCTGTGAACCTCCAAGGCGCGTAAGCGTTGGCGCAACGCCGAGCGGCCGCGTTGCTTCCACGGGAGGGATGCCGAAGTCGAGCCCCGGGGGGGGCCCGGCGAGGTGCCTGTTAGTCGATGATGTGCGCGGTAACCTGCTGCTCCTTCTGGGCGGAGTAGCTATCAAGTTGCCGCGCACACCCCAGCATCGAATGCTCGCATTCTACCGTCAGAATGTTCGTTTGCCCTTAAAAAAAACTATCCGGCTCAAGCGACAAACTCAACCCCTACGGCGTTCGGGATGATTCCGTGCTCGTGCCCTTCTCTCAGTAAACGGCGGACAGCCTCGCGGCCCCTCTCGGTGTAGTCAAGAGTTAAGTCATTAACCCACATGGCAACGAATCGATCCGCCATCCCGGGCTCCATGTCGCGCGCAAACTGCATCGCGTAATCCAGGGCATCGTCCCGGTGATCCAGCGAATATTGAATACTGTCCCGCAGAAGTCGCGAGACGTCCTGGGTGAGTTCAGGTCCGAGGTCCCGCCTGATTGCGTTCCCGCCCATCGGTAGAGGTAGGTTTGTTTTTTGGTGCCACCACTCACCCAGATCGATTACTTTATGCAAGCCCATCGATTCATAGAAAAGCTGCCCTTCGTGAATCAGCAAACCGGCATCACACGATCCACTCAAAACAGCGTCGATGATCTTGTCGAAGGAGACGACCTTGTATTCAAACTCAGAGTTAAAAATGCGCAGGGCAAGAAAGGCGCTCGTTAGTTTCCCCGGAACAGCAATCTTCAGCTCCCCGATCTTGTCGGCATTCAACGGCCTCGTTGAAACGACAATCGGGCCATAGTTATCTCCAATTGAAGCGCCGTGTGGTAGCAAAGCATACTTTCCCGCGACATAGGCGTAGGCATGAAAACTGATAGCGGTAACGTCGAAAGTCCCCCGCATGGCTTCCTCGTTAAGAGCTTGAATATCATTCAGCACATGCTTGAACGTGATGCCGCCTGTATCGAGTTTGTTAGTTGCCAACGCATAGAACATGAATGCATCGTCTGAATCAGGCGAATGGGCCACAGTTATCGTTTGTTTTTCTGTTTGAGTTTGCATATCGTGCTTGCTTCTAGACCACACTCACCGTGGGCGGTTCCATGCGGTTATACACCGTGTCCCTTTCCACTGCCTCAAATCCGGCTTCGGATATAAGGTTTACAAGTTCAGCTTTGGTCATGCGAACTTCATTGTTGGCTTCGACGGAGTAGCTCTGCGTCAACTCACCGCCTTCCGTAATAGTGCCGTCGATATCGTTTGCGCCAAATTGCAGACCGACCTGAGCGAGCCGTTTGCCGAGCATTACCCAATAGGCTTTTAGATGGGGGAAATTGTCCAGCATCAACCGCGACACTGCGAGAGTCTTGAGCGAATCAACTCCCGATGGACCAGGGAGGTGGGCTAATTGCGTGTCGGGTGGATAAAAAGCCAGGGGGATGAAGCACTGAAAGCCGCTCGATTTGTCTTGCTGCTCACGCAAACGAACCAGGTGGTCAACACGATCTTCAATCGATTCGATATGGCCATACAGCATCGTCGCGTTTGTTTTCAACCCCGCGGCGTGAACTTTTCCGCTCAGCTCAAGCCACCGATCGCCGTCGCACTTGTGCGCGCAGATCATTGATCGCGTGGGCTCGCGAAATATCTCTGCGCCACCACCGGGACAGGAATCCAAGCCGGCCTCGGTCAGTTCCTGGATTACTCTTTCGTCCTCCATCTTGTAAAAGTGCGCAAAGTGATCAAGCTCGACCATAGTAAAGGCTTTTAAATGCAGTTGAGGATACTCACGTTTCAACGAGGAGAGCAGATCGGTGAAATAGCTGAACGGCAGTTTTGTGTTTAATCCGCCCGTTATGTGAAGTTCAGTGGCGCCTTCGGATACTGCCTGACCAGCAATGCGAAGACTGTCTTGAATATTGTGAGTATAGGCATCCGGCTGCCTGGGAGTGCGGTAGAAGCCGCAGAACTTACAGTCTACATAACATACGTTCGTTGGGTTGAAGTGGCGATTGACATTGAAATAGGTGGTTGCGCCATGTAGCCGTCTTCTAACGCTATCTGCGAGTTTTCCCAACGCCGGCAGGTCATTTGTACCATACAGCGCCACGCCATCTTCGAACGTCAGACGCTGGCCGGCCGCTACTCTTTCGGCGATTTCGTTGAGTCGTCCATCGTGTGAAAAGTTCATGAGTCTTATCAGTATTCTTCAAATGCGAAAAAACACCGCTCCACCAAATGTTACGAGTAGGATCACGCTCACGAAGGCGTTTGTTGTAAAGAACGCGGCGTTGAGTCGGCTCAAATCGTTAGCGCGTACGAGGGTGTGCTGATAGAAAAGCAAACATGCAGTTACAACGACGCCCGCCAAGGCCGGCGGACCGAGGTTTGTAACGAAGTAAAGCCCGAGCAACGCTGCTAATGCGCCCGCATGCAACAAACGTGAAATAATCAGGGCGCCTCGAATCCCGAATTGCGCAGGCAGAGAATAGAGACCTTCGCGTCGGTCGAATTCAAAGTCCTGACATGCGTAAAGGACGTCAAAGCCTGCCGTCCACAAAAGCACCACCAGGGACAACAGCAATGGCTCCGGACTATCGATTGCTCCACGTACTGCTATCCAGGCGCCGGTTGGCGCAATCGCCAAACACCAGCCGAGCACAAGGTGCGATAGATTCGTCCAGCGCTTTGTAAATGAGTACAAAAGAACGCTGGCGAGGGCGGCGGGTGCCAGCAAAAGGGTAAGACGATTCAGCATGGCAGCCGCGAGAAAAAAAACGGCTGCAGAAATCACTGTAAATCCCCAGACAAAACTCACCGAAAGCAGGCCCGCCGGCAGAGCCCTCATGCTCGTACGCGGATTTCGTGCGTCGTAGGTGCGGTCGACAATGCGGTTGAAAGCCATCGCCGTAGAACGAGCTCCCACCATCGCCACGATAATCCAAAGGATATGTTGTCTTGTGGGAAATCCATTTGCGGCCAGCACGGCGCCTAGAAAAGCAAATGGAAGAGCGAATAGGGTGTGCTCGATCTTTATCATCTCGAGCGTCAGGCGAATGTTCCGCAGCACATTCGACACTGGATTAGTCTTCTCCTGTAGTACGGTTGGCATTCGTTCGTTGAAATCTTACTTTGCGGGTAAGTCGATCGCAAGCGAGCCAACAAAACACGAATCAATTCAAATTGCTTCGTTCGGAGCAGGTTGAGTGCCTCTCGCCCGTCCCCGCTGAACAGGAGCGTTAGGTCGCTTTCTGATTAGGAAACACGTAAGGTAATCACCAACTATTTGACGAGGAGACGCTTGATGTTACTTGAAGCCGTGTTTAGCTTCGCCGTCGCTTTCACTCCTCACCATGACCGCCTCGGTGGGAGCCACCTCCCCGGCAGCTACTTCTCACCCTGGCTTGTGGCATGGCAGCAACTCGCTATGCCCGAAGCCGAGTTCAATGCGTTAAAAGTTGACGTGGAAAAAGAAGCCAGGCGGCTGGCCGAGATGGAACTCCAACCTGGTCAGTTCGCCTCCCTACATTCCCGCATAGATCACGCTCTTGCCTTGTGGCCCAAAGATGCTGCGCTCCACTATCTTAATGCGCAGGTGTACGGCTATGAAAAGGACTCTAAAGGGGCGGAGTCCGAACTTCGGCGCGCCATGGAAATCGACCCAGGGCATGTGCCCTCTTACAATTCGTTGGCCGCGCTTTACATCAATTCGAATCAGCCTGAGCGCGCCATTGGTGTGAGCTGGATCCGAACTCCGACATCGCCGCGAACAACTTGGCATGGCTTTACTCAGAGGCGGAGTGGAAGGTGGATCTGGACGAAGCGGTGAGGCTGGCACGCGGAGTCGTCGAGCGAAACCCGAAGGAGCCGGTCTTCGCAGACACGCTCGGCGTGGCCTATTACATGAAGGGACTTTATACCGAGGCTCTGAAGCACCTGTCGAACGCGGTATCGCTCGCAAGGGAGCGAGGCACGGACAGTGAGTTTTTCAGATTCCACTTAGGTATGGCTCTGGTAGCCTTTGGCGACAAGGAAGGGGCGCGGCGAGAATTGACTAAAGCATTGGAACTTGGAGGAGAGAGTTTCAAGCAAGCCGAGCAGGCACGAAAAGTGCTCGCTTCCCTAAGATGAGGGCGGTTGCACGTTCCGAACAGGAAGGTTGGATTGCTTGTCTGACCTATGATCAGCTCTTTAGCTAAACTGTGCCGTAGATTAGGTAGGAGATCCTCAACGTGAGCAATGAAGAGCTTGAAAGAAGAATGGCCTTTATAGTTGAGCAGCAAGCACAGTTTACTTCCGACATTCAGCAGTTGCGTGAAGCCCAAACCCAGACTAACCAGGTGATAGCTGAGACAGGGGAGATTGTGGCGCGGCTTGCGAACGTAACGCTTGAAGGCTTCAAAGATGTGAATGCGAAAATTAATGCATTGGTGGATTCTCAGATCCGCACGGATGAAAACCTTCGAAATCTCGTTACGGTCGTCGATCGCTACTTTAGCGAAGGGCGTAATGGCGAATGAGAGAGTTGTCGAAAGCTAATCTCCCCAGAATGCAATCCTATAAGCGCTTGCAGCGGCCCGGAATCAGCGTGTCTCTCATCGACAGCTTACCGCTCGCGCAGTTGTCGCCCGGCCGTTGAAGCGCGGCGATGGGCAGCTCACTGTCATGTCTAAACAGATTTCTACTTTTATGAAAATGACCTTTGAGAGTGCATTAATATTGGGAACGGTATTGACTGCTTTTGGCCAAGTAACCACTCGGGCGATTGAGGAGTTGCACGCCGGGGCGCGCTCCTTTAAGGCAGGAGACTTCGAGGCGGCCCAACAACATTTTCAGAAAGCAGTCGCTCTTGATCCGACATACAAATATACCCAACTCTTACTCGCACTCGCCCTGCATTCCCAATACCGACCGGGCGATCAGTCGGCGACAAACATTGCTTTAGCTGATTGAAAAGGCGATTGCCCTTGATCCCGCTAACGATTTAGCTTGGTTCTATAAGGCACACCTGCTGCGCGAGATGGCTAAAGTGGGTGAGAAGGAGGGAGCAACAAGCAGCATGGCTCGCTACGATAGGTTGGCAGCAGAGGCCGAAGGTCGTTCTAAAGAATTGAAAATGAGAAGCACCGGCGAGTCGGGCGTTGACCAAAAAAAGACGGTGACGGGAGACGAGGAACTGGATGAGATGATTAATTACGATTTGATCAAACTCACTTACTTGGCCGCACCTGTACCCATAAAGCCAGTGCGGCCTAAATAGATTAAAAAAGAAAAGAGACCATCAAACTTTCCCGTCCACACTAGTCGCTCATTGGCGTTCTTGCATTATCGAATCTAATCTCCGACCGCAAGATCAGATGGTACCGATTCGGGAGGTCGGGAGCTGTCGCCACCCCTTGGTTTTTGAGAGCGGCGCGAGCGGAAGAATGAAGTGCGGTCCAGAACCTTTTCCTGAAACTCTTCGAGGTACAGGTAAATCACCGGAGTGATGTAAAGCGTGATGAACTGCGAAACCACCAGCCCGCCAACCACGACCAGCCCGAGCGGCCGGCGCGAAGAACCATCAGCCCCGTAACCCAGCGCGATCGGAACTGCACCGAAAACCGCCGCCAGCGTAGTCATCAGAATGGGGCGGAAACGGTCCATGCTGGCATCGTGAATCGCCTGCTCCGCAGATTCGCCAGCCTCAACCCGCTGGCGAGCAAAGTCAACTATCATGATCCCGTTCTTCTTGACGATCCCCATCAACATGAACATGCCGACGAATGCGTAGAGCGAGGCTTCCTGGCCAAACAAGACGAGCGTCAACAAACCACCTACCAACGCCGTGGGAAGAGTCGAAAGCACCGTCAATGGGTGCACGTAGCTCTCGTACAGGATTGCCAGAATCACGTACATGACAAAGACGGCCAGGGCCATCAGGATCGTCAGGCTGCTGACCGTGTTGCTGAAAGTTTGTGCCTCGCCTTGCAACTCGGCGCGAACACCGGACGGCACAATCTCAGTCGCTGCTTTACCGATGAAATTCGTCGCATCGCCGAGAGCCACGCCCGGCTTGAGATTAAAAAAGAGAGTCATGCTCGTGAACTGGTTCAGGTGATTCACCACCTGGGGTCCCAGTATTGATTTCGACGTGACCAGTTCGTTGAGCGGAACGAGACGTTGACCATCATCAGATCTGATATAGAGCAGAGACAAGTCTTCCGCATTCTCGCGAGCAGAGTCTTCGATCTCCAGAATAACCTGATACTGGTCCTCCGGCTTCTTGATCAAATAAAGATAGTTCTGGGAGTAGGCGTTGCGAAGCAGCGTTAGTATTCGCGCCTCTGAGACGCCAAAAGTCTTCGCCTCATCGCGACGAATGTCTATGTTCAGGTTGGGCGTGTTATTGAAAAAGTCTGACGAGACCGTCAGGAAGCCCGGATACTGCATCAGCTTGCCCATAAGCTTCTGGCCCACGTCATAAACCTGATTGGGACTGGCGCCGGAAACTGTGAAGGCATACTGGCCTTGCTGCTGGCTGGTGACTCCGGTGCTGATCTCGAGCACCGGAAAGGGTCGCAGGAACGTCATCACTCCGGGGATCGAGTTGAGCTTACCCATCATCTCGGCCGTCACTTCGGCAATTGGTTTCCGTTCTGCCGCCGGCTTGATGAAGGTAAAGGTGATGCCCTGGTTCGCCGCCAGGAAGCCCGTGGCGCCAGTCAGCGTAAAGTCGGTGATGACATTCGGATCCTGTTGCAAGGTCTGGTCAACACGGTCCTGGAGGGCGTGCATTTGTTTCGGTGACGAACCCTCCTGCGCGATGAATGCGCCAAAGATGACACTGCTGTCGCCCGGCGGCAGGAACGCCTTCGGCACCAGCATAAACAGCCAGATCGTCCCGGCAAGACAAACCACCCAGATTACCGGCGAGATCCATCGGTGACGCAAAAACCACCAAAGCGATCCGCCGTACATTGCGAGCACCCGCCTCTCGATGCCGCCGATCACGCGCTCCATCCAGGTCTTCTTCGATCCCTTGCCACGCTCCTTTAACAGTCGCGCGCACATCAAAGGCGTGAGTGTCAGCGACACCAGACCGGAAGCTAAGATCGCAATGACAATCGTGATCGCGAATTCGCGGAAGATTCGTCCGACCAGGCCAGTCATAAACACCAACGGTATGAAAACGGCCGCGAGCGAGATGGTCATCGACATGATCGTGAAGCTGATTTCCTTAGCGCCGTTGATCGCCGCTTCGAAGGGCTGCTCGCCGCGCTCCATTCGGCGCACGGTGTTTTCCAGAAAGACAATTGCATCATCTACCAGAAACCCGATCGCCAGCGTCAGTGCCATCAGTGACAAGTTGTCGAGACTGTAGCCCAGCCCTCGCATCGCGATGAAAGTGATCAGCAAGGAAAGCGGTAAGGCGACCACTGGAATGAGGGTGTCCGTCACGCGGCCGAGGAAAGCAAAGATCACCATCACTACGAGCACGAACGCGATGATTAGAGTCGTCTGCACGTCCGCGACCGAGTGGACGATGCTCTGCGAGCGATCGTAGATCGGCGTGACCCGAATCGAACCTGGCAGTTCCGCGCTGATCATCGGCAGGATCCCGTGGATACTCTTCGAGACCTCCACCACGTTGGCGCCGGCCCGGCGATTGACGGCTACGATCACAGTCGCGGAGGGCACCGCGTAGCCGCGTACCCAAAAGCGCATGTTCACCCGCTCGTCTTGAACAGAGTCCTCAACTTTGGCGACATCACGAAGATACACGGGCGAGCGGTTGGTGCCGCCAACGATTAAATTGCTGTACTGTTCGGCGTTTTCCAGTTGTCCGCGGGGGCGGAGGATCGCGGTACCAGAGTCGCTGTCCAACTGGCCGGCGCCGGTATAGCTGGTGCCGGCCTTGATTGCAGCGCTCAAATCGTCAATCGAAATGCCGCGCGCCCACAGCGCCGAGGGATTGGCCTTGATGCGAATCGCCGATTTGGTCCCGTAAACGTTCACCCGCGACACGCCCGGCAGGATGCTGATGCGCTGGCCCACCTGCGTGCTGGCATAATCATAGAGCTGCCCCGGCGTGACCGAGTCGCTGGTCAGCGCGATGTACATGATCGGTTGATCGTTGGGGTTGCTCTTGGAATATGTCGGCGGTGAGGGAAGGTCAGCCGGAAGGCTGCCGATAGCTTGTGAGATTGCTGTCTGCACATCAGTCGCCGCGGCATCGATGTTCTTGTCGAGCGCGAACTGAAGCGTAAAGGTCGCTACTCCCTGCGTGCTCTTGGATGTCACGACCTCCAGCCCGTTTATCTGCATGAACTGACGTTCGAGCGGAGTGGCGATGTTGTTGGCAATCGTATCCGGACTTGCTCCCGGATAACCCACCTGCACCTGGATCACGGGATAGTCCACCGCGGGCAGATCGTTAACCGGAAGCTGAAAATAACTCAGCACTCCAAAGAGGATTACTGAGAGAGTCAAGACCGCGGTCATCACGGGCCGGCGGATGAAGGGTTCAGAGAGATTCATGATTTCGACCCATCGCCGGCTGCTGTTGCGGGGCTGCTCGTGTTGCGCGGTTGTTCGATTAGAACCTTGCCACCGGGAGTGACGCCAAGCTGGCCAGTTGTCACGACTCGTTCACCGGGTTCTATCCCCTGCTCGACAACGATCAGATCTCCCTGCCGCTGACCTAATGACACTGCACGTTGCTCAGCGGTCGAGTCCGGCTTGACGACATAGACGAATGATCCTTTGGCGGACATCTGCGGCGCGGAAGCAGGAACGAGCACTGCGCCGTGAATCGTGTTCAGAACAAGACGAACGTTTACGAATCGGCCCGGCCAAAACCGATGCGTAACATTGGGAATGGTCGCGCGAAGATTCACCTGACCGGTCGCATTCTGCACCGCATTGTCCAGAAACGTGAGCTGACCGACGACCGGTTCATCCCCGTTATCGGGGAGACGAACCTCGGCTCTGAGAGTGCCCGCGCTCATCTGCTGCTGCACTGCCGTTAGATTACTTTGCGAGATCGTGAAGTCAGCGTAAATCGGATCCAGCCGTTCGATCACCAGCAGGGCATTGTTTGAGGAGCCGTTGCCAGCGGCGCCATCGCTGGAATTCGAATTGTTTGAACCGCCGGGGCTGACGACATTGCCGATGTCCGCTAGCCGCTGCCCGGCCCGACCGTCAATGGGCGAGCGAATGTAGCAGTAACTGAGTTGCACCTTCGCGTTCTCAATGGCCGCTGCGTCCACTTTGATCGTCTCGTCCGCGCTGCCCACGGTTGCGCGAGCCGCCTCCACGTTTGCCCTAAGAGCGTCATAGTTCGCCCGCAATTGCTCGTACTGTTCGCGGGGAACAACGCCCTGTTCGACCAAAACCCGATATCGTTCAACCTGGGCATATCCCCATTTCGCCTGCGCAATTTCTTTGACAAGGTTAGCTTCCGCTTGTTTCTTCAGCGCCTGGTCCCTGGAAAGGTTTGCCTGGGCTTGCCTGAGACTCGCCTCGAAGGGTCGGGTATCAATCGTGAAAAGCAAGTCGCCTTTTTTCACGTTAGCGCCGTCCGTGAAATGAATCTTGATTATGCGGCCCGAGACCTGAGGCTGAATCGAGACAACTTCGCGTGCAGCGGTTTTGCCAATCGCGTCCAGATAGGTCGCCACGTCCTGGCTGACGGCTTCAGTTACCTGAACCGGAGATGGCGGGCGTTCGAAACTCTGCTGCGCCTTATTCAAGCAGCCGGCCAGTAAGATTGCGGACAGTCCGACCGCGAAAAGCACAATTTTCAGACGAGGAGTTAAGCCATGGTCGTATTTCATATCTCTATTAGCTCACGGAAGACCAGACCAAGTCGGGATTGTGTTCAGCAGTACCGCGAAGCGGTTACGCCTTACAGCCCAAGGCTGACAATTTTCGCGGCTACCCTGGGGAAACGGTTTTACGAAAGATAGCAACCCGAAGGGCGTTGTGCCAGTAGTCAGTCTCGTTCACAGAATATATAGCCATGTTGAACATCAAACTTAATCATAGGATGCCAACCTCAGGACTCGCAAATTAATTATTCCGGCGTGTTAGTAACAACTAAGTCAGCTTACGATTTTCTCCGCTTTTTTGTTGCGGACCAACTTCTGCAGTGCGTCCCCCCGTGGGCGCCCCTTCCACCCGGATCAGAACGGAGCGGACGAGGGAGTTCAGCCGCACAAATGTTCGCGGAGCCCTCCATTAACCCCCTTGGACGGGGCCGCCAATCGCTTCTCGATTTCCTCTGACGATACATCTTCCTTTATGGGCAACAATGACCATGATGCGGCGCAAATACAACTCATTGCACCGGAGCGCGGCACAGCGGGTTTCTCAAGCCGGCTCAAAAGATTGTTGCTAGAATGGTGTTCGCCCGCGTCCGGTGAATTCGATCGTTCGGCGCTTCCGTTGACCAGGAATGTACGACGGATCGTTTGAACAAAGATGGGCACATGCATAGCATGGTTGAATGCTAGAATGCCCTTCATTCAAAAATGTGGCATCGTTGAAGAGGCCATGGAACAAGACGAACTCAAAAAGATACTCGAGCTCCACAAGGCGAGTGATCTCGAAACCTCGGACGCAGCCAGGCGTATCAGGGATCTTCACTTCGAAGATATTGGCTACGCGCGCGTCGATCATTCGCGTGGCGCGCGCCAGGGTTTTCCGGAAGTTGTCTTCGGTGCGGGAAAGACGCGCGCACAAGTCGTGGGTATCGTCGAACGCCTGGTTCAGCGTTCACCTAATGTGCTGGTTACCCGTACTGACAGCGACACCTTCGGTGAAATAAGAAATGTCGTGACTGAGGCCGAGTGGCACGAGACGGCGCACTTGATTCGTATACAACGAGACAAGACTGAGCGCGGCGTTGGCAGCGTCGCCGTGGTGACTGCGGGTACGAGCGACATTCCTGTCGCCGAAGAAGCCGCTTTGACGGCCGAAGCTATGGGAAATCGCGTCGAACGGATCTGGGATGTGGGAGTTGCCGGTATTCATCGCGTTTTGGCCGAACGCCACTTGCTACAAAGGGCTCGCGTCATAATTGTCGCTGCGGGAATGGAGGGGGCATTGCCCTCGGTCGTCGGCGGGCTGGTGAGTGTCCCGGTGATAGCGGTCCCCACCAGCGTTGGTTATGGCGCGTCCTTTGAGGGTGTAGCGGCGCTCCTGGGCATGCTCAATTCATGCGCGTCAAACGTCACGGTCGTGAACATCGATAATGGATTTGGCGGTGGCTTTGTTGCCAGCTTAATCAATCGGCGTTGGGAATTACCTGTCGACTGATTGACGCTCCCGATTTGCCCCGGATTAAGAGTCTGTCGGAAAAGAGTTCCTACTCTCATTCTCACCGCGGCTTTAGCCCGGTGGTACACGGTCAAACCACGTTGAGGAACCGTTTCAACGGTTTTTCTTGGGTGTGCTCAAGTAGTAGGATCCCACGGGCTTGGTACCGATGAGCTTCTGCAGAAGTGTTCTCGCAACAAAGTGCATCCGCATCGAAACAAACCGTTAAAACGATTCACGTGTTTCCAACGCCCCCAAGTCACCGCGCTGAAGCCACGGTGTGAATGAGAGGTCAGCAGAACTTTTCCCGAAAAGTTTTTAGCAAATTGAATTGTTGGCCTTTGGATCTTGTTTTGCACGACACTTCCCTCATCAGAACGCGGCCACTGAGCCCGCGATCCTCTGCGTTTTTGGCGCTTGTCCTACTCGTCCTCCCAACATCTTCAGCGTGCATCTCGGCAAAACGGACTCCTAACCTGGAGCGCATTTTTAGAGAAGCTCGCACTCGAACCGGGAAGCGGCCCCTAATCGTTATTCCCGGAACTCTCGGTTCGCAGTTAATCAATTCCAAAACCGGGGAGATTGTATGGCCTTCTCTCTTCCGTTCGTCCGAGGATGTTCTGCCAATATCAACGGATCTGGCAGCAAACCGAGATGACCTTGTCGCCGGCAAGATCATCGAAACTGTTCGCTTTGGGAAGGTCCTGCCGGAAGTTTATGTCTATCGTGATTTGCTCGAGGCGTTGAGAAACTATGCTGGATATCGTGACGGTGACTGGAACAACCCCGGCTTGGACGGAGACAAAGATACTTTCTACATCTTTTCGTACGACTGGCGGCGCGACAACGTCGAGAATGCGCGCGAGTTAATCAGGAAAGTCGAACAGCTCAAAGATCGCCTAAAGGAACCGGATCTTCGTTTCACCATTCTGGCGCACTCGATGGGCGGTTTGATAGCCCGCTACGCGGCGATGTATGGCAATGCCGATCTGCCTTCGGGAGATGGCGAGATTGTTCCTAACTGGGCTGGGGCAGCCCATATCAGCAAGATTGTCATGATTGGCGTTCCGAACGAGGGATCAGCGGACGCATTTGCAACGATCATTGATGGCTATTCAATAACCGAGGGGTTGCGACGACGAGTACCTTTACTCAATAAACTGACCGCCGAAGATGCAATGCGGACTCCGGCCGTTTATCAGCTTCTGCCGCATCGTAGCTCGGCGAGGATTCTTGATGAGAACCTAAAATCTTCGCTGGTTGATCTTTACAATCCAGAGATTTGGAAGCAGTACGGCTGGTCTCCGGCAAACGATCCGGAGTTTCGCAAACGGTTCGCGCGAGACAACTCGGGAGAAAGCTCGCTCATGAAATTGGATCTTTTTTTGGCCGCCGTTCTACAGCGGGCAAGGCGGTTTCACCAAGCGCTTGACGCGATACCCGAAAGCAAACCGCCTGTGTTGTTGCTGGCGATTGGTGGTGATTGCGAGGAGACCCTGGATGCGCCCGTAGTTTTGCGTGACCTCAAGCGCAATCGCTGGGTGACTTTGATCCGACCGCGATCGTTCGTCACTTCAACCGGCAAGCGCATAACAAAACAGGAGGTCACCGAAGCAATGACCGCGCCGGGAGACGGGCGGGTGACGAGAAGATCGCTTCTGGGAGAGGATCTCACGTCCAATCGAAACGGTGGTGTCCTTGCATCGCCACTAGCGTTTACCTATGCGGTTTTTGGATGCGACCTCCACGGGCAACTACAGCGCAATAAGACTCTCCAGGACAATGCGCTTTCGGCGGTTATTGCAGAGGCTGTCAAATAAGAAATTAGAATTTAGAATTGAGAATTTAGAATTGCGGGTTTTGAGTCAGTCGGCCTGAAACGATTCTCCCAGCTGCCGTTTCAAATTCTAAGTTCTAAATTCTAAATTCTAAATTTTTTAAGGATTAATTACGGCATTGAGTTTCTCTGCCCAATCCTGATCGAGGTTCTGAAGGATGTTGTATTGCTCGACCGCGCCTTCGCGGTTGCCCATTGCGAGGAAGCACTTCCCCAAATTGAAATAGGCGCGTCCAAAATCGGGCTTGAGCCGAATAGCCTGACGAAAAGCTTCAAGCGCCTCGTTCAGCCGCCCCATTTCTAAATATGCTTCACCCAGGTTGTTTGGCGTGACTGGATCGCCCGGTTTCAGCGTGGTTAGCTGTTTGAAGGCCTCGATCGCTTCCGGATACTTCTTTGATTTTAGATACCTCGCTCCCAACCTTTCATAAGCAACGGTGTAGTCCGGTCGCAAGCGAATCGCTTGCTTGTAGGCCTGGATCTCTTCATCAGCCTTACCCCAGTCATGGTAAACGAGTCCCAGAGCGTAGTAGGCGTCGGAAGCGTTGTAAGGATCAAGCTTGATTGCCTGACGATACGCGTCCGCCGCCTCGCGGTACTGTTTCAGGTAGAAGTTTGCCAGGCCGATATTGAAGTAAGATTCAGCAGACGGCCGGAGGACCACGGCTTTTTTCGAGGCTTCGATGGCTTCCGCATGTCGGCCCAGTTTTTCATTGCAGAATCCGGTCTGCGCCCACGCTTCGGCGTAGTTGCTGTCCGACTCAGCCGCCTTCTCGAAGTAACTGAGGGCCGTTTGACAGTCATCCTTCGAAAGAAAACTTAGACCGTCGCGGAAGAACTGAACAGCCTTCGCGCGCTTGTTTCGACCTGTCGCGACTACCAGATCGGAGAGCGACATGAGAATCCCGCTTTGCAACTGAGAGATGCGCTCGGATGGGATGGCGAAGTTTACGCTTTGACCGCCCGTTATCTGCAGAGTTGCAACGCCAATTACCTGGCCTTGCATATTCACGACCGGACTTCCGCTTGAGCCCGGAGAGATCGGTGCAGTGATCTGAATGATTCGCCCAAACGTGGGAATGACTCGGACCGCGGAAACGATTCCATTCGTAACGCTGCCTTCCAGTCCGAACGGATTGCCGATGACTAGTACACTTTCGCCTTCCTGCGGCGAGGTTCGTTCAAGCGCCAGCGGACGAATTTGATTTGGGGGCGCCTCGATCTTTAGCAGGGCGATGTCGCCTTCGGCATCGACTGCGAGTACTCCTTTTACGGGGTAAACGTTGCCCGCTGACGAATGGACCTCAGCCCTGATTGCACCTTCGATCACGTGCCGATTCGTAACAACGCGATCGGTGTCAATGAAAAACCCACTGCCTCTCGAGAGCTTTTCACCACGGGCGTCATAGGTCTCAATTGCTACGGCGGATGGCTTGATGCGTCGAACAAGTTCGGGAAGAATGTCCTGAGCGCGCGCCGGAGGAGAGAGTGTAAAAATCACCGCGATTAGCCAAATGGCCAACGTCACGCTCGCCGACCACCGTCTGCGGGGACGCACCGTCTTGGAGAGCACTGAGTTCAATGCAGGCAGACAGAGTCGAAACGGATCAAAGCGTTGGTTAACTGTCGCGTCGCAGATCGAGCATTCGTGGCTGAGCCTCGAGGCTGCCTGGCTAAATGCTCTCTCGCGAACAAACGTTCCCAAGATCTCTTTACGACTGATGCTGCGCTCCTGCAAAAGGCTTGTTTCCTTCTTCGTAGATTTCTTTTGTTGACTTGCTCGAGCCGAAAAATTTACAAACCTGTCAGCGCCAGCCTTTGGACTCGCTCGACGACCTCTTTCAACTTTACATCTTGCGAGAGTCGGGAACGTCGTTCGAAAAGTTCAACGAATCCTTCGGAGATCCTCTTGCCGACGGTGATGCGAAAGGGAATGCCGATTAAGTCTGCGTCTTTAAACTTTACCCCCGCCCGCTCGTCGCGATCGTCTAGTAAGACATCAAGACCCGCCCGCTGCAGATCGTTGTACAATCTTTCCCCCACCTCGCGAAGCTCGTCTTGTTTCATGTTCGTAATCGTGACTACTACGTCAAATGGCGCAATCGTCTTGGGCCAGATAATCCCATCCGCATCATGATGTAGCTCGATTGCTGAAGCGATGATTCGTTCCACACCGATGCCGTAGCTGCCCATGACGATCGGTACTTCTTTGCCGTCCTGGGTGAGCACATTCGCGCCCATGGACACAGAATACTTTGTCCCCAGTTTAAAGATGTGGCCTATCTCAAGAGCCTTCGCAACCTCGAGCGTCCCTTCGCCACATTTCGGGCAGCCTTCGCCGGATGTTACCGATCGCAGGTCCGCCCACTTATCTACCGAAATATCGCGAGCCATATCGACGCCCCGTATGTGGAAATCGTCAGTGTTGGCGCCGGTAGTCATATTGTGACGGCCACGCAATGCGAGATCAGCAATTATGGAAACTTCCTTTCCGCTTTCACGTGCTTTTTTCTTCGCACCCACAGCACCCAAACTGCCTGCGTTGGCTCCAAGGAGCGCGGCGATCTCGTTAGCCTGAGCTGGCCGGACCTCCGCCCCCAACGCATCTATCAATTTCGTCTCGTGCAGCTGGTGATCTCCGCGCAAGAGGGCGAGCAGATATCGCGACTTTTCATCCTCTTCAGACATGTAAACCAGGGTTTTGATCTGCTGCTCAGCCGGCACACCTTCGCCAAACTTCACCAGGTCGTCGATCGTGCGTACGCCCGGGGTAGGAAACTCGGCCGGGAACTCCAAGCCAACACCATCACGAATTTCGGTTAACCGCGAGGTGGCTTTCTCCAGGTTTGCCGCGTAACCACACGAAGCACAAGTAGCAATCATGTCTTCGCCGGCGTCGGTCTTGACCATAAACTCTTTCGATGCCGAGCCGCCCATCGATCCAGACGATGCTTCGACAACTACATACTCGAGGCCGCAGCGATCAAAGATGCGGATGTAGGCCTGTCGTTGATTTTCAAAAGACTTTTCAAGACCCGCTTGATCGATGTCAAACGAGTACGCGTCCTTCATGATGAACTGCCGCACCCGGAGCACTCCCGACTTTGGCCGCGCTTCGTCGCGAAACTTTACCTGGATCTGGTACCAAACCTGCGGCAGTTGCTTGTAAGACCGCAACTCGTTTCGCGCTATCGACGTAAACACTTCCTCGTGGGTCATACCCAAACAAAGATCTGCACCCTTGCGGTCCTTCAGACGAAACATGTTGTCGCCCATTACGGACCAACGACCACTCTCTTCCCAGATTTCTCGCGGGTTTAGGGCTGGCAAAAAGAACTCTTGCCCACCGATGCCATTCATCTCCTCTCGCAGGATTTGCATGACTTTGACGGCTACACGTTGGCCCAAAGGAAGCAGAGAATAAATACCCGCGGCGAGTTGCCTCACCATGCCGGCGCGCAAAAGTAGCTTGTGAGAAACAACCTCGGCATCTGCCGGATTCTCGCGAAGAGTGGGAATGAAGTATTGTGACCAGCGCATGAAAGTTAAGCTTATCTTCCTCCTGTAACGAAATGATCTAGCAGCCATTCTCGCTTAGCAGTAAGAGTGAACGCAAACTGCAATTCGAAAAAGGACGGCAAGAGCATACCCGGAATGAAATGAACTTTGACTACAAGGGTATGACTTCTTGCTTTTTGACGACGTTTGGACGATGGCGCAATCTTGCCAGGGTGCTTTTCATTTCCACGACACCTTCGAAAGGAGTTAATGGTTTTCACCCCGTCAGGGGTGACATGTTTATAGATCCGGAGCAAAAAGCCCTCCGGCTCCGTTCGGAGATACAAGGAGCGGAATGGTTCTGGATTGATAAAGCGCTAGTGCATTCCGCTCCTTGTATCTCCTATCGGAGTTGGTCTTGGCGTTTGATTCCGGTCTATAAACATCTCACTTCTATCGGAGTGAAATGCCGCGAACGTTGAACCTTTAGCTACGGTAGGTATCGAATTCATTTAGCTTAATGTCTAAAAAGTGGTGCGGGACTGTTGTTTGCATTTCGTGGAGGGTGTTTGACGCCCATTTCGGTCATCGGGGTCCACTGTTGCGAGCATACTTTGCGTGTTGTACCATCCAACCCTTCAAACGCCTTTTAAAAAAATGAAAATTGCAATCGCGAGTGATCATGCCGGCTATGCGCAGAAAGAGGCTTTGAAGCCGTTGCTGCGGGATCTTGGTCTGGAGTTTGAAGATCTGGGAACTGTTTCAGAAGCTTCGGTTGATTATCCCGACTACGCTGCGAAAGTCGCCAGGGCCGTGGGAAATGGTGAAGTCGATCAGGGCTTATTGGTTTGCGCTTCAGGTACGGGCATGGCGATTTCGGCCAATAAAGTATCGGGTGTGCGCGCAGCGGTTGCCTGGTCGGAACAGACTGCGCGGCTCGCGCGACAACATAATGATGCAAATGTGTTAGCTCTCGGTGCACGCACCACCCCAGCTGCGGATATCCCAAACATCGTCAAGACGTGGTTTGAAACTCCATTTGAAGGCGGTCGCCATTCGGAGCGGGTTAACAAGATTAGCCAGTTGGAGCAGCGGGAAAAGCAGGAGCGGTAAGCAGGAGGCAGAGGCAGGGGGCAATAGGCAATAGGCAGTAGGCAGAAGGCAGTGAGCACCAAGAGCTCAAGACAAAGCACCAAGTGCGAATACCCAAGGCCAAAGACCCAAGGCCAAAGGCCAAAGACCAAAGATCAAAGATCTAAAGGACAATCATGGACGATCTTCGAAATGGCCCGTTGGCCGAAACCGATCCCTTAATTTCGGAAGCGATCGACAACGAAGTAGCCCGGCAGGCGACTGGCCTGGAACTCATCGCATCTGAGAACTTCGTTAGCGAGGCTGTGCTCGAAGCGGCAGGCTCAGTCTTTACCAATAAATATGCCGAGGGCTATCCAAAAAAGCGTTACTACGGTGGATGCGAATGGGCTGATGTCGTCGAACAGACGGCAATCGATCGCCTGAAGCAACTTTTTGGTGCTGAGCACGCCAACGTGCAACCGCACAGCGGTGCTCAGGCGAACATGGCTGTGTATCTCGCCGCGATTATGTATGGCGATCAGATTCTCGGAATGAATCTTTCACACGGCGGCCATCTTACTCACGGGCATCCTCTAAACTTTTCCGGCCTTAGTTACAAAGTGGCGGACTATGGCGTCTCTCGCGAAACTGAGCAGATCGACTACGACGAATTGCAGCGAATCGCTGAGGAGCACCGCCCCCAGTTACTGGTCTGTGGGGCATCAGCGTATTCGCGCATCATCGATTTTGAACGGATTGGCACGATAGCAAAAAGTGTTGGCGCCCGAATGTTTGCCGACATCGCGCATATCGCCGGCCCCATCGCCGCCGGTCTTCATCCTTCGCCCGTGCCGCACGCCGACTACGTGACCAGCACAACGCATAAAACTTTGCGCGGTCCGCGCGGCGGTCTAATTCTTTGCAAGGAGGAACACGCAAAGGAGATCGATAGAAGAGTATTTCCGGGCGTGCAGGGAGGGCCGCTGGTGCACATCATTGCCGCCAAGGCAGTGGCCTTCGGCGAAGCGTTGCGCGCCGACTTTAAGGAGTACCAGCGGCAGATTCTGAAGAATGCAAAAGCGCTCGCTAACGAATTACAAGAGCAGGGACTGCGCCTGGTCTCTGGCGGCACCGACAATCATCTGATGCTTGTTGATGTATGGATGGAAGGACGTGGCATAACAGGCAAGGATGCTGAGAAAGCCCTGGAGGCCGCGCACCTTACCGTCAACAAGAACACGATCCCGTTTGATCAAAACAAACCCTTCGTAGCTTCAGGCCTGCGCATTGGAACTCCAGCAGTCACCACGCGAGGAATGAAGGAAGATGAAATGCGCGAGATCGGCCGCTTGATCTCAGAGATTATTCACGCTCCGGAATCAGAGGAAGTGCGACGAAAAGTGCAACAGGGAGTGGCTGATCTGACCTCACGGTTTCCGCTCTATTCGAAGCGATTGAAGCACCGCTCCGCCGATGGTGAGGCGGCGAGTGCGGATTGAGCATTCAGAGAGAAACCTCTTGGGGTCCCAAATGACCAACTCCGTGAGAACCTTTGCATTGCTAGTAATTGGACCCTTAGTTTTCAGCTCTGTTGCACTAAGTCAGACTGAAAGTTCTATTGCTGTAGTTCCTTGCGGTGAAGGTATGGGACGGCCAACGCTAAAAAGGCGCACGCCTGCACCTGAGAATTCAAACTCACTCCCACCTGGAGCCCGGACCAATGCAAACAGCAACGTTTGCGGAAATCACGAGAGTTCGCGGAATGCTGCAAGTCAGCTCAAAGTACGATTTGAGGGTTGGCACACGTCTACCGCGGTTGAAGTTCTGAGATTCTTTCGCGAACGGAACATTGAAATACCGAAAGAGAGCCTGCCGGACCTTGAGTTTCTCTCAAAGGCAGTTCCCGCCCTGAAGGAATTCCTGGAAGGTCTTGGCTATCTGAGTGCAGTGGTTGATACAAATCGAAGCGAAGAAGAAAAGACAATCACTTTTCTCGTCTACGAGGGTCCTCGCGCCAACGTCTCTGAAATACGTTTCCAGGGCAACAGAATCTTCCCATCTCAAGAATTATTATCAAGAATGAAAGAATATCTGGCGGCTTACGAGCCTCTGGAGACAGGCTACGACGCTGAGGTCTTCGAATGTGCCATACACCGGCTGACTGACTTCGTAAGAAGTCAGGGCTACCTGAAGGCGAAAACCGGCGAACCAAAGAAGGAGATCAGTGAGCGTGGTCTTGTAATTAGTATTCCAGTTGACGAGGGCCCGCTTTATCGTCTTGGCGAAGTCAAGATTTCAGGTGCGGAGCATATCTCACCAGAGCAAATTAGAGCGATGCTAAGCCTACAGCGCGGGGACATTGCTAACGGCGAGTTAATAGGCAAGTGGCTCTTCGAGGAAATCAAGGAGATCTATGGCGCGAAAGGCTTCGTTCAGTACACTGCGGAGCCCGAACTTGAGTTTCGAGCGATTGCTGAAGGCCAAAACGAGGGCGTTGTTGATTTCAAAGTCAGTATCGAGGAAGGTCCGCAATTTAGGATTCGCTCGATCAAGTTCCTTGCCAGCAACTTGGCAGAGCGAGACCCCCGTGAGTTATTGCTGATTCGTGAGGGCGATGTTTATGATCAACGCCTCTTTGAGAAAAGCATAAGCAGACTGAACGAAATTGGGTTGTTCGAGAAGATCGATAAGGAGAAAGATATAGAATTCCGAACAGACGAAGAAGTTGGTCTTCTTGATGTTGTCGTTAAGCTTAAGAATAACGTTCTCCAGAATGAGGGGGGCAGGCTACGCTGAAGCGCTCGGCGTGAACCTCCAGAATGCAAAAAATCTTCGGGCCCAACGGCCTCATCGCGCGGGCACATCCCGATTACGAATACCGTCCCGGTCAGATTCAAATGGCCGAGGCGGTGATGCGCGCCTTTGACAACAACAAACATCTGATCGTGGAGGCCGGCACGGGCACCGGCAAAACCCTGGCTTATCTCGTTCCGGCCGTGGCTGCTGCTGTTGGGGGTCGAGGCCGCGTGATCATCTCAACCGGAACTAAAAACCTACAAGAACAGTTGATGGAGAAGGACATTCCTTTTCTCCAGAGTGTGCTGGCGAAGAAGTTCACGGCTTCCTACATGAAGGGACGGAACAACTATCTTTGTCTTCACCGGTTAGGTCGAGCTGAAAGCACTCCAGTGTTGGAAGGTCTCGATGAGGTTGATTACTTCGAGGACGTTACCCATTGGGCCAGGGTAAGTGAAACGGGAGATCGGGCCGAACTTTCCAGTCTTCCCGAACGTCTCTCGTTCTGGCGCCACATCGACGCGCGCTCGGAAAGTTGTCTTGGGCAAAAATGTCCGGACTACGATCCTTGTTTCATCACCCGCATGCGTGACCGGGCCCAACACGCGGACCTCGTCGTCGTCAACCATCACCTCTTCTTCGCCGATCTCGCTTTGCGGAACAGCATGTACGGCCGCGTGTTGCCGGATTACACTGCCGTTATTCTTGACGAGGCCCACCTCATCGAGGATGTCGCCTCAGAGTATTTCGGGGCACAGGTTTCCAATTATCAGGTTGATGACCTGGTGCGGGATCTCGGGTCAGTAGCGATCGACGACGCCAATGTCGACCGCGAGGTGACTAAAACTTCCTCCCGTGTTTCGAAATTCGCGGAAAACTTCTGGATGGGTTTTCGCGAGGGGCGCGGACATGAAGGTCGATATCCAATAGTGCCGGGGACCTTCGCCGTTAGAAACATCTCGGGCGAATACACGGCAACTCCGCTCGGTGATTTGTATCTCGCTGTTGATGGCGCGATGGCGCGGCTTGAGACAACACTCGACGCAATTAAAGATAAGCCTGCCGATGTCGAAAATCTCATCAAAAGACTGAGACAAATTCGTTTTGATCTTCAATTCATAATTACCGGCGCAGACCGCAAGTTTGTTTACTGGCTCGAGCGGCGCGGTCGCGGCATCTTCTTGCGCGCTTCACCCATCGATGTGTCGGGGTTGCTCCAGGAGAAGCTCTTCGACAATGTTTCAGTAGTCGTATTGACTTCCGCCACCTTATCGAGTGCGGGAAACTTCACATTTATTCGCGACCGACTGGGACTCGATACGGCAGCCGATTTAATCGCTGAATCAACTTTCGATTATCAAAGCCAGGCGCTTCTCTACTTGCCGCAGCAGATGCCCGAGCCACGCTCGCCTGCGTGGGCTGAAGCTGCAGCTGCGGAAACAATCAGGATTGTAAATGCCACTCAGGGTCGGGCTTTTGTGCTTTCGACGAGTCTCGCGGGTATGCAGTCACTGTATGACCGTGTATCGCCGTGTGTCGACTATCCCTGTCTGATTCAAGGCAGCGCATCGAAGGGACAGTTGTTGAGGAGTTTCCGCGAGACTCCGAATGCTGTCTTGTTCGCGACCTCGAGCTTCTGGCAAGGTGTTGACGTACGCGGGGAGCAGTTGTCGTGCGTCATTATCGACAAGCTGCCGTTTGCCGTGCCTACTGATCCGATTGTGGCGGCCCGGCAGCGATACATCGAGGATGCAGGCGGTTCGAGCTTTCATGAATACAGCATCCCACAGGCTATCATCGCCTTGAAGCAGGGACTAGGCAGGTTGATTCGCAGCACCACTGATAGAGGCATACTTGCTGTACTCGACCCACGCCTGCGAACGAAGCCTTATGGGCGACTATTTCTTCAGAGCTTGCCGTCGTGTCGGGTAACGTCACAGATTGATGAGTTAGCACAGATGTTCGAGACCCAAAGTCCTTTGTCGAAAGTCGAAACCGCTTGAGTTCTTTTTTGAAGTGCGCTGGCCTGGCTGGCCTGGCAGCGCTTTGACCCCGATACAGGCCAAAGCGGCGCCGGGCCGCCGCACTCCAAATTGGACTTTGGACTTTGGACTGTGACAGACTTTCATTCATGCCGGGACAGTTTGAAATCATGATCGAACGCAACTTCTCGAGCGCGCATCAACTGCGTGGCTATCGAGGGAAGTGCGAAAACTTGCACGGCCACAATTATCGGATTGAGATTTACGCTCGAGGAAGGGAACTGGACAACATCGGATTGCTGATTGATTTTGTGGAGCTCAAGTCGGCAGCCGACGAAGTGGTCCAATATCTCGATCACCGAAACATCAACGAACTCGCACCGTTTGATGAGATACAACCTTCGGCCGAAAACCTGGCAAAATATATTCTCGAGCGCGTTAACTCAAAGGTTGGCGACGAGCGCGCGCAGATCTATAAGGTGCGTTGTTTCGAAACTCCTACCAGTGTAGCCACCTACCAACTCGATTAGGAGCCTGTGGGGAAAAGAAGTCATGCTTCGGCGCGTTCGATTCCCGCAGTGAAAACCTCTTCGCGCGTCGGCAGGTCGATGGTGGAACGTTCACTGGGCTTCTTCATATATGGTCGTTCGCAAAAGCGGAAAAACAGCCATGCGACGCCGACTGCTGCCGGTACCGCGAGTATGAGGGTATTAGCCATCGGAAAACTATGCCAAGCGCCAAATCGCCACGATTGCATCACTACCAGCTCATGGGTTAGATACAGCGAGTAGGAGATGACACCCACCGACGCCAGGGCCGCGATCAGCTGCGGTCTTCGAAGCTGACGCAACCAACTCTGCTCGGCAAAAACGGCCCGGTTTAGCACGATGAAGAAAGCCACCCCCCAAACAGGATGCAGGAACAGCCACGCAAAGTCATGAGCCGCCAGGTTATGTAGCGAAGGTATTGAAAGGGTCATTACTGCCCCCAAAGCTACCAACATCCCTCCGAGCCAAATGTTTCGACTCCAGGCCGGTAACCGCAGTTGACCAAAAAATGCTTCTACGCTGATCGCGCCCAACGCCCAGGTGAACCAGTGCGACGCCGCCGCCTCGGCCACCGGAAGTCGAAAGCCTGTATTGCCAAGCACAAACTCTGCGAGGAAGTACCAGCCGATGCGTGCCAGCAGACACACAGCCAGAGTAACGCCCCAGCCCCAACGCATGCGCAAAAAGAGCAGTAGAAAATATGCCAGATAGAGTTGCTCTTCGACTGCAAGTGTCCAGAACACGCCGTTGATGCTGTAGCAGATTTTTGGATCAAAATTGTGGAGCATTAGCAGGTGCATCCCCATGTCGTAGACAAAGAACCGCGTGACGTTAATGCCAGTGGTGAAGGAGGCAATTAAGAGATACACAGCCAGAGCAATAATGTATGGGGGATAGAGTCGTCGGATCCGGCGTTTCCAAAACGCTCGAAACTGAATCTCTTCAGACTTTCCAGTTGCGTGCGACTTCGCCCACTGCAAGTGAATGCAAAATCCCGAGATAACAAAGAAAAGAAAGACGCCCACATAACCGAACGAGCTAAGAAATTGAATTACGAGGGCGGGCCACTTAAGGATAGTTCCGGGAACAGCATTCTGCGTTTTCTGGATCGCGTGATAGAGCACAACACCCAGCGCAGCAATGCCACGAAGGGCATCGATGCTGAGCAAACGCCCTCCGTCAAGAGCCTTAGTCCGGGTTGAGTTCATCTAATGGTACGTGACGCCGTCGCACAGCCACTTCATTATTCCAGCGAAATCTGCATCCTGCTCAAGCGGTCATAAGCGACGACACGTCAATATTGTATTTTTTGATTTTGCTGTAAAGGCGCGGGCGGTAAATCCCCAAAATATTGGCCGCCGCCTGCTTGTTGCCGCCCGTTCGTTGAAGCGTCTTTTCGATCACCAAGCGCTCGATCTCTTCTAGCTTCATGTTGGGCGGAATGTCCCACGCCCCTCCCACCGTTGATCCTTCAGGGATAGTTCCGTTGTCGAATGGCAAATCGACAGGTTCGATCCGGTTATCCTTCGCGAGCAGCACCGCGCGTTCGATAACGTTCTGCAGTTCGCGAACATTGCCGGGCCAGCCGTGGCCAAACAAACGCTGATAGGCTGCCTGAGAAACGCCGGCAATCGGCCGCTCATATTTTTGGGCGTAGAGATGCAGGAAGTAGTCGGTGAGCAACTGGATGTCTTCGGTTCGTTCTCGCAGCGGCGGAACGTGGATGGTGATTGTCGAGATACGATAGAAGAGATCGTCTCGCAGGCATCCATCGCGGATAGCATCCGCCGGCGGTCGATTAGTTGACGAAATCAAGCGAAAATCTACCGCATAAGTCTTTTCAGAGCCGATCTTTCGGTAACTTCTTTCTTGCAGCACTCGCAGCAGCTTCGGCTGGAGCTCCACCGGCATCTCCGCGATTTCATCAAGCATTAGCGACCCACCGGCTGCATGCTGCACCAGTCCTTCTTTATCGGCGTGCGCGCCTGTAAAAGCACCCTTGGTGTGCCCGAACAATTCAGATTCAATTAGCTCCTTGGGCAACGCAGCACAGTTCACCTTGATGAAAGGTTTCTTTGAACGAAGAGAGTTGTAGTGAATCGCATTAGCAATGAGCTCTTTGCCGGTTCCTGACTCGCCGACGATCAACACATTCGCATCAGATTTGGCGACCGATTCGATCGTCTCATAGATGGTCTGCATCTGTTTCGACGCGCCGATGATGTTGTAATACTCCTGGCGAGTCGACAGTTGTCGACGCATGTTTGCTGTTTCCGTTACCAATTCGCGTCGTTCAAGAGCCTTCTCAACCAGTGGTTGTATTTCTTCAAAGTCAAATGGTTTCTCAACAAAATAAAATGCGCCGGCCTTCGTTGCTTCTACCGCTTTCTGCACTGAACCATAACCTGTGACGACGATTACTTCAGTCGTCGGTCGTGCGTCCTTCATGTGACGCATCACTTCGAGGCCATCCATATCAGGCAACTGAAGATCACAAATCGCCAGATGATGACCAGCTTGATCAAAGAGCTCTATTGCACCGGCACCCGTTGGTGCGGTATCAACCGAATAACCCTCTTCAACCAAATTCTGTTTGAGTGAGTCGGCCATTACTGGCTCGTCATCGACAATCAGAATTCGCACGTCTTTTTTTTCCACCTTTTTCTCCTCCCTGGATGGCGCAGTACCTTGAAAACTCATCACTCAAGTTCCTTCTTAGCAGCGTTACGTCCGAGCTATTTCAATCCGATAGGGGTAGCTTTACTCGTAATAAACCGTTTTCGCACGTGGCTGAACCGCCATGGGCTTCGATGGTTTTTGCAGCGAGAGACATCCTGATCTCATAGCTGCCGGCAAACGATCTAAATGGATCGTGATCGGGATGGTTTATTCCCAGCCAATCAACAACCGCTGTCGGAACCTCCCCCGCCTCCCTGGTAAATCGGACGATAATGGGTTGGGGCTCGGTCTGATGCCGCGACATTCTTAGTGCCCCTTGGGAGATGCATCTGAAAGCATCGGACAACATCGTTGGATCGTATTCACCACACCATCCTGCGTGCTCTGATTCGATGATGATCGAGCCGGCGAGGCTGCCGGTTCCCTGGCCGGCCTCAGTTAAGCTGGAACAGGCGTTGCGCATCACTTTCTGGATGTCTACCCCGGGCTGTCTTTTTAGTTCGAGCGGTTTTCCGTATTGTACGATTGTCGAGAGATCGGCCGCCGCTCTCTCAAGGCCGGCAATAAGTTTGGTCACAGTTTCTTGCTCGTCCGGTGGCCGGTCGCTTTTTTCTAATCGCTTGCGTAAGAATGTGGCATACAGTTTGAGACCGTTCAACTGGTTCTTCAGGTCATGGACAATCTGGATAGAAGCCCGCCCGAGGTCTTGAAGCTTGTCGCTATCCTGCAATCCAGACAGTAAAGGCTTCATAAGCGCGAATTGTTTTTTCTCTTTCGTAACCCGGGGGGAGGAGAACTGAATAGCCAATGTGTACTGATTGAACCCGTAGACGCGGTCCGATGTGTTGCGTTTCGGTGCGGGATATTATCAGAACTTCCCTGCGTATTCTAGTGATACAGTAGATTCAATAACTTACCGGGAATTCCGGGCGACTAAAATCGGCCCGCCAAAGCTCGCAGTTCGGGCACGGAAGGCAAAACAAATGTCATTGGTGCTGCTTGTTGAGGACACGGAGGATAACCGTTTCATGATGAGGCGGCTCCTCGAAATGAGCGGTTACGCGGTAGTGGAAGCCCGGAATGGAGAGGAAGCAGTGCGCATCGCGAAAGAAAAACGCCCCCAGATAATTTTGATGGATCTGAGTTTGCCCATCATTGATGGACTCGCGGCAACGCGTCGTATTCGACAACTGCCCGAATTGGAAAACGTCCCGATTGTGGCAGTTTCAGCGCATGACACCGCCGATTTTCACTCCGAAGCTCTAGCCGCGGGTTGCAATAGTTACATTACTAAACCGATCGACTTCAGTGAGTTAGAGGTGTTAATCTGCCGCCTCCTATCTGCCAAAGAGCACCATAAAGAACATTGATCAGTACTACTAAGGGATAAGACCCTAAAACGCTTTGCAAAACCAACCGCACGAATCTAGAATTCCGCCAATCATGGCAGCAACTGAAAAACGGGTCGAAGACGCAAACGAGTCGCGTCGGTCGATAATAATTATGGTTGCGGTGATATCTGCTGTTGTAATCGCAGGTCTCTTTTATCTCCTCATGCGAGCAACAGGAGGAGGCGGAGGCGAACCACGACTCGAAGGTGCGATCCGGCCCGGTTCTCCAGAGTTTGAGCAGTATCGGCAGCGCATTGTCCTCGATCAACCAGAAGCCGAAGAGGCTAAGCGCGCCTTGGGTGACATTGTGATGAGTTTGCACACGACGGCGCGCAATTTCACCGGACGCACGCTCAACGGTCTCGAAATCACAGGTTCTGTGTTGGACCATCAGGACAAACCGGTAAAGTCACGGACGGTCGTCGTTATCCCCGGAAAACAATCGGAACTTGAGCCCAATAAGACGATGTTTGTTCAGCTGATGTTGGAGGGAATGTCTGACAGTGATGATCGAGCGAAGATTAAGATGGAAGTTACTGGTTTCAAGTTCAAGTAGCTTCAGGTTCTGAGGGCCTACCGTTCCCCGCTTCGTCCAAAAAGAGTTCTTCCAGCGACTGCCTCAACGGTTGCACCGCTACCAGTTTTCCGCCTGCCTTACGCAAAGCAGAAAGCACGTTATCAACTTCGTTCTCGGCGGACACTTCGATCCGCAAGCCGCTCGGAGTCGCCGTGATCTGAACGTCATTGTTTTCAATGTAACGCTTGAGTGTCGCCGCATCTGTTCCAGTCGTTACCACTTCCAATCGCGATTGTTCGTGCGTTCCGCGGCGTAGCTCTTCAAGAGTTCCCAGTTGGGCAAGCCGTCCGCGACGCAGAATGGCAACCCGATCGCAAAGGACCTCAATGTCTGAAAGGATGTGGGTGCACATAAAAACTGTTTTGCCTTCGAGGCGGAGTGCCGCGATCAAGTCCCGTACTTCACGGCGCCCTATCGGATCCAAACCACTCATTGGCTCGTCCAGGAAGATCACTTCAGGGTCGTTTACGAGAGCCTGGGCCATGCCCACTCTTTGCAACATTCCCTTGGAAAGCTTTCTTAACTGCGTGGTCCATTTTTTTTCGTCCAGTCTGACTCGCGACAGCAAGGCTCGGTTTCGCTCCTGCCGGTCGCTTGCGGACAGCCCGAATATCTGGCCGCAATAGTCGAGAAACTCCAACGCCGTCAGGTAATCGTAAAAGTATGGACTCTCTGGCAGGTAACCGATGCGTTGGTGCATCGAGACATCGGCGATATCCTGACCCAGAATTCGAGCGCTGCCGGCTGTAGGAAATATCAACCGCATCAGAATCTTAAGAGTGGTTGTTTTTCCCGCTCCATTAGCTCCGAGAAAGCCGAAGATTTCGCCCCGGTTCACTACGAGTGAAAGACCATCCAGCGAGCGCACTTTGCGCTTGCGCCAGAACCCCACTTCGTAATCCTTCGTCAGGTTTTCGATTTGTACTATTGACGGCATTGATTTATTTGTAGGGGACTTCCGATTTTGGATCGAGATCGACGTCACACTCCGCGACGCGCAGGACGTATGGCGTTCCGGCAGGGTCAAGCGGGGCTCCCGAGTCGTCGAGACTAAACCGGAACGTCCGCAGCAATTCTCCTATGTCTCTCCATGACGCTGGACAATGACCGATTCGTTCCTTATACGCGGAAACAATCTTTCGCAAGGCGTCTCTTTGCTGAAAAGAATCGAGTTGCATCAGTCGTCGCCTCGCCATCTCTTTGACTTGAGCGTCGCCTGATTGCTCGAACATCCGCGAGTAGATCTCGCGAGCCGTATCAGTGCTGCCGCCTTCAAGCGCCATTTTCGCTTTCATTGCTTGCATCCAGGGTGGTGCTCCCGGGATGAGAGCTCCGCGGCCATAGGCTTCGCTTGCGGCTGGAAAATTGCGCTGTTGCCAGTAGATGTACCCCAGGTGCTGATATAGGCGCCACGCGCTTGGATTTGCCTCGATACCTTTCCGGGTGATGCGAATTGCTTCAGCAACGTCAATAGCCGGCAAAACAATCGCGGCGTATTCGTAAGGTTCCAGAAACTCCGGGTCGAGCGTCGTTGCCGTATCCAGAAGTGGCGCCAGAAGTTTTAGATTCAGCTGGCCCAGGTCATCAAGTTGAACATCTTGTGGAACGCTCAGGATTTTTCCGCCCACATACTGGAGCGAGCGCATCCAATACCAGTCAGCGACCATCCCTTTAAATCCCAGACTCATACGATGTGCTGCGTTGCCGGTTACATACAGCCTTTCCTGCTCTAACTCGGTACTCACGGAAGGACGATGCGCGTCGATCCATTTGCTAAGCAACACGGCCGCAACCATGCCGGCCAGGACAACTGCAATCAGAACAACATGCGATTGGTTGCTTCTCGTTGAACTGTCTACCTGAGCGCTGGCTATCATTTGAAGTTTCGACGACTAAAGATGAGTGTGGCTGAGGCCAGAATTACTGAGATGTAAACCAACGCGTACGCGACCGTTGCGACAACGTTAGCAGGTTGCGGAACGTGACCATGAGCAGCCGGAGTTATGAAACTAAAGTTGGCGAGGTTTGGAAGAAGGTAATAAAGAGCACTGAACAACCACCGAGCCATTGCGCTCGGCAGCGATGTCGAGAGCGACTTTAAGTCAGCACTGAAGTGGCCGATGATGAAAACAAAAAACGTTAGGAGTGCCGATAGTGCAGGTGAAGAGAATGATGAAAAGAGTAAGGCGACGCCGGTAAGAATCATCAATTCCAGGTAGATCAGAAGAATAGCCGGCCAGATTCTAAAGGCGAGTGGATCCCATCCTCGCGAAACGTAGATCAAGGCCAGTGAAACGCCGGCACCCATTATCACCACGTTGACCAGCAACGTCAGACAAAGGCCGAGGTACTTTCCCACCAGGAACTCGCCGCGGCCGACTGGTTTGGCGAAGATGGCATACACTGTTCGACGTTCGATCTCTTTGTAGACCAAACCAACTCCTACAAAGATGGCGATGAAGACGCCAAACAAAAGCATTGCGCTGAGGCCGAGGTCCACAATAATTTTGCGCTCCTGTCCACCCGAGAGCTCGCCGATGAAAATGGCAGCGCCCGTAAGCAACAAGACAAACAGGACCAGGTTGTAGAGGACGCGATCTCGCACGGCTTCGCGGAAGGCATTACGAGCTATTGCCGAGATGCGTGTGATCGCATTTCCGCTGCGAGAAATCTTGCGATTGTCGCTGAGTGTCGCTTCTGCGATTGCGTCCAAAGAAATTCTGGTGTTCATCTTGTGAAATATGAACAGGCAAAAACTACTCTACCGCAAATGCATCGTATTTTGAAGATGCTTTTTAGAGATGCCTGCGGCGCTAACAAGTGGTTTCGGAACCATTACCTTTAGAGAAAGATACATAGGCTAATTAACGACATGCGGATCGGCTGGATACGCAAAGGGTGGACGCGTAGCGTGTTCGGCGATGGCCGGATAAGCCCAGGATTGCGGCGTCAGCTTTTTGGGCGGAGAAATGCTGCTGTCTGCTTGTGCCGCAGCGTACGCTGAATCGGGGCCGAAACACATTAATTGTCTCCAGCCTCTCGCGACCAAGGCGTCGGTTAATACTGCAGTCTCATATTCCCTGGCCGCTTCCAGCGACCTCCCGGCTTCGGCCAGCGCAATAGAATGACGAACACGTAAAAACACTGAGCGAGGATATACAGAGACGGCCATGGCTAGTGTTTGCTCTGTGGCAGTGGTGTCGTGAGCGGCCGCTTCTGCTCCGGCCAGGAATGCGTAACAGGTCGAGCTGTTGAATCCGTGTTGCGTAGCAAAGCGAAGATGTTGCACCGCCTCTTCGTATCGGTGCTTGCCGTATAGCCAGCCGCCAAAGTCAAAATGTGTGGGAGCATCGTAGGGATTCCAGCTTAACGCCTGGCGAAAGAAATGTTCTGCAGGCTGCGTGCGCGAATCGTCGCCTTGTGATCCAGTCGGCGCGAGCAGCGCCATTGCGCGCAATGTAGAACTGACTCCCAGGGCACTCATCCCGCCAAACATCACCATCGCCAGTACAAGGCCGCTTGCGGTGGCGGTGCGAACGAAGAAGGGCGTGAGGTTAAGAGCCCGTTTTTGAGCCGCTTCCGCAGAAGCAAAGCGCAATGTAATGGCAGCCGCAAAAAAGAACAGCAGGCCACTTGCTAACCAACGAAACGAAATGGAGCTGGCGCCTGAACTAACGGCAAAGGTGGTCAGGCTACACACGGCTCCGAGGGCAAGCGGGTTGTGCGCGGAGCGCAACGCCCTGGCAGCCATCCAGATCAGTGCACCACTAAACATTAAGAACAATGCGAAACCGATGGCGCCAAGTTCTGCAAGTATCTGCACATATTCATTGTGAGCTCGTTGTGCGAGAAGGTCTTCCTGTTGATTGACGAGCTTGGAATCCGGATGTTTCGCGGAGAATTGTCCACGCGCTGTCGGATACGCCAATTCGTAATTATTGGCGCCCACGCCGTGAAGCGGATGTTCGTGTATCATCTCGAGCCCGATGGCCCATAGTAGAATGCGGATCTGTGCGGTCGGGTCATTGTCCTTCAGGTCTTGAACACGCTGAAATGATGAAGAAGGGGTACCCGCGCCGATAGTTTGAAATGCCGTCGTGGCAAAGAGGACCACCAGCAACAGCAAGGCCTGCTTAGGGCGGTGCGGCCGCCATGCTTTTTTCGCACAAACACCGACTACGACTAAGGTCAAACCTGCACCCACTGCGAGAAGTGGCGCTCGCTCAAGCGTTTGCAATGTGCCCAGCCATGCCAGTACGGTCGCGGTTCCGCATAACAGCGCAGCGCGCCTATTTCTCACGGTAATCGCGAGCGTTGCGAACATTGGAACGCTGACCGCCAGCGGCTCGCCCAGGCCCGTGGATCGCCGCAGGATTAAGCCGAACTGATAAACCTCGGGCGATGTGCTCCAGAACTCCAGCGCTGAAGTGACACCGATGATTGAAATCACCACCGCAAGCGCGGCCAGGCTCGCGCGCAGCAGCCTTGGTCTCTCGACGATCCGTCTCATTAAGATGAAGCAGATCAGGTAACCAGCCCAGGTGAGATTGTAGTGAACTGCGTTAAGCCATCCTTCTGCCCACAGAAGTGAAGCCACGCTCCAAACAACAAAAAAAGTGAGCGGCAAGAGAATGCCAAACTCACTTGTTGGAATGCGAAGGGACCAGACTGAAGATGCTTTTGCGCGCTTGATTACCAGAGCCAGTGTAACGACCAGCAACAGTCCAATTAATAGTTCCTGACGCCACGGAAGACTATTTATTGACGCCTTCGACAACCCCGGCACAAGCGGGGCCAGAAAGACGAATGGCCACAGGACGGCAAAGATCCATAGGGGCTCGCTTAAAACTAAACGACGAAAGGATGGCATCTTGGTGCAGGACGGAGAGGCGTAAGTAAAAGCTCTGAAGTGTCAGTTGGAAGACAGAAAGTCCCGTTTGGCAATGGTGTTAGTTGACCAGCGGTGACAAAGCATCAATAGCGAAAACGGTTGTGGGGGCAGTCATTGTTGGGTCGCCACGCATGACGCCGATTTGAGTCATCGCAAAGCGACGTGTGCCAGTCTGTCCGATGCCGGACGTGATGGAAGGAACAGCGGTCACGCCGAACTGCGCCGTAGGTCCAGTGCCGCTAACATCCCAAAGCTCGAACTCATACCCGCTTTTCAAACCACCTGCAAGGGAACCATCAATGAGGTTTTGGCCATTGAGCGCACCCAGACTAGTAGCGAAAGCTCCGTTACCTGCGGTCGATTGATAAGTGGCTTGACAGCTGTGCAGAGTGCGAATGGACGACTGAGCCGAGCCCTCGTTAGCCGAGCGGCGCGAAGCCAACATATTCGGAATGGCGATGGCTGCAATGATGCCCAAAATCGCGACGACTATGAGCAGTTCTATCAGGGAAAACCCCCGCATGCGCGTTTGCTTCTTCATCTCCTAACACTCCTTAAGGAAGAATCAATTTGGACTTCTTGCGTCATCCTGGCTGGCCTCGACCGGTCGGTCGCCCAGATCCATTTCCTCCACCCTGATCTTATACAAGGCACGTGCCAAAGAGGGCGTCTCGTCTGATTGCTAAACTAATGCGGTGGGCAAAAGGAAACGGGAGCGGATTGTTCTCCGCCCCCGCTTCGCTTACTAGACTAGGTTTGTTTCTTAGTTGCCTAAAGGCGACAGGAGTTCGATTGCGGCACAGTCGGCTGGCGCGGTCATCGTGGTGTCTCCACGAAGCACACCCACCTGGGTAATCGCAAATCGACGTGTACCGGTCTGGGAAACACCAGTGTTGGTGGTAGGGATTGCTGAGGCGCCGAACTGAGCCGTCGCGCCCGTGCCACTGACGTCAACCATCGCGAAAGTGTAGCCGCTCTTGCTGCCGCTACTGAGGACTGAGTCAATCAGGTTTTGAGTATTCAGTGCCGTAAGGTTGGCGGCGAAGGCGCCATTACCGGCGGTGGACTGATACGTGGCCTGCGAACTGTGAATCGTTCGAATGGACGACTGCGCCGAGCCTTCGTTGGCCGCACGGCGAGACGCGAGAAGATTGGGGATCGCGATAGCGGCGATGATACCGATAATCGCGACAACGATGAGGAGTTCAATTAGGGAGAAGCCCTCTTGGCGTTTGTTTGTGTTCATTTCTAAATCATGCTCCTTCGAATTGTGGTTACTTGGGATATCGCGCCATTCGGCTTCGTCTCAACGTCTGCGTGCCGCGCTGAGCGCGAATTGTTACTGCTACCCTTACAAGGGTTGTGCCATTGGTCGCGATGATGTTGACCTCTTCCGTAAGTGACTGGTACTTGGGCCTTTAGTCCGATCAATGCTCTGGTTCTTACGGCAGTTACTGGATCCTCGGTTCGTGATCATGACAAATCTCGGCATCGGGCCCCTGTCGCTTTATGTCAGTCTTTGAAAACGGGAAGGGGATTCGGGCCTTCCCAGAAAATGAAAGCGGGGGCGGATTATCCGCCCCCGCTTCAGGTTGTTTAGGCTGAGAACTTTCTTAGTTACCCAAGGCCGACAAGAGATCGATTGCGGCGGTCGTTGTCGGGGCCGTCATTGTCGTGTCGCCACGCAGCACACCAACCTGAGTGATAGCGAAGCGTCGCGTACCTGTCTGCGAAACACCTGTAGTGGTTGTCGGTACAGCGGTAGCGCCGAATTGGGCAGTGGCGCCCGTGCCGCTCACATCACACATTGCGAAGGTGTAACCGCTCTTGCTGCCACTGCTGAGAACCGAGTCGATCAGGTTCTGCCCGTTGAGGGCGGCGAGGTTGGCAGCAAAGGCGCCGTTGCCAGCCGTCGCTTGATAGGTAGCCTGAGAACTATGGACTGTGCGGATCGAGGATTGCGCCGAGCCTTCATTGGCGGCACGGCGTGAAGCTAGAAGATTTGGGATCGCGATGGCGGCGATGATTCCGATGATCGCGACGACGATGAGGAGCTCTATCAGTGAGAAGCCCTCTTGGCGTTTAGTGGTATTCATTTCTTTGTTCCTACTCCTTAGAGAATTTGTTGAATAACGTCTCGCGCCACCGGCTTCATCTGAAACTTCTCTTGCCGCGCATAACGCGAACTTGTCGGTGTGTATCTTACAAAGCTCGTGCCATCGGCGATTTGGAAGGACTACAACAAAAAACCCCTGCAATTGGTGAATGAATCAGCGCGGGCTGGGTCTAACCAGGAGGATGTTGACAAATTCCGGCAGTCTGATTGACGGATTTCGTCAGCCACTGAAGATCCAAGGTAAGTCCACAGATTTCGCAGATTACCAGGTTAAGCAAACATGGTCTTTGGACTTCGGACTTTGGTCTTTGAAATCAATGCGAGGTTGAAAAGTAACCAAAGATCAAAGGCCCAAGACCAAAACCCATATTTGCTTAATCTGTGTAATCTGCGAAATCTGTGGATTTGACTCTTAGGTTTCGCCGGCGCCGGCAGCAAACTCTGATTCGTCATCGGTCCGACGCCGAGGGGTTGGATCGGTCGAGCGGCGCCGAGGGTTTGATTCTGGACCACGCCGTTCGTCACGCATCTGCGCGGTGAGGCCTCGTATGCCATGTTTGTCTAAAAGGTGCCGCAATGATCTTACGGACAAGCGAAGCAATTCAGCCGCGGTTGTCTGGTTGCCGTTGGTGCGACGAAGGGCTTCAAGCACGTAAGTCTTTTCGAGTTGGTCCAAATGGGCGGTAAGGTTAACGCCTTCTTCTGGGAACTCGAATGCCTCATTCACCCGATCTTGATGGTAGTCCGTAATCTTTTCCGGCAGTCGTTCGGGCTGAATCGAGTCCGTGGTTTCCAGAGCGACCGCGCGTTCGATGGTATGTTCGAGCTCGCGGACATTGCCCGGCCAGAGATAGTTCTCGAGCAGCTGCATGGCTTTATCGCTAATCGACAAATCGCGTCCTGCCTGATCGCAAAACTTCTTGGCAAAGTGGGTCGCGAGGTCCGAGATGTCCTCCGGGCGCTCGCGCAGCGGGGGCAGCTCGATCGGTATAACGGAAATTCGATAGAAAAGATCTTCCCGGAATGCGCTTTCCTTCACCATGCTGGCCAGGTCTCGGTTTGTAGCCGCGATTACCCGAGTGTCCACGGACATCTCTTCAGTTGCGCCCACAGGTCGCAGCTTTCGTTCCTGTAGCACACGCAACAATTTGACTTGCATTGCCGGTGACATCTCGCCGATCTCATCAAGAAAAATGGTTCCGTGGTTGGCGGCTTCGAAAAGACCCTTTCGATTGGTATTTGCGCCGGTGAAAGAACCCTTTACATAACCAAAAAGCTCCGACTCCAGTAGCGTTTCCGTAAACGCTCCACAATTAATCGAGACAAACGGTTTTTCGGCGCGTGGACCGAGATCGTGAATAGCGCGGGCCACCAACTCTTTGCCGGTTCCGGACTCCCCTGTAACCAAAACCGTCGACGGCACTTGAGCAACAGTTTCGATCATTTGATATAACGCGAGCATACGCCCCGACCGCCCAATGATATTTCCCAGCCTGCCCCGCGTACGTTGTCCTTGAATCAGAACTTTGTTCTCTTCAAGCAGCGCCTCTTTTTCCTTAATCAGGGAAACCTTTTGGAGAGCCCGGGTGACCGTCTCTTTCAAGAGATCGTTATCGAAGGGCTTCTGCACAAAGTCGTAGGCGCCAAGCAAGAAAGCTTCGCGCGCTGTATCGACATTGGCGAAGGCAGTCATCATGATGACTTCCACTTCAGGCAGCAACTCGCGCGCAGAGCGTAGCAACTCGATACCGCTCATATCCGGCATCCGCACGTCCGAGAGAATTAGATCCACCGTCTGCTCTCGCAGACGGTCCATTCCTTCTCGACCATTTTCCGCCACGCGCACATTATGTCCCTCACGCTGCAGCAGATGCGTCAGGAACTGTCGCATCCCTAATTCGTCGTCGACGATGAGAACGTTAGCCATACTTTTTAGGAGTCAGTGGATATTCAATTATCGCTGACCGCAGCCACCCCCGGTAGCTCAATAGCGATCGTTGTTCCTTGACCCTCGCGACTGCGGACGTTAATTGTACCACCATGATCGCGAATGATTTGATACACAATCGACAATCCTAGCCCCGTCCCACCCGTCGTGGACGAAAACGGCTCGAAAAGATGCTCGACTTGTTCCGGAGACATTCCACGGCCGGTGTCGGAAAAAGTGATTCGCAGCCGTCCATTCGAGTTCTTGCCAACCTCGGCACGGAGTGTCCCACCGTTACTCATGGCCTGTAGCGCGTTTCGGGCCAGGTTCCAGAAGACTTGTCGCAATTGTTCGGCATCCGCATCGGCAAACAGCGGGGCACTCGGAATTTCATCTTCAATAGTCTGCGAATCCTTTATTTCAGGGCTATGACGCAACAGAGTAAAGGTTTGTCTTAGGAGATCTCCGACTTCGACTGTGGTATGGACAATGGAACGTGGCCGGGCGTAGTTGAGAAAGTCTGTGATAATTCGATTGAGGCGGTCTGACTCGCGCAGAATGATCTCCATCAGTTCGGTCTGAGCCGATTCGCCCTCCATCTCCGAGCGCAGCATTTGTATCGAACCGCGCATAGCTGCAAGTGGATTTCTGATCTCATGCGCGATCGAAGCAGCCATGCGTCCGATGGCCGCCAGACGATCCTGCCGCTTGGAGGTCTCCTCCAGGGCTCGTATCTGCGTTAGATCTTGAAATGTGATTACCATTCCCGTAGTTTCGCCGGTTTCCGAGAAGAGCGGGGTAATGGTAAATCCTAAGCGCAATCTCAGCCCTTCGGATTTCTGACAGTCGGATTCGAAACGCGGGCTCGGTTTACCTAGTTCCGTTGCCCGGGCTGAGTCTGCGATGCGTTGTTTCAGCTCTCCAAAAAACATCGACGCATCTTTTCCACGAACGGCCCCTTGGCGATATCCTGTTATTTCTTCCGCTGCGGCATTGAATGTATAAATACGGAATTGAAGGTCCGTGGTAACGACGCCTGATCTGATGGACTCGACAATTCGTTCGTGTAGGGCGCGAAGGTTTGCCAGCGTTTGCGTGGCGGCGATGAGCCGCACATCGGAGCGCGTTTGACTTTCCGCCAGGCGCGCTGACAGCAGGCCGACTACCAGGAACGCCATGTCAAACAAACCCACAGCTTGAATAGATTGTGACAGAGATTCTTTAAGGGTCGCTGCGGCTGGGTGGTTGCCAAAACCTTTTATCACTGCCAGTGCACAACCTGTGAAGGCCAGGACGCAGCCAACTGAAATAACAATTGCATCGCGTGGTCCGAGGAACAGACTGGCGACCGAAATGATTACGATGTAGAGGGCAGTGTACGGGGAGTGAATTACGTCCGAAGTCCAAACCAACCAGGTCACGATGAGAACATCTGCCGCAAATTGAAGCCGGGTCTGAAGAAGAAAGCTCTGTGAGAACCGCTGGATCAGTGAGTAAGCAAACGTAAGGAAGACTACGAAGAGAAAGACGGGAAGCTTTTTGACCCACGACTTGTCATCGGCTGTATCGGTGATCAAAAACGCGCCGACTAAGAGGAGAATGATAGCGGTCCCGAGCCGTCCCGCTATAAGCCAGCGAAGCTTGCGAGCGAACGCATGCGCTTGTTCGTTTCTTTCTTCGTCAGCGGCCATCCGTTGTCAAGCCTACCACAGAGCTTGGTCTTGCGGCAGACTTGGATTAGGCGATCCAGTTATAGTGATACCGTCGTGCATATCCTATCCATTGAATCTGTTACCAAAAACTACGGAGTAAAGCCGCTCTTCGAAAATGTCAGTTTCGGGCTCGACTCTGAGGATCGCATCGGCGTGGTCGGCGTCAACGGTTCGGGCAAGACTACTCTGCTTCGTCTTATTGCCCGTAAGTTAAAACCGGATTCCGGTCGGATTGTTTTTGCTTCTAACGTGTCGGTTGGCTACCTGGAGCAGAACCCGCCGTTTGATCCGGATCAGACTGTTCTCGACGCCGTGTTTGCCTCGAGCGACGCTCGGATGAAATTGCTGCTTGACTACGAGCGCGCGTGCGAGGAACTTGAGTTTGACGAGCGCAGCGAGCAGCGTTTGAATCGCGTGTCAGAACTAGCCCACGAATTAGAAGCATCGGGGGCCTGGGAGTTGGAGACGAATGCCCGGACAGTGCTGAGCAAACTGGGGATCCACGACACGACGTCCACGATGGGCACACTCTCGGGTGGACAACGAAAGCGCGTCGCGCTCGCGCATGCGCTGATTGAAGGCCCTGATCTCCTGATTCTCGACGAGCCTACCAATCACCTCGACGCTGAAACTATCACCTGGCTCGAAACTTATCTTGCGCGATATCGGGGAGCCCTCCTGCTGGTAACCCACGACCGCTATTTTCTCGACCGCGTAACGGGACGAATTTTCGAAATCGTTCGCGGGATCGTTCAAGGGTTTGATGGGAACTACTCATACTATCTGGAGAAGAAGGAAGAGCAGGATCTAACTCGCGCTGTCGAAGGTCAGAAGCGGAAAATGCTAATTCGACGCGAGCTGGCCTGGCTGCGACGCGGTGCGAAAGCGCGCACCAGAAAGTCCAAATCACGCATCGACCGTGCCGAAAGTTTGATGGCCCAACCGAAGGAAGCGGCCGGGCCCGAACTCGATATTTCGGTAGCTTCAAGCCGCATGGGTAAGAGGATTTTGGAGCTGCACGACATCACAAAAGCGTATGACGGACTCGTATTGATTGAAGGCTTCGACTACACGCTAAAGCTCAGAGACCGTATCGGTGTGATTGGTCCGAATGGCGTCGGCAAGACTACGCTGCTTGAGATCATCACCGGGCGCGTGAAGCCGGACAGGGGCTCCGTTGAAGTTGGTCAGACAGTGCGATTCGGCTATTACGATCAGGAAAACCGCGCCCTGCCTGCGGACGAAAGAGTGATCGACTACATAAGAGCTGTGGCGGAGCGGATTGAAACAGCGGATGGGAGATTCATCACTGCGGGCCAGATGCTGGAGAAGTTCCTTTTCACTGGTGCGATGCAGCATGCGCGGATAGGTTCGCTGTCGGGTGGCGAGCAGCGCCGGCTCTATCTGCTGCGTGTGCTGATGGGTGCTCCAAACGTCCTGCTGTTAGACGAACCAACAAATGATCTGGACATTCCAACTCTCATCACGCTGGAAGACTATCTAGACAGCTTCTCAGGTTGCGTGATTGTCGTCAGCCACGATCGGTACTTCCTCGACCGGACAGTCGAACACATCTTCCGCTTCGAGGCTCAGGGTCGTTTGCGCCAGTATCCGGGAAACTACACGGCATTTATGGAAGCTCAACAGGACGACGAGAAGGCAGTCGTTCCCGTTAAGTCGAAGCCCACCAAAAAGCCGGCGAGTGTGCAGAGCACGAGCTCAGTCGGACGTAAACTGACTTTCAAAGAACAGGGAGAATTAAAGAAATTAGAGGCAGCAATACAAGCGGGTGAACGCCGCCAGGCGGAAATAGAAGTGGAACTAAGCACGAACTCAAGCGACGCGAACCTGGTACATCAACTCTATCAAGAGCGGGAGCTGCTCGCCGCGCAAATCGCCAATGATCTTGACCGCTGGGCAGAGCTAGCATGATCGGTTAAAACCGCTGAGCTTCGCGATATTGAAGCATAGGTTCTACAATCGAGGCCATGAAACGCTCCGGAGTTGCAGACCTTCCGCTTCATGGCGGCCGCGTTCCGCAATGGCTTGCGGAACGGATGACCAAACTCGGTACGGCCATCACAGAAGCCGTCGTTCATGACTACGGCGCCTCCGCCTTCCTCTCCCGTCTCAGCGATCCTTTCTGGTTCCAGGCATTCGGCTCGGTGATGGGAATGGATTGGCACTCTTCCGGCATCACCACATCAGTCATGGGCGCCCTCAAGCGCGGCCTCGGCCCAAGAGCGGACGAACTCGGGATCTATATCTGCGGAGGTCGTGGCAGGTTCTCGAGGAACACGCCGCAGGAATTGCGATCGATTGCAGAACGTCGCGGGTTCGACGGCGAAGCCCTGGTCCGCACCAGTCGACTCACCGCTCGCGTCGACAACAATGCGATTGCCGATGGATTTCAGATCTACCTGCACAGTTTCGTCGTGACGTCGAATGGCGAGTGGGCAGTCGTGCAACAGGGTTTGAATGATCGGAGGGGAATCGCTCGTCGGTATCACTGGCACTCGACGGCAGTAAAAGACTTCGTGACCGAACCTCACACAGGAATAGTAGGTGAGAATCAGGGAACGATCATGAATCTCGTGGACGCTCAAGCTAAACCGGCGCAGTCTGCCCTCCTCGGCGTTACTCATGAGAAACCCGAGACTACTCTACGTGCCGCTATTTCCCACTTTCGCCATCTGCGTATGCCGAATCATCACGAGGTGCGTGCGTCGAATGTAGATCTGAAACGACTTGGCGCCGTGCTCGCAGTTGCGTACGAGCGTGACCTTCATGACTTCGCCGAACTTCTCCTGTTGGAGAATCTTGGTCCGCGCACTCTTCAGTCGCTCGCCTTAATTGCCGAGGTGGTCCATGGCGCCCCTTCTGGTACGCTCGGCCGCTTCTCTGATCCGGCCCGCTTTTCATTCGCGCACGGCGGCAAGGATCGGCATCCATTTTCGGTCCCCTTGAAGACCTACGACGAATCGATCAATTTTCTTCGCACCTCACTGGATGCGGCAAAGATCGGCCGCAAAGACAAGCTTGATGGCTTTCGTCGTCTCGAAAGCTTTGTTCGTGCTGTCGAAACGCGACTCGACCCCAAAGCCGATTTCCACGCAGTCATTGCTCACGAAAACGCAATCTCTCCCTCGCTCGATGGTCGTTCGGTCTTTGACCACAAGCCCCGGCAGCGTTCGCTTTTCTGAAAACAGTGAATGCAAAAACAGTAAGAGAAATTCGGCCACAGATGAACGCGGATCAGAGTGGGGATAATTAGGAATAAGCGTTTGATCTGGGTCATCAGCGTTTATCCGTGGCTTATCTCTGCCGTCCCGCAGCGTCAGTTGCACCAGCTCTGGCCGCGCTCACATGCCTTTTTGCTGCTTGTAGAGTGCGAAATCGCTTCGCAGGCGAGACAGCTTGATTCGCAGTTGAGTCGCAAGGAGGAACAGACCAAAGCGGCGCCGGACCGCCGCACTCCAAAAGCGTCCTTGCCGCCGCACTCCAAAAGCGTCCTTGCAGATGTGAGAAGCTTGTATCAAACTCGTAGAAAGATGCTTTACGGACTTAAGAAAAGAGCAGCTATGACTCTGGCAGCTTTCTTTATCGGCTGTTTGACAGCTCTCGCGCAGCAACCCGCGTACCCGAAAGAGATGCGCGGCTACAAAGTTGAGCACGCCACTGTGGAACTCAAAAAGCCGGCGAAGAAAACGAAAGACGATAATTCAAACAACCAGACAGCTGCTGAACCGGCGGCTGAGCCGTTGATTCGATTCGGCAATCCAGAACTTGCTCGCGTGACGCCGCTAGGTATCAGTCTTGAGATGCCGATAGTCGTTGCACCGGTACGGCAAAAGGGTCACGTCGATTTTCTGGTTTTCGAAGACATGTTTGTCAACGGTACCTCGGTGGAAATCGATGAATACCATCGCGAGTTTGATCTGCCGAACACCGAGCCATTGACGTTATCCGAGCCGTTGAGGTTCTACATTTACCTTCCCCACGCACTGCTGGCGGCGGTTGATGAATGGAGCGAGTCGAAAAAGACCTGGCTCGTACAGGGTCGTGTTTACGTGTTTGGAAAATTCAAGAAGGGCTTCTTCAGTTTCAAGCGCTGCCTCCCGGTCGAACTAAAGATCACAATGCCCAATCCACTGCACAACTAAAAATGCAGGCCGATTACGCAGATTAGACGCTTACATCAATTAATTTGTCCTCTAATGACCCCAGAGCGCTGCCAACAAGTCGAGGAGATTTTTCAAGCGGCTCTCGATCGCCCTCCCGAAGAGCGTGCCGGGTTTGTGTCAGAAGCATGCGCAAATGACGTTGGTCTAAAGCGCGACGTCGAAATACTCCTGTCACAACACGAGAGCCCTTGGAGCCGTTTCGAGGAGCCTGTTTACGCGGGACCAGATCCAAGTCCGCTTGAGTGTAAAGAGGACGCTGATGCCCTGATTGGGCGTCGCTTAGGAGCCTACAGAATCGAACGCCAAGTGGGTCGCGGTGGCATGGGTATTGTCTACGAAGCGGCACGAGTCGACAACGAATTCCGAAAGCGCGCGGCAATAAAGCTGGTTAAGCGCGGCATGGATACTGACTTTGTTCTGCGGCGCTTTCGCCAGGAGCGTCAAATCCTCGCCGCCCTGGATCATCCAAACATCGCGCTGTTATTGGACGGCGGCACAACTGACGACGGCTTGCCGTACTTCGTAATGGAGTTCATTGAAGGTCAGCCCTTGTACAAATACTGCGATGCCAATCAATTGAGCATCTCCGAGCGTCTCAAACTCTTCGTGCAGATTTGCGAAGCCATTCATTACGCTCATCAGAAGCAGGTAGTTCATCGAGACATAAAACCATCAAACGTGCTGGTTACGTCTGACGGCACGCCGAAGCTCCTGGACTTCGGCATAGCCAAACTTCTCAATCCTGACCTGGTCGGTGAGATAACTCTCGACCCAACGGCCACGGCGATGCGTCTGATGACACCGGAGTATGCGTCGCCGGAACAAATACAGGGCGCGCCGACGTCACCAACTACCGACGTTTATTCTCTCGGCGTGTTGCTCTACGAACTGTTGACTGGACATCGCCCCTATCATTTGCGGAATCGCGCGCCATATGAGATCGCGCGCGTCATTTGCGAAGAGGTGCCTGCCCCGCCAAGTTTCATCATAACCCGTCCCCATGACCTGTTGCCGAAGCTCTACTCAGGTGACGAAGCTCCAACACTCGAGCGAATCTATTCGACGAGAAAGGCGACGCTTGAGTCGTTGCGGCGCGATCTTTTCGGCGACCTCGACATGATAGTGATGCGGGCGCTTCGCAAAGAGCCCGAAGCGCGTTACCAAACCGCTGAGCATTTGCGTGACGACATCTCGCGATTTCTCAAAGGACAGCCGATTTCGGCTTGGCCCGATTCACCGACTCACCTGGCTCTCGGGTCCGAGTCCATAGGCGCGGAAAACTCACTGGCAGTGCTACCGCTGAAACTGTTGAATGTTCAACCTGGGTCTGACTCAGGACCGGATTACCTGGGAGTCGGTCTCGCCGATGCGCTGATCACACGACTGAGTACGATTAAGCGTTTTGCAGTAAGGCCGACGAGCAGCGTGCTGCGGTTCGGCGCCCACTCTGATCCACTCGTCGCCGGACGTGAACTGGGAGTTGCTCTCGTACTCGACGGCCGGGTCAGAAGAGCGGGCGAGCGGATTCGCGTCACTATTCAGTTGCTCAACGTGCGTGATGGCACCTCGATTTGGGCCGGACAATTTGACGAGCAGTTTACCGACGTACTGAATTTGGAAGATGCGATCTCGTCAAATGTTGCCGAAGCGATCATTCCGCACTTGACCGGCGACGAGCGACTCAGATTGTCCAAACGCGGCACCAACAATCCGCAAGCTCACGAGGCCTATCTTCGCGGACGCTTTTATTGGAGCACGTTCACGGAAGAGGGCTTTGCCAGAGCGATCGTTTGTTACAACCAGGCGATCGCGCTCGATCCAAACTACGCCGTAGCGTATGCCGGTGTGGCTGCTTATCACAACTGGCTTGGCTCTTTTGCAGTTCTGCCCTTTGCCGAGTGTGCGGCTGCGGCCTACGAAGCCGCCTCCACGGCCGTGTCGATCGATCCGACGCTGGCTGAAGGTCACGCTGCATTGGGCCAGGCAACACTCTGTAAAGATTTCCACTGGGCCAGTGCGGAACGCGAGCTTAGGACCGCAATTGAACTGAATCCGAATTACTCAGTAGCGCGTATCTGGCATGCCTTACAGTTAACGATGGAAGGTCGCTTTACCGAGGGTTTGCAGGAAGCGCAACGTGCGCGCGATCTGGATCCGCTTGCGGTCATCTCGCGCTTTAGTCTCGTCTGGTGTTCCTACCACGCGCGACGCCTTGAAGAAGCGTACCTGCGGGCGCGCGAGACATTGGCAGCGGAGCCGACCAATCTGATGATGCTTCACGGTTCGAGTTTCGTCCTTAGCCGCTTGGGCCGTCACGATGAAGCGATTGCGGCCGCGGAAAAGTCTGTGGCGTTGATGGGCAAAGTCTCTCACACGCTGGGCAGGCTTGGGTCCGCATTGGCGGAGGCTGGCAAGACTGATGCCGCTGAGGCTGTTCTGCGTGAGATGGATAAGATTGCGTCGCATCGCCATATCTCACCCTATCATGAGGCGTTGGTTTATTGCGCCCTGGGCCGCACCGAGCAAGCAATGGATTTATTGGAGCGAGCCTATGAGACTCGTGACGCGAAGATACTTTGGATCGGCGTCGATCCCGAGTTGGACGCGTTGCATGGACAGCCGCGCTTTAATGAGTTAATTCGGAAGTTGAACCACCCGTTCGCCGCCGTGTCGACTGAGACCACTTCCGTCACGTCCCCGGTGCCGAGTCCCGCGCCGCAAACTCTGGAGAGTGAGAACGAAGAGGCTCGCCAGCTTTACACAGCCGGTCGTTATTACGCCACGCGGCGCACCGCTGAGGGTCTTTGGCAAGCCATCGATCGGCTCAAGCGCGCAGTGGAACTCGATCCGGAATTTGCACAGGCTCACTCAGAGTTGGCCGACTGTTATGCGCTTCTTAATTGGTACGTTGAGCCTCCACCTGAAAACTCCTGGCACCTCGCGAAGCAGTCTGCTCTCAACGCCGTCAACGCTGATCCCGAATTGGCGGAGGCGCGGGCGTCACTTGGTTTCGTCAGGCTTCATTACGACCGCGATTGGGAAGGTGCCGAGCGCGAGTTGCGCACCGCAATTCAATTGAAGCCGGCCGCTCAGGTAGCACATCGCTGGTACGCATTCAGTCTGTCAGCAATGGGCCGCCATCAGGAGGCCTTTGCCGAGATGGAGCGCGCGCGGGAGATTTCACCACAGTCTGCGGTGCTGGCGACTGCGGTAGCCAACGTGTTGTTCCTCGCCGGAAGGTATGACGACGCGATCGCCCAGTGTCATAGAGCGATGGAGCTGGATTCTGGAGCTGTGTCGGTCCATACAGTTTTGCGTTGGTCCTATGAGAAAAAAGGCATGCACCGTGAAGCGCTGGCTACCTTCGAGCAGGAACGAGTATTTGCCGGTGACAAGGCGACAACGCACCTGAAGCGAGCCGAGGTGTTGGCGGCGGTTGCCCGGCGTGAAGAGGCGCAGGCTGTTCTAAAAGAAGCAATCGAGCGGCGGCCAAAGCAGTGGGTTTCCGCCTATGAGATCGCCGTCGTTTATTGCTGGCTTGGTGACTACGACAACGCCTTCCGCTGGCTTGCGCAGGCGGAACGCGAGCACGCAGTTGGATTCACCTTCGTGCGAGTCGATCCGCGATTGGAAGGATTGCGCTCCGATCCGCGATTCGAAGAATTGCTGCGCGGGAGCGACCGGACCATATCCTGAATTTCAGTAGGTATCGTGGTGACTGCTTGCCGCCCGATGTGAGGCGGGGGCTCTGCGCCGCCGGTTAGCTGCCGATAGCACTTGGGCTGCGCCCCTTGGTGCGGGCTCTGCCCAGTTAATGAAGTGCGACCTTGGTTTTCGAGTGACCGCTACGAAACGGCTTCGCCGCCCGAGTTGGCTTCGCGGCGGTGGCTTCGTCCCGCCGGTTAGCTGACCATACGATTTGGGCTGCGCCCCTGGTGCGGGCTCTGCCCCCACTTATCGCCGTTGCCTGGCTCTTCTCCACATCACATACGCAAACAGCAGAAAGTACGCCTTCGTGCGCGCCTCGTCGATTGCCCGACAAACGACAGCTTTCATTTGGTCAGTCTTGAATACCGGTAGCCTATTGTTGGTGACAATTGTGACGTACAGGGCCTGTGAGTCTCTGGATATCTGAAAACGATGAGGCATGAGGTTGCTTCCTTGCGGTGAGGTAGCAGAACTGGGTGCAAACGCTACTTGTTTTTGTTAGAAGAGAGTAAAGAGTTGAGAGTGCGAAATGGAATTCGCATCTTGGCCTACGGCTTCGCCGCCCGAGGTGAGGCGCGGTGGCTCTGCCCCGCAGATTAGCTGGAAGTGCCGCTTGGGCTATGCCCCTGGTTCGGGCTCTGCCCCCTCATTGACGAGCGCGATCCAAATGCCGCGGCCCGACCCGCCAAACCATCAAACGTCGATGTGTCTGGGCCAATCCATCGCGAGAAGGGGCAAAGCCCGCACCAGGGGCGCAGCCCTAATGGAAGGTGAAGGCGAACCGGCGGGGCATAGCCACGCCTCACATCAGGCGGCAAAGCCGTGGCGCCGAGCTGAGTTTCACCCAAAGAGCATGCATCTTTTTACTTTTGTTAGAAGAAGCAGAGAGCACCTTTCAAACAATAAACGTCGATGTGTCTAAGGTAATCCATCGCGCGAAAGGGCAAAGCGCGCACCAGGGGCGCAGGCCAAGCGGTAGGGGCCGGCTGCGGGCGGGGCGAAGCCACCGCCGCGAAGCCAACTCAGGCGGCGAAGCCGTTATCCTGATGCGAGTTTCATCCAACTAAAATGTTTTCTCACTTGGAGTCTTTAATTCGACAGCTGCATGTATCCGGCGCAATCGCTCCATCGGGCGTCGCAGTGAGCGCTTGCTCTTGAGCATGCCCGACCATAGGTCGCCGACGTCGGCGATGCGGTGGACCATCGCCCTCAGCGTGAAAGTCCGTGGGCCGATCTCGCCGCGCTCGATTTCCTCCCACATGCAAGGCGCGGATACAGGCGCGCCAGGCTTTGCGCGCACGGCGTAGGCGGCCGCGAACGTCGCACTGTAGCCGTTGCGTCCGGTGTCGACGAGGATGCGCCCGCCGCGATCGGCTTTGCTGAACTCCTGCGTCAGGTTATTCGGATCTCGTTTGACGAGGATAGTGCCAACTGCGTGTGCGAATCTCGCGACTTCACCGAAGCCGGCCTTGCCGTCGAGCGGAACGGCGATGTGGAAACCCTTGGAGCCCGATGTCTTTACCCAGCTTTTCAGGCCCAGCTCATCCAGGAGGTCTCGAATTGCAAGCGCCGCGGTGCGCAACACGTCAGGTTCATCCTCTCTGGACGGGTCGAGATCGAAAACGCAGATGTCGGGCAGGTACAGATTCGGCGCGCGGGACGTCCACACGTGCGGCGTGATGCTATTCTGGTTGGCAAGCCAGAGAAGTGATCGCTCGTCGGTGACAATTGGATGGTGCACTGTGCCACCGTGCTTGGGAACTTCGACGCGCTTGAGCCACTCGGGAAAACCCTTTGACACGTCCTTCTGGAAAAACCCTGGCGCGCCGATGCCACGGTGGTACCGCTCCATCGTGATCGGACGAGCGCGGATGTGCGGCAGCATGACGGGCGCGATTGCCTCGTAGTACGAGGCGAGCTCGCCCTTGGTGATCCCCTCATCTGGGAACAGCACCTTCTCTGGGTGCGTGATCAAGGCATCTCCCTCACGACCTCGCGTGCTGCCTTATCTGTGCGGACGCCCAGCAAGCGCGGATGCCGAAGCTTGCCGTGCACGGTCCATTCGATGAAGCCAACCTGCACGACAATCTCGGGACGCACCCAGTGCGCGCGCAGGCGCGGCAGGCCGACGGCTCTGGTGAACGGCGGTTTCGCGATCTCGAGCGCATCCAGTTGCGCGCGGAGTTGCAGCAGCAGTTTCGTGTCAAAGCCGGTACCGATCTTCCCGGCAAAAACGAAGTCGTCGCCTTCGAAGTAGCCGACCAACAGCGCGCCCAGGCCGACGCGTCGGCCCTGCGGATCGGTGAACCCGCCGATCACGAGCTCCTGCGACTCCTCGCATTTCATCTTCAGCCAGTTTCGCGAGCGGCCGTGCTCGTACAACGAGTCGCGCCGCTTCGCAATAACGCCCTCCCAGCCCTCGTTGCGCGCGCGATCCCACGGCGTCGGATCGTCGACAGAGGTCACGCGCTGCAAGGGGTCATCAAAAGGCAGTTCGCTCAAAAGCGCGCGGCGCGCGTCGAGTGGCAGCGACGTCACGTCGCGGCCATCGAGCCACATGAGATCGAACACGTGGTAGGCGACCTTGCCTCGGCCCCAGGTGACTTCGCCGTCGAGAATCACATCGTGTATCGGCAGATTGGCGATCGCCCCAGCGATGGATGGCATGTTCTGAGGCAATCGATTCCGCGAGAACAGTCCGATGTCTGGTCCATTTTTGAACGCGAGCAGACGGATACCGTCGAACTTGCGCTCGAAGATCCACTCCGGACCGGTAAACCGCTCCTGTGTAAGTGTCGCCGCCATCGGCTCAAGCCATTCCGGTAAGGACATTGGGCACCTTATCCGCAGATTACGCAGATTACGCAGAAAAAGAAAACGTGAAACCTGCAACAGTACGGCACCAGTATGCAGGCGCAGGACGCAGGAGCAAACACCTGAACGTTTCTGCTCCTGCCTGCTGCCCTTGCTTCTAATCTGCGTAATCTGTGGATACTCTTACTCGCAATTTTTCCCCACTAGAGTTAGCATCCCGCCATTCGGGCGCCCGACAATAATCGAGTAACACCAAAGGAGAGGGAAAATGAATTCCGACAGTTACGACATCATCACGGTTGGTGGCGGACTTGGAAGTTCTGCATTGGCAAAGGTGATGGCTGAAGACGGGAAGCGCGTGCTTGTTTTAGAGCGTGAACGAGAATTCAAAGACCGCGTTAGGGGTGAGTATATGACCCCGTGGGGAGTTGCCGAAGCGCGTGAACTTGGTATCTATGAATTGGTACGCGACGCATGTGGCACAGATGCCCCCCTCGTCGATTTGGGTTTTGGACCGAGAGATTTGATATCGACTACGCCACAACAGCTCCCGGCGCTCGGTTTCTGTCATCCCGAGATGCAGGAAGTCGTGCTCACCGCTGCTCAGCAGGCAGGTGCGGAAGTGCACCGCGGCGTTACCGTCACCGAAATCAAGCCTGGACCAACTCCCTCCGTGATAGTGCAGAGTGAAACAGAGACGAGGGAGATCAAAGCACGTCTCGTTGCTGCGGCGGATGGCCGAACATCGATGGCTCGCAAGAAGGTTGGCTTTCAAGTAAGAGAAGCACCTCAACCATTTTTGTTCGCCGGGTTGTTACTCGCTGATATGACTGCGCCGGAGGGGCATGCATATCTCTTGTTTAATCCAGCAATGGGAATGGAAACGGCGATTACGCCGGTAGGCCGCGGACGGTCGCGCACATATGTGGCATATCAGGAGGGAGCAGAATTTCGGCTTCAGGGGAATGAGAATATCTCGCGCTTCATTGAAGAGGCGAAAAGGGCGGAATCGGTAGCGGCATATTACGATAGCGCGCGAGCAATCGGACCGTTGGCTTCGTTTCGTTGTGGCGACTTTTGGGTGGATCATCCTTACAAAGACGGTATCGTCTTAATTGGCGATGCGGCCGCGACAAGCGATCCGGCTTTCGGGCAAGGCCTGTCACTAACCGTACGAGATGTGCGTGTGCTTCGCGATCACTTGCTCGCGACTGACGACTGGGATATTGCCGGTCACGCATATGCGGCTGAACATGACGGTTATTATGCGGTGACGCGCAAAGTGGAAGACTGGTTTCGCAGTTTGTTTTTGGAACAAGGACTCGACGCAGATTCAAGACGCGCTCGGGCGCTGCCTCTAATTGCTGAGGATCAAACGCGCGTTCCCGATCACCTGTTTAGCGGCCCAGACTTACCAGCGGATGAAACTGTCAGAAGAAGGTTCTTCGGTGAAGATTAAGAAGATGGCTGCGTTGGTCTGATGACAACAATACGCGGCGGCCCTCGGCCGCTTTGGAGTGCGGCGGCCCGGCGCCGCTTTGGCCTGAGCTCCGCGTCAACTCAACTGCGAATCAAGCGGTTTCGCCTGTGAAGGGATTTCCCGTTCGCGAGACCCGCCGCGAACGCAGGCCAAAGCGCCGCCAGGCCAGCGCACTCCAAAATAGTAGCCAATTCTTACGAACCGAGTCTGAGTTACAGCCTGGTCTTACAATCCGCTGCGGAAACCTCTCGACCAGCAGTCAACAAAAGTTCACAACTCTTGACATTTTTTTACTTGCCCTTGACACGGCTTAACACAAAGAGGCGTATGCTTCCGTCCGCATCCCGCAAGTGCTTCAGAGGTTAAAATGAAATCGAAGAGAAGAAGGTTTCCAGGAAGCTTAAACCGGTTCCGGCTCATGCTGACGCTGGGTTTGGCGGTTCTCTTGCCGGCGGCGGCGCTCATCTATGTCAATTTCAGCCAGCTGAGAGCCTTCGAGCGCAACAAAGTGCTGGAGGCAGCCATCCATCGCGATTTTCAGGAGTATCTCTTAATCACCGAAAAGAAAATCAACAAGAAGGCTTACACGATGACCGAAGAGGTGAGGGATCTTTTCCCATCTCCGGGCACTGACGCCCAGGAAAAAGAAAAGAAGCTTGACCTCATCCTGGCAAAAAGTCCGTGGCTGTCGCACGTGTTCCTCTCCGACGAAAAAGGTTTCCTTCTCCGTTCTCAACCTCAGCAGATGAGCGACAAGTTCTTTAAAGAAGAGCATGAGCGCATGGCCGAAACTTACCGTGGCTGGTTCAGCATGGAAGGCAAGTCGCTGGTGGAGGGGATACACAAAAAACCCCGGTTCATCATTTTCTCCACTGGTCCAACAAAACGGGCCGAGGGTGAAGTTTACTTGGCGACTGCCTTGTTCGTCTTACCTCAACTCTCGAGCGAAAGGGTTGTGTTGGGCGGGGCTACCTTCGACCCTTGTTACCTGAAACAAACTTTCTTCCCCGGAATCCTGGAGGAGTTGGTCACGCAGAAGATGAGCGACCAGGGCGGAAACCCGCTTGCTATGATGGTCTATCCTGCGGACATGGACATGGGACACGAGATCAAGCCGCTTGCGGCTTCGGCAGGTTGGGGTAACGGGAAGCCGGAAGTCACGCGCAAGTTGGACGATGTTTTTCGCGGGCTGGCGCTGGGCATCAAGTACCAGGGTACGAGCGTCGAGGCGCTCGGCCAGACCTGGGTTCATCGCAGTTTTTTAATCCTTGCGTGCCTTTCGCTGGTGATAATCGGCGGCCTGGTACTTACTAAACACATCGTCAGTAAGGAAATGGCGCTGGCCCGCTTGAAGTCCGACTTCGTTTCTAACGTATCGCACGAGTTGCGCACGCCTCTCGCTTTGATCCGCTTGTACGCCGAAACCCTCGAGCTGGGGCGCATCACGACTGCGGAAAAGAAGCAGCAGTATTACCGCATCATTCGTAAAGAGAGCGAGCGGCTGACCGCGCTGATCAACAACATCCTCGATTTCTCTCGGATTGAGGCAGGACGCAAGGAGTACGAGTTCCGTAAGACTGACATCGCGGAGCTGGTTCGCAACACGCTCGACTCTTATCGCTACCAAATCGAGCAACAGGGTTTCGCGTTTGAAGAGAGCATTGATTCAAACCTGCCGGCAGTGCCGGTGGACCGTGAAGCAATCGCGCGCGCTCTCGTCAACCTGGTTAACAACGCGTTGAAATACTCGAGTGACGAAAAGTTCCTGGGCGTGAAACTATACCGGGAAAACGGCCTTGTGAAGCTCGAGGTGGCGGATCACGGCATCGGCATCGAACGGCGCGATCAGTCGAAGATCTTCGAGAAGTTCTATCGAGCAGGAGATCCACTGGTGCACAACACGAAAGGAAGCGGCCTGGGTCTGTCGCTGGTCCGCCACATTACCCACGCGCATGGTGGGGAAATCGCGGTTGAAAGCACACCGGGAAAAGGCACCAAGTTTACTCTGTCGTTGCCGCTGTCATCAGCCACTCAGCAGCCGGCAAATAGCCCAGCATCATAAGGACGAGGGCATATGAAGAGAAAAATGACTTTCAATGAGCAATCAAACGGCGGTGCGAGCGGCCATCGATCAGGCACTAATTTTAGAGACGGCGTCGAACCGAATCCGAGTAGGAAAACACGCATCCTGATTGTGGAGGACGAGCCTGCCATGGTGGCCGGTCTGCGTGACAACTTCGAGTACGAAGGCTACGACGTGATCAGCGCCGGCGACGGAGTAGAAGGTCTCGATCGCGCTATTGCCGATGATCCCGATCTCGTCGTACTGGACGTAATGATGCCGCGGATGAGCGGTCTCGACGTTTGCAAGCAGCTAAAGACGAAGCGGCCCTCGCTTCCAATTATCATGCTGACCGCGCGCGGCCAGGAGATCGACAAGGTTGTGGGCCTGGAGCTGGGCGCCGATGATTACGTCACCAAGCCATTCTCCATTCGCGAACTGATGGCCCGGGTAAAAGCGGTGCTGAGACGCGCCTCGCCCCAGGCAGCCGCAGCGGAGGTTTATCGATTCAGCGATGTCGAGGTCAACATCCGCAGCAATGAAGTTCGACGCGCCGGCCGGCCAGTCGAACTCTCAGCAAAAGAGTTCGCGCTCCTCGCCTACTTCGTCTCTCATCCCGCGGAAACGCTCGGCCGCGACCGCCTGTTGGACGCGGTGTGGGGTTACGAGAACTATCCGAACACACGCACAGTTGACACGCACATCGTCCATCTCAGGCAGAAGCTGGAACCGAATCCCGAGGAGCCGCGGTTCATTCTGACCATTCACGGCAGTGGGTACAAATTCGTTGGTTGAGGTCAACGTTTTCATGAGTCAATCAAGATTCAATGCCGGTTTAGGAACACGGCGGCCAATCAATGTTGTCGACGTCCGGGTCCACCCGCCGCAACGCCAGCGTTCACTTAAGGTACGTCGCCAGGAGTTGGAGGTTAAGCTTGCAGCCCTTCAGCAGGATTACGCTGATCTCCATACAGCGGTTTTCGAAGCTGCGCAGGTACACCGGCGTCTGTGCGCCCCTCGTCACGTGAGTTTCGGAAACTTTGAAATTGCCAGTGAGATTTTCGCCGTTCGTCACTTGCCTGGTGATTTTTTCACTGTTACCGAGACGAACAACGGCGTAATCCTTGCGCTGGGTGATATCTGCGGCAAAGGTCTGGCGGCGGGGATGTGGACCACGCATCTGGTGGGGTTGGTTGGCGCGCGCGTGGCCGTGACTTCTAAGCCGGAGGCCATCGTTGCCGGTGTGAACCGCGACATCTGCCTGATGAAATCCGTTGTTCCGTTGTCCAGCTTGTTCCTCGCAAAGTTAGATCCGATCACCGGATTTGTTACGTATTGCAGCGCTGGACATCCTCCTGCCTTACTTTTGCGCGCCAATGGAGAATTAGAATTGCTGTCCGAGGGCGGATTGTTGCTGGGCGTGGTTCCTGCTGCCCCCTACGTCTCCGGATGCTTCGAACTGAAGGACGGTGACGTGCTGATGATTTATTCCGACGGCATCATCGAGTCGCTCAACTGCGCTGAGGAGGAGTTCGGTCATGCGCGCCTTGAGGCGCAGCTGCGACGGGCGCAAACCGGCCCTGCCGAGGCGGTGCTCTTTTCTGTGTTGGGTGCTGTTCAGGATTTCGCGGCCGCATCTCCGCTCGTAGATGACATGTCGCTGGCCATCGTCCGTCGCGACAGTCGCTGAAGTGCATCCGCAGATTACGCAGATTACGCGGATAAGAAACAAATGCAGGAACAGCCGGGGCATAAGCAGCCAAATCCCAGCCTGCGCAAACGCTCTTATTATTGTCTGCATAATCTGCGTAATCTGCGGATTAGTCTGAAAGGGTATGCCGTAATTCGCCAGCTCAATAGCGAGTGCTTCCTGGTAGACCGGCTCAAGAAAACCGCAGCCAAGTTGCCGGGGAACTTCCATCGCTGCTCCAATGATCGCACACTAATAACATTTAGTGTAAGTTCGTGTCTCTAATTAGTGTAGTTTCGTGGATCGAATTGTTTACTCAAAAACTCTGCTCAAGAAAACAAGAAGTTGACGGTTTGTTTCACAGCTTACACGGACAAAGAAAAAGAGAAATGGTTCTTGTAGCGAGCGACAACACGCTGCGCTTAAGCGGGACGCGCTGGCTTGAGCGGGGACGCGCTGCGCTTGCCCTTCCCAACGTAAGGTGACTTGAGTTGAAATCAATCACTCAACTCATTTTATTGTCTTGGTTTTAAATCTGCGTAATCTGCGTAATCTGTGGATGACCGTCCACCAACGTCAACGGCAATCTCGTTTGCAGTTGTCCTTGGACCGCTTCGCTGCATCTTCACAGCGATGGCGTTCGCTCTTTATGGGTATCGATTTGCATACGTCTTTTCGGAAGTGGTAACGATTATT